>JGI24699J35502_11134232_pt1 | contig 111679 bp, 105 predicted proteins | sample TergutMp193P4_FD_35502 | JGI IMG/M metagenome (IMG submission 35502)
GCCGCCGCTGTGGAACAGTTAACGATTTGGAGTGAACGGGTGGGCGTTCCGATTGTAAAACAAAAAATGGGCGCCGATCCGGCTTCCGTCGCTTACGACACATTGAGTTCGGCGGTTGCCAATCAAGCCGACGTCGTCATTATTGATACGGCCGGACGGCTTCACAATAAAATCAATCTGATGAACGAATTAACCAAGATAAAAAACGTTATGAAAAAAGTGGTTACCAATGCTCCTCATGAAGTTCTGCTGATTCTGGATGGTTCGACCGGACAAAATGCGTTCGAACAAGCGCGGCAGTTTACCGCTGCTACGGAAGTTACGGCATTGGCAATCACAAAATTAGACGGGACAGCCAAAGGCGGGGTAGTAATCGGCATATCCGACCAAATGCATGTACCGGTAAAATACATCGGTTTGGGCGAAGGATTGGAAGATTTGCAGGTGTTCCGGAAAAGAGAATTTGTCAATTCCTTATTTGGAGGGGATGAGAAAAAATAAAGTTGATATTGTTACTTTGGGATGTTCCAAGAATTTAGTTGATTCGGAATTGTTGATGCGTCAATTTGCAGCCAACGGCTATTCGGTCGCTCATGATCCGGAATCTCCCCGAGGCGATATTGTTGTGATTAATACTTGCGGATTTATTGAGAGCGCAAAGGAAGAATCCATCCGGATGATACTCGAATTTGGCGAAGCAAAGAAAAACAAACAAATTCGCAAACTCTTTGTCATGGGATGTTTATCGGAAAGATACCAAAAAGACCTGCAAAAACTGATACCGGAAGTGGATAAGTTTTATGGAAAATTCAATTGGAAAGAACTTTTATCCGATTTAGGGAAAACCTATCGCCGGGAATTGGCTTCGGAACGTTTATTGACTACCCCTGCTCATTACGCTTATCTTAAAATTGCGGAAGGATGTAATCGCACCTGTTCGTTTTGTTCGATTCCGCTGATTACCGGAAAATACCAATCGAAACCGCCGGACGAAATTGTGGCGGAAGTTCGGTCGCTTGTTAAGCAGGGAGTCAAAGAATTTCAATTGATTGCACAAGATTTAACTTATTACGGAAAAGATATTTATAAAAAATTCGGTTTGTCGGAACTGCTCGAACGGATTTCGGATGTGGAAGGCGTAGAATGGATTCGTCTGCATTATGCTTATCCGGCTTTATTTCCGACGGACGTGTTAGCCGTCATGCGCGAACGGGACAACATCTGCAAATACTTGGACATCGCCTTACAACACAGCAGCGATGCGATGTTGAAACGGATGCGACGGAACATTTCTCAAAAAGAAACGCGGGAACTCTTGCAAACCATTCGACGGGAAGTGCCGGGAATTTATCTCCGTACAACCATGATGGTGGGTCATCCCGGTGAAACGGAAACGGATTTTACCGATTTATTGGATTTTGTGAAAGAGATGCGATTCGAACGCTTGGGAGCATTCATCTATTCCGCCGAAGAAGGAACCTATTCTTGCAAGCATTATAAAGACGATGTTAAACCGGAAATAAAAAATCAACGCATGGATAGGCTTATGACTGTACAAGAACAGATTGCACAGGAAATCGGAGAAAGCAAAATCGGGCAAACATTGAAAGTGATTATTGATCGTGAAGAACCGGATTTTTATATTGGAAGAACCGAATACGATTCGCCGGAAGTTGATCCGGAAGTATTAATAGAGAAAAAACAACCTTTAACTCCGGGCCGGTTTTACCGGGTAAAAATCATCGGAACGCAACTGCTCGATTGGTTCGGCAGTATAGAATACAATTAACACAAACAAATCTGAGATTATGAATTATTCTGAATTACAGACTGCATTGGCTCAACGCCTGCAATTATCCAAAACGGAAGTCGGAAAAAGATTGGATGAAACGACTGCGATAATAACCGCGGAACTCGTCAAAAATAATGTCGTTTCAATGATGAACTTCGGAACCTTGGAGGTAAAGAAAAGACAAGAACGGATCAGTATTCATCCCAATACAGGAAAAAAATTGCTTGTCCCTCCGAAATTAATCGTTAAATACAAAGCATCCGTATCCTTAAATAAAAAAATCAAAGAGATGAAGCCATGAACGAAAAAATCAATTTTCAAGATTTATCCGCGCTTTTGGCCGAAAAAGCGGCAATTCCCAAAAAAGAGGCGGAAACGTTTCTTCGGGAATATTTTGAAGTAATGAACGAAGAATTGATTAAAAGCGGATCGTTAAAAATAAAAGATTTAGGCGCTTTTAAACTTTCATCGGTTGAAGATCGGGAAAGTATTGATGTGACCACCGGCGAACGAGTTTTAATCCCGGCGCATTATAAAGTCGCTTTTTCGCCCGATAAAAAACTGGCGGAAACGGTCAACGAACCCTTTGCTTTTTTCGAAACCATCGAGTTGGAAGAGGGATTTCAACCGGAAGAATTAAAATTGCGTCCGGAAGAAGAGGCTTCGAAAGAACCGGAACTTACTTCTGAAGAGGAAGAGGAAATCATTCTCGAAGAAGAACCGATCATCGAAGAGGAGGAAGAAATTGTTTCCGAAGAAGAACCCATCAGCGAAGAAGAAGAGGAACTCGTTTTCGAAGAAGAAAAACCGGTTCCGGATGATGAACCGATTCCCGATGAGCAAACATACGAAAATGAAAAATCGTATCCCGATAAAAAATCAATAATCATTAAGAAGAATATAGACTCCGATTGGCGCGATTGCGATTACCATCATGATCGCAAGCGATACTATAAAAACAAAAAGAAGATACGTCGGTTGCGAATAATTATAGGAATCCTGTCTGTTCTTTTATTGGCGGCATTGGGTTATATTGCCTACTTGAAGCAATTTGAAAAACTGATTCCTTTTGAAAAGTTTATTCCCTTAAAGAAGTCTGTGCCTGCGGTTGTTCTGAAAGAATCCGTATCGGAGAAAGATACGGTTCCCGTGGTTTCTGAAGTTTTCAGAGACAGTATCGTTCCACCGCCGGTTGAAGCGACGAAAAAAGTGGAACCGGTGAAAAAGGAACCGACTGAAAGAACAACCACTCCGGGAAAATCCGGCGAATCGAAACAAATAACCGTTGTTGCCGGTCAACGCTTAACATCCATTGCGTTGAAAGAATACGGAGATAAAGCATTTTGGATATATATTTATTTGGAAAACAGAGATGTATTATCCGATCCGGGGATATTGCCCGTCGGTATAAAAATTTCTATTCCTCCGGCCGAAAAATACCGGATTGATTGCAATAATCCGGCTTCCGTACAAAAAGCAAAGGAAATGGCAGCAAAGTATCTTTAAGGGTTTTTTAATACAAAAAAATAATTAATTAATCATTTTTAACTTGAAAACTCTTTCATTCACGATTAACATTTATACTTTTGCATCGTCAAAATGAAATACCGATTTTAGAAACTATAACAACTATTTTTTTATGAGTCAAACAGTTGATATTAGAGAACTTAACGAGAGAATTGAAAGTAAGAGCGGCTTTGTCAACATGATTTTTATGGGCATGGACCAGATGATTGTCGGACAAAAGCATTTGGTGGAATCCTTATTAATCGGTTTATTGTCCGACGGACATATTCTGTTGGAAGGAGTACCCGGCTTGGCAAAAACGTTGGCGATTAAAACGTTGGCTTCTTTGATAGACGCTCAATACAGTCGCATTCAATTCACTCCAGACCTGCTTCCTGCCGATTTAATAGGAACAATGATTTACAGCCAGAAGAAAGAAGAATTTTTAGTGAAACACGGTCCGGTTTTTGCCAATTTTATATTGGCTGATGAAATTAACCGGGCGCCGGCTAAAGTTCAAAGCGCTTTGTTGGAAGCCATGCAGGAACGTCAGGTAACCATTGGGGAAAAAACCTATAAACTTCCCGAACCGTTTTTGGTAATGGCTACGCAAAATCCGATTGAACAGGAAGGAACTTATCCTTTGCCCGAAGCTCAAGTGGATCGTTTCATGCTGAAAGTAATTATCAATTATCCGAAGAAAGACGAAGAAAAATTAATCATTCGGCAAAATATCGGCGAAGCAAAACCAGACATTCGGCCGGTTTTGAAAAAACAGGAGATATTGGACGCTCGTAAAGTAGTGAATGACGTTTATATTGACGAAAAAATTGAAAAGTACATTGTTGATATTGTATTTGCTACTCGCTTTCCGCATGAACACGGACTCCCCAATCTGAGAGATATGATTTCTTTCGGAGCTTCTCCCCGCGCTTCGATCAATCTGGCATTAGCCGCTCGCTCCTACGCATTTATTAAACGCAGAGGTTACGTGATTCCGGAAGACATTCGCGCCGTTTGCTTCGATGTGCTCCGTCACCGTATCGGGCTTACTTATGAAGCGGAAGCGCGTAATCTTACCTCAGAGGAAATTGTCAGTGAAATTTTAAACAAAGTAGAAGTACCTTAAGTAATTATGAATTATGAATTATAAATTATTATCAGATGATTGTACTCTAATAATTCATAATTCATAATTCATAATTCATAATTTGTAAGGATCGTGGAGACAAGCGAACTTTTAAAAAAAGTACGACAAATAGAGATTAAGACCCGGGGATTGTCGAATAATATTTTCGCCGGTCAATACCATTCGGCGTTTAAGGGACGCGGTATGGCTTTTTCGGAAGTACGGGAATACGAATTTGGCGACGACATCCGGGATATTGATTGGAATGTTACCGCTCGTTATTCAAAGCCCTTTGTCAAAATATACGAAGAAGAACGCGAACTGACGGTAATGCTCTTGGTGGACGTTTCGGGAAGTCGTTTTTTCGGCACACGTGAAACGCTGAAAAAAGATATGATTACCGAAATAGCGGCAACCCTTGCTTTTTCGGCTATCCAGAACAACGATAAAATCGGAGTCATCTTTTTTTCAAATCGAATCGAAAAATTTATTCCTCCCAAAAAAGGAAGAAAGCACATTCTTTATGTCATTCGGGAATTAATTGATTTCGAACCGCAAGAAACGCAGACGGATATTTCGCGGGTTTTACAATACCTTACCAATGCCATTAAGAAAAGGTGTACGGCATTTGTATTTTCCGATTATATTGATAAAGGCGATTATCGGCACGCATTGACTATTGCAAATAAAAAGCACGATATGGTAGCGATTCAAGTATTTGACGAACGAGAAACGGAAATGCCGAAAATAGGTTTGGTGAAAATTAAAGACGCCGAAAGCGGCAGTGAAAAATATGTGGATACCGATTCGAGGAACGTAAGGGAAGCCTACAAGCAATGGTGGGAAAAACGTCAAACGGAAATGGACGACGCTTTCAAACGAAGCCGCGTTGATTCCGTATCCGTTCGGACGGATGAAGATTATGTGAAAGCTTTGATCGGATTGTTTAACAAACGCAGGTGATAAAAGAAAGAAATGAAGAAAAATTATCGGATAAAAGCGATTGTCGGTATGCTCGTTTGCTTGGGGATAAGCGTTTTTTCTCTTTCCGGGCAAACAATTATAAGAGCGACCATTGATTCGACGAATATTCTGATCGGACAACAAACCAAAATTCATCTGGAAATCGCCGCGAATAAAGGTCAAGCGCTTCAAATCCCTTTGATTCCGGATACGCTGATGACAGGCGTAGAAGTCTTGGAAATTTCGAAGATTGATACCCTTGATATTGGGAACGACCGGATGCAGATGAAATACGATTATTTGATAACCTCGTTTGACTCTGCTTTGTACTTGTTACCGCCGTTCAAAGTCATCGCCGGTGCAGACACCGCTTTTTCCTCCGAATTGGCCTTAAAAGTTTCTACGCTTCCGGTTGATACGGAATCGGGACAGTTTTACGACATCAAAGATGTTCGAAAACCCCCGTTCGTTCTGATGGACTACCTTCCGGGCATTCTGTTGATATTAACGATCATTGCATTGGCGGCATTAATCGGTTTTATCATTTATCGCTTGATCAACAAGAAATCGTTGGTGCCGTTCAAGAAAGAAGAACCTTATGTACCGCCGCATATTCGCGCTATTCGGAAATTGGATGCCATCAAAGAGGAAAAATTATGGCAAATGGGAAAAGAGAAAGAATATTACTCCGAAATAACGGAAACGTTGCGAACCTACATCGAGGAACGTTTCGGTATCGGAGCGATGGAGATGACATCCGGCGAAATATTAGCCGCTATTCGGAAATTCAATGATACGGATGCCGTTTATGACCATTTGAAACAAATCCTCATCTTGGCCGATTTCGTGAAATTTGCCAAATACAAATCCCTTCCCGACGAAAACGAATTAAGTATGACGAATGCTTACTTGTTTGTTAATGACACAAAAGAAAAAGAAGAAGAGTTGCCGGAGGAAATAAAGCAAAAAAGCGAAACAGAAAAAGAGGAGGAAACGAATGAAGAAAGTGGAGGAGATGAAAAAAAGTGATAATTCTTTAATTTATAGTATATGATTTTTGCAAATCCGATCTATTTTTTATTACTGCTCTTACTGATCCCGATGATCGGCTGGTATATTTGGAAACTGCGCAAATCGCAGGCTTCCATTCAACTGTCCTCTGTCGAAGGGTTCAATAAAGCGCCGAATACCCTTCGGATTTATTTGCGTCATGTTCCGTTTATCTTACGAATAGGAGCTTTTACCTTTTTAGTCATTGCTTTGGCGCGTCCTCAAACGACCAATAAATGGAGCTCATCCACAACCGAAGGAATAGACATTGTCATGAGTTTGGATATTTCTTCCTCGATGTTGGCTCAGGATTTAAAACCCGATCGTTTGGAAGCGGCTAAAGAAGTTGCGGCCTCGTTCATTAACGGACGTCCGACGGACAATATCGGACTGGTCGTCTTTTCTGCTGAAAGCTTTACGCAATGTCCGTTGACAACCGATCATGCAGTCTTGCTGAATCTCTTGAAAGATGTGCATTGCGGCATGATTGAAGACGGAACGGCTATCGGTCACGGAATTGCAACCGCCGTCAGCCGACTGAAAGACAGTAATGCAAAGTCTAAAGTGATTATCCTGCTGACCGACGGTTCAAACAATCGGGGAGAAATTGCTCCGATCACCGCGGCTGAAATTGCCAAAACTTTCGGAATCCGGGTTTATACCATCGCCGTAGGTACGATCGGAGAAGCGCCTTATCCGATTCAAACCGCTATGGGAGTTAGAATTGGAACGATGAAAGTCGAAATTGATGAAAAGATATTGACTCAAATCGCTCAAACCACCGGCGGATTATATTTCAGAGCGACAAACAATAAAGCTTTGAAAGAAATCTATCAAGAGATTGATCAAATGGAAAGAACAAAAATGAGTGTTCAAGAATACAGTAAAAAATATGAAGAATATGCTTTCTATGCAACGATTGCATTGGCGTTCTTTTTGTCGGAACTGTTATTGCGATACACAGTATTAAAAAATATACCGTAATATAATTGATTTATGTTTAGATTCGAACATCCGAGTTATTTATATTTATTCTTTTTGTTACCGGCGTTTTTTGCTCTCTTTTTATACGCCGTATATATAAAGAAACGAAATTTAAAACGGTTCGGCGACCGGAAAGTCACTCGTGTCTTGATGCCGGATGCTTCACTCAAAAAACAATATTTGAAATTCGGATTATTGCTTGCCGCGCTTGCTTTGTTTATCTTGGTGATTGCTGGTCCTCAATTCGGTTCCAAGATGGAAACCGTAAAAAAACAAGGAATTGAAGTAATCATCTGTTTGGATGTCTCTAATTCCATGTTATCGAACGATATTTCTCCCAGCCGTTTGGATAAGTCCAAGCAAATACTGTCCCGACTGATTGATAATTTAAACAACGATAAAATCGGGCTGATTGTATTTGCGGGAGACGCCTATATTCAATTACCCATTACTTCGGATTATGTATCGGCAAAAATGTTTTTATCGTCCATTAATCCCTCCATGGTTCCCGTTCAAGGAACGGCTATCGGAGCCGCCATTAATTTAGCGATTCGATCGTTTACGCCCGATGAGAAAACGGAAAAAACCATCGTTTTGATTACCGACGGCGAAAATCATGAAGACGATGCCATCGGCGCAACGAAAGCTGCCGTTGACAAGAACATTCATGTGAATGTATTAGGTGTAGGCTCTGCGCAAGGAGGACCGATTCCTATTCTGGAAACGAACGGGTACCAACGGGACAATGACGGGAATATGATTATTACCCGTTTAAATGAACAAATGTGTCAAGATATTGCCATTGCCGGGAAGGGTATCTATGCGCGAACCGATAATACCAATAATGCATTGAAAGCTTTGCAAAAAGAATTAGATAAAATGGGTAAATCAGAAGTGGAAAGCCGGATTTATACCTCTTACAATGAAAAATTCCAGATTCCGGCGTGGATTTTGTTGTTCATTCTGGTAGGTGAATTTTTTATTCTTGACAGAAAAAATCGGGTGTTAAACCGGGTTTTAAAAGGATTCTGGACAAGGGGGAGTTAGTTATGAATTATGAATTATGAATTATGAAACAAATACTTATACTGTTTTCTTTTATTTTTATCTTTTCTATTTCTGCCTTTGCTCAAAAGCAAGTCAGAACAGAATTGCGAAAAGGAAATAAAGAATATAAAGCAGAAAAATATACCGAAGCAGAGATTGCCTATCGAAAAGCGTTGGAATTAAACGCCCGTTCGGCAGACGTGGCTTATAATCTGGGCAATTCGCTGTACAAGCAGGAAAAGTTTCCCGAAGCGATGGAACAATATCAAGCCGCCGCTTCGGAAGAAAAGGATAAAGAGAAAGCTGCGGCGGCTTGGCACAATACCGGAAATGTTTTTATGAAAAATAAAGACTACCAAAAAAGTATTGAAGCTTATAAACAAGCGCTCCGGAGATGTCCGCAAGACGATGAAACCCGTTACAATCTGGCTTTAGCTCAAAAATTGTTGCAAGACCAACAACAAGATCAGAATAAAGATCAAAATAAAGATCAGCAGCAAAATAAAGATAAGGATAAGCAACAGGATAAAGATAAAGATAAGCAACAAGATAAAGATAAACAACAAGATCAAAATCAGGATCAAAACAAAGATCAGCAGCAGAATAAAGATCAACAGCAACAGAATCCCGATCAGATGCAGCAGCAAAATGCCGAACAAATTTTAGATGCGATGATGCAAAACGAACGCGATACACAAGAAAAAGTGAAAGCGCAGCAAATGCAACAGCAAAAACAACGTAAAACGGATAAAAATTGGTAATATAACAATATATAAAAATGAGGAAGTTATTTTTCTTATTTACCGCTCTTTGCTTAGTTAGCCCGGTAATTTTCGGTCAGAATATTACGTTTCGGGCAACAACGGAAAAAGTGGTTGTAGTCGGTCAGCAATTTCGAGTAAACTATACATTGACAACCGGAGGTGAAACCGGGAAAGATATTCGCTTTCCGGATACGAACGACTTTGATAATATCTTTGGTCCGACCGTATCTTTTCAATCTTCATCCTCGTATATCAATGGTAAATCATCCACTCAAGCAACGGGTATTTTTACGTATGTTCTGTTGGCAAAAAGCGAAGGAACATTCACAATTCCTCCGGCTACGATTAAAGTGGGAAACAGTGAGTACAAGTCCAACGAATTAACGGTTAAAGTACTGCCGCCCGATCAAGCGGCCAATGCGGCGTCAGCCAATGCGAACGCCGGCAATTCCGCTAATTCCGTTCAACAGGGAACGCAGTCTTCCTCATCCGGGAACGTTTCGTCCGATGATGTTTTTGTGCGAATGATTGTATCTAAAAATTCCGTATATGAAAATGAAGGCTTTCTGGTTACTTTTAAACTATATACTTTGGTGAATATTGCCGGATTTGATGATAGTCCGAAATTTCCCGAATACGAAGGATTTATTGCTCAAGAAATAGACATGCCGCCCAATGCGCAATGGGCTTTGGAAAACTATAACGGGCGTAATTACCAAACGCTGCTTCTGAAGCAAACCGTTTTGTTTCCGCAACACTCCGGGAAAATAACCATTGCATCCGGTAAATTTAACGTTATTGCGCGGATTCGTACGCAACGGAGACAGCGGAGTTTTTTTGATGATTTTTTTGATACGACTGAAGATGTGAAACGTACATTAACGTCATCTCCCGTAACTATTGATGTAAAACCGCTTCCGCCGGGTAAACCGGATTCGTTTACCGGAGCGGTCGGCGACTACAAAATGACGTCTTCCATCAGTACGAATCAATTAAAATCGAACGATGCGGTTACCGTCAAAGTAACAATCTCGGGAAGCGGGAATATCAAATTGGTTAAAAATCCGGAGATTGTTTTTCCCAATGATTTTGACGCAATGGATCCGGTGGTTACCAACAATACAAAAGTATCATCCTCCGGCGTGACCGGTACGAAAACCATCGAGTATAATGCCATTCCCCGATTTGCCGGCGATTTTACCATTCCTAAGGCCGAGTTTTCCTATTTTGACTTAAAATCCGGCGCCTACAAAACGCTAACGACTGACGAATATGCGTTGCATGTCGAACAGGGAGAAGCCGGCAGCGGAATCAATGCACCGATTGTCAACGCTACCAATAAGGAAGAAATTCGTTTTCTGGGGAAGGACATTCGGTATATCAAAACGGATTCGGGACATTTCCACAAAGGCGATTTCTTTTTCGGGACGTTTCGTTATCTGTTGTTTTACATTGTTCCGGCTTTATTGTTTCTGATTTTGTTCTTGATTTATCGTAATCAAGCCATTCAAAATGCAAACATTGCTTTGGTGAGGACCAAAAAAGCCAATAAGGTAGCGTCCAAACGTTTGAAAACGGCTGCCAAATATTTGAAAGAAAATAAAACGGAATCGTTTTATGATGAAACCCTTAGAGCGGTTTGGGGTTATTTGAGCGACAAATTGAATATTCCCGTTTCGGCTCTGACCAAAGATAACGTAGATGCGAACCTTACGAAATACGGCGCGACGGAAAGTTTAATCAAGGATTTCAGAGATATTTTGGATACCGCTGAATTTGCACGGTTTGCGCCGGCGCAGGAAAGCGGGAAAATGGATGAATTGTATGATGCAACCGTACAAGCAATTGATAAAATGGAAAATACAATTAAGAAATAAAGGAGAAGAAGATGATGAAACAGTTTTTTATCCTGACAGCGATTTTATTCGCAACTTTTAATCTCTCGGCGCAAAACGATCAACTTCAACAAGCGAACGAAGCTTACGCCAAAGGCGATTTTCAAGCGGCGGCCGACAGCTATGAAGAGTTGCTGAAAGCCAACGGAGAATCGGCGACAGTCTATTATAATTTAGGAAACAGTTACTATAAATTGAATAAAATCGCTCCGACTATTCTGAATTATGAACGAGCGCTTCTGCTTGAACCCGGAAATAACGACATCCGTTTTAATTTGGAAATAGCTAAGTTAAAAGCCGTTGACAGAATAGAACCGATCGGCGATTTCTTTTTAACCGAATGGTTTCGTGATATTCAAAATTTACTGGGTACCGATGCGTGGAGCAATTTCAGTATTGTTTGCTTTATCTTACTGATAGCCTGTTTATTCCTCTTTTTCTTTTCTCGCCGTATCTTTATTAAAAAATTAGGATTTTATGTAAGCGTGGGATTGTTGGCCGGCGTCATTTTCGGGAATTGTTTTGCATACAATCAAAAGAAGAAATTAACTCAACGGAATGCAGCGATTATCTTTGCTCCGACAACAACGATCAAAAGTTCGCCGGACAACAGCGGTACCGATTTGTTTATCTTGCACGAAGGAACAAAAGTCAGATTGAAAAACAAATTAGGCGGTTGGAACGAAATTGAGACGGCTGACGGAAATGTCGGCTGGATTAAAAATTCGGAGATTGAAGTAATTTAACCGCTTGCGCTACATCTTCCATCAACCATTTTGGGGTGGAAGTAGCGCCGCATATTCCTACGGATTCGGCATGAGCCAGCCATTCCGGTCGGATATTATCCGGACTGGAGATTAACAACGTATTGGGATTGGCTTTTTTACATTCGGCAAATAAAACTTTTCCGTTGGAGCTTTTTTCTCCGGCGACAAATAAAATTAAGTCGTGTCGGGATGCAAACTTACGGATATCCGGTATCCGGTTAGCCACTTGCCGACAAATCGTATCGAAATATTTAAAATCCACTTTCGGATTGATACGGGATTGAATCTCTTTAACAATTTCTTGAAAATCATCAACAGACATCGTGGTTTGAGAAAATAAACAAATCGGTTGATTAAAATTCAATTGTTCCAAATCGGATTTGTTTTCGATTACAATGGCTGTTCCGTCGGTTTGACCGACCAAACCGTTTACTTCCGCATGTCCGTTTTTTCCGAAAATGACTGTTTGCGTTGCTTTTCCGTCCGATTCGCGATAATGTTTTCGGATTTTTTTTTGCAATTGCAGCACAACCGGACAAGTTGCATCAATGATTCGAATGGAATTTAATTGAGCGGTATGGTAAGTGGAAGGCGGTTCGCCGTGCGCTCGCAACAGCACTTTTTTGTTCCGCATTCCGTTCAATTCTTCATGGTTAATCGTTTGTAAACCTTTTTTTTGCAGCCGATTTACTTCTTGGCTGTTATGAACGATATCGCCCAAGCAATAAAGTTCTTTGTCTTTCGCTAATTCTTTTTCTGCATTTTGAATCGCATTCACGACCCCGAAACAAAACCCCGATTCTTTATGAATTTCAACTTTCAGCATATAATTTAGTTTCATTCTTTCGAGACAAAATTACGATTTGTTTTTGTTTTTCCCAAACCGATTTCGAGGTTACCGATAAACCGAATTTACGAAACAGTCACGTAGTTACTGATTATTTTGTTGATAAATATATTGTTATTGGGATCAATGTCGTAGATAATATACCATGTGGTGCTTTTATTACGGAAATATTTGTGTACCTTTTTACCATAACGTTTGTGTATTTCATAAGAAGCGTTAAAATGAAGTCTCTTAGTGCTCAAATTATCACAAATATCAACAATGTCAGATATGTAATTCACACAAAATTCACGTGTCAGTGAATGTTTTCGCCACATTAACAGTCCTTTTAATATTTCGTCTAAATCGTCGGTTGCTTGTTTGCTATAATATACCATGTTTGTCGCAGAACGTATTGACTTTTATTATAGCTTGTTTTCTAAACTCATCACTTGTCATATATCCTTCCGGAACAGCGTCGTTTGCCGTCGGATTTTCGAAGCGAACACCCTCTTTTTGGCGGTAAATTTCTTCAAGTAATTTTTTGACGTTAATATATTCGTCGTCTAAATGAACTGTATGTACCATAAAACATATATTTTTAATGCATCATTACCCGTTACAAATTTACGCAATTTTTCGAATCTGTCAAAAAATAGATTTGTAAAGATATGCGCCCACTCTAATTAATATACAGGAATATATTTTGCTGTGAAGCAAAACACAAAGGGGTGGAATTTTTAACCCACCCCCTTCATTGTATTTTTTCAGTTCGCCTTATCTTTTTCCGGTATTCTCATTTTATAGAAGGATCGCCATATAAAAATTAAAGCGATTATAAGAAACGGGATGGCAATGTAGATTGAATAATCAAAAGCAGGATTGATTTTCATTTCAATACAGATTTCCGTAGCCAACAACCCGAATAGAGTTGAAAATTTGATAATGGGATTCAGAGACACGGAAGACGTATCTTTGAAAGGGTCTCCTACCGTATCTCCGATAACTGCCGCTTCATGTAAAGGCGAATTTTTTTCGTTCAAGTCCACCTCAACCACTTTTTTGGCGTTATCCCAACTTCCACCGGCATTGGCCATATAAATTGCTTGGAATAATCCGAATATGGCAATGGATATTAAGTAGGCAACGAAAAAGTTAGGATCCATAAATGCAAATGCTAATGTAATGGAAATCAGTGCAATGAATATATTCCACATCCCTTTTTGAGCATATTGGGTACATATTTTTACAACTACATTGGAGTCTTCGGCATTCGCTTCGGTTTTGTCTAATTTAAATGTTCGTTTGATAAATTCAACAGCCCGGTAAGCGCCTGTAGTGACCGCTTGAATGGATGCTCCGCTGAACCAGAATATAACGGCTCCTCCGCAGATTAAACCCAAAATGACTTGCGGATCTGTCAGCGTCAAATGCAAGAGACCTACTTTTTCCAGCAAAAGGATAATGGAAAAGATCATGGTGGTAGCTCCCACGACTGCCGTACCGATTAATACCGGCTTTGCCGTTGCCTTAAATGTGTTTCCGGCCGAGTCGTTTGCTTCCAAAAAATGTTTTCCTTTTTCAAAATCGGGTTTAAATCCAAATTCTTTTTCAATGGATTTTTCCACATCAGGGATTTGTTCGATTTGTGAAAGTTCGAATACGGATTGTGCGTTGTCGGTTACCGGTCCGTAACTGTCAACGGCAATGGTTACCGGGCCCATACATAAAAATCCGAAAGCCACCAATCCAAAGGCAAAAATCGAAGAATGAACTCCGAGAACATCCGTCAATCCCAATTGGGCGGTAAAATAAGCAATGGTCATCAATCCGACGATTAATAATCCCGTCCAGAAAGCGCCGAAATTACCGGCTACAATTCCCGATAAAATATTCAAGGAGGCCCCTCCTTCTCGAGAAGCGGTCACAATTTCTTTTACATGTTTCGCTTTGGAACTGGTAAATAATTTGGTAAATTCGGGAATCAACAGAGCTGCCAATGTTCCGCAACTGATGATAGTAGCCAATTTCCACCAAAGCGTAGGATCCGTCATGTTTTCGTGCAATAACAAATGACTCATGAAAAAGGTGGCGGAAATACACAAGACGGCTGCGATTGATATTAATCGCATCAAAGGAGTTTCAAAATTAAAATCCGCTTTATTTCCATAAAGACTTTTTGAGATGGCTTGATTGATGAAAAAAGAACAACCCGAAAGAAAATCCATTAAAAAGCGCATCCCGAAAATCCACACGATCAATTTAGCTTGAACGCTCGGATCCGGAACGGCCAATGTGATGAATGTAATTAATGCGACACCGGTTACGCCATAGGTTTCAAAACCGTCGGCAGTAGGCCCTACGCTATCTCCCGCATTGTCTCCCGTACAGTCTGCGATTACGCCCGGGTTACGCGGGTCATCTTCTTTTACCTTGAAAATCACTTTCATCAAATCGGAACCTATATCGGCTATTTTGGTGAAGATTCCTCCGGCGATACGCAAAGCGCTGGCACCCATAGATTCTCCGATAGCGAACCCGAGAAAACAAATCCCTACGATTTCACGAGGCACAAATAACAGAATGCTTATCATCATCACCAATTCCAAAGAAATAAGGAATAATCCGACACTCATGCCTGCACGCAGAGGAATGTTGAGTACTTCCAACGGTTTTCCTTTCAGCGCTGCAAAAGCGGTACGAGCGTTCGCATAGGTATTTACTCTGATTCCATACCATGCGACCGAATAGGAACCGGCCATACCAATAATTGAAAACATAAGTACTTGGATAACAACTCCAACGGATTTTCCGAGAAGTCCGAAAAAATAGATGCAAAGAATAACGGCAACGATTCCGAACAACATAAGTAAAAAGCGTCCCTGTTGCAGCAAATAAGTGCGGCATGTGCCGTAAATGATTTGCGCTACTTTTGACATCGAACTATGTACGGGAAGTTTTCTGACTTGAGAAAACAAATACAAACTGAACCCGAGGGTTCCGGCGATAATAACAGCTCCATAAAAGAGAAAATTCCATGATGAAATGTCTCCTCCAAATATATGGAACGTTCCTTCGTGCAAATCCGGAATTGCCAAATCTGCTTCACTTGCTTGAATATTTAAAACACACGTAAATATCAAGCTCACAATCAACAATAAATATCTATGTATTTTCATGAAAAAATGTAAAAATGTAAAATAAGCCGCAAAGATATTATTTTTTTCTTTTGGTTATTCTTTTTTTGTGTTATTTTTTATTAAAAAAAGTTTTTTTGCAACAAATGAATAGGAATTATTGTTTACTTCCCCCTCTTCACCCCCGCTCACGATAGCGTAATATCAAAGCTATATTAATTCGCGAGAATATGAAATTCATTCAAAAGTTTGCAATAATCCAAATTTTATTCTACCTTTGCGGCCGCTAATAACAATTTCAAACAAATAAAAGTATATTTAAAAATGCCAACTAAAATCAGATTGCAAAGACACGGTCGCAAAGGGTACGCGTTTTACCACATCGTGATCGCAGATAGCAGAGCTCCACGTGATGGAAAATTTATCGAGAGGATTGGTTCTTACAACCCGAATACGAATCCTGCTACAATAGATTTGAAATTTGACAGAGCTTTGTATTGGTTGCAAGTAGGGGCGCAACCTACGGATACAACAAGAAATATTCTCTCGGAACAAGGCGTACTTCTTAAAAAGCACCTGTTGGGCGGAGTTAAAAAAGGCGCTTTCACCGAAGCGGAAGCTGAAACTAAATTCCAAGCATGGTTAGACACCAAACAGAAATCAATTAAATCGGAAGTCAGTAAAGCGCTTGAAAAGGAAAGGGTTGCTGTTAAAGCAAAATTAGATGCCGAAAAAGCGACGAATAAAGTAAAAGCGGAAGCTTTAGCTGCTAAAAAAGCGGCTTTAGCTGCAGCTGCCGCCAAAGCGGCGGCAAAGGAAACCGAAGCGGAAATCCCGCTTCCGGCAGAAGAACCGGAAAAAACAACAGCAGCCGAATAAGCGCTGAAAGATAAAAATTAAAAACTAAAAGTTATGGTATTTGACTTTAAGAGTCTTTTCCTGACTTTTAGTTTTTTGTTTTCAGTTCTTTCGATATCTTCAACGAGCAACCGAAATTATCGCCGTATAGGTTGCCTTTATCAAAAGCCGCTTGCAGTGCAACTTGCCAACCTTCTTGCTTTTTAGGTCTATAAGTACATTCAATCAGCGAAGAAAAATTATCTTTCCTTTTGAGAAAAGGAGTGTTCATTGTACCCCAACCGTACATTCCCGTAAAAAGCGTCCGATAAGAAAATTCAGACGTTATTTTTCCTTCCAATCCCAAATGAACGGATTTCAAGCGGTTGTTTTTAAATCCGAACGCATGATCGTCATTGTACTCGGGTGAGGTGAGCAAAGCGTTTCCCAACCCTCTTCCGAAATACGACCACCCGACAGAATACACATAATTATTGTAATAATTATCGCCTCCGCCGCCTCTTGCATTCGGGTATAACACCGGGTCATAAGAAAGAAAATGAAAAGGTCCGCTTTGATTGGTCGTTTGCAAATATTCCACAACTATTTTATGCAAAAACGGCTGATTGAAAAAAGTAAATTCTCCGCCCCAAATGCCGTCTCGCCAATTAGCTAATTCCAGTCCGGAATTATCGTCAAAGTAATGTTGTTTATACAAAGCCGCTTGAAACGTTTTATCCTTGTACGCTATTTTTATATTATATGTACCCACATGATTCCCCAATACATTGATTTGCTCACCTTTGATTGCTTCGGAATTACCGCTTTCGCAAAGAATGATTCGAACAAGGTCTTTGAAAGAAGCCGGATTATTCCCGAACCCGCCGAATGAAGTCCATCCGCCCCATTGCGCCCCGTGTTCCAAACCCAAAATACCGAAAAAAGGAAAATGACCGGTCGGGTCTTCCCACTTTAAAAACAATGATTTATGATGCCATAAAATATTAACGGCGTAAGATGCATCGGGAGCCTTTGTGCGGCGAATATAATTATTATCAAACGATTTTCCTAAAGCAAAATCGCCTTTGAATTGCAGGTATTCTTTAGTAAAAGGGAAATTCGTATAATTCGGAAAAGCAAAATTGATTTCCGGAATCGGTCGAGCGTTGGTTGAATAAGTCATATCGCCTGTACTCAAATCTTTATCCAACATCGAATTGTATCGTTCTTTCGCTCCGACGGAAAGACAGATATTGCGGTAGGAAACAGCCGCATATAACTGTTGAATCCAAAATGAAGAAGTATGCTTGGCCGCTGCGACAACATCTGCTTCCGCTTCTAATTTTATACCATTAAGGAAAGGATGTTTCCAAATTAAATCTCCTCGGACATAACCGTTGTTCGGTCGGAGAGGGACTGTTCCGTTTGTATTGGATGTCAGCCAAAAAGGCGTATATTTTCCCGTACTTGCCGAACCGAGAACATCGAAGCGATAATCGAGAATTTCTTGTGAATAGGCAGTATAGAAAAAAAACGACAACAGAACGCAAGTATATTTTCTCACCATTTGATTTTTTATATTTACTGTTTTATTAACGTATTTTATTTCAAAAAATTGCCGGCATTCAATCAATAACAAACTACGGCACCGGATCAAATCCGTGTCCGCCCCAAGGATGGCAGCGAAGAATGCGTCGAACAGCCAGATATCCTCCTTTGAAAGGCCCGTATTTTTTAACGGCTTGCAGTGCGTATTCCGAACAAGTCGGCACAAAACGGCAGGAAGCCGGCGTGAGAGGAGAAATACAATATTTATAAAAATAAATTGGAAGCAGTACGAGAAACGTGCCGATTTTTTTTATTTGTTGTATGGTGCTCATTCCGTTTTTTCTTTTAAAATATCCAAAGCTTTCCGCAGGGCCGCTTCCATCTCTTTCCATTGATATAATTCGTTCCCGATAAAGAGAAAGGCGATTAATAAACCGCTTTCTTTTTCCCGAAAATATTCAACCAAAGCGTTTTTATTCAACCGATACGCTTCTCTGATCAATCGCTTCATCCGGTTTCTTTTGACTGCGTGTTTGATTTTTTTTTTAGGAACGCCAATCAAAACGGAAACGATTGCTCCCGAAAAAGGCTTTTGTTCCAGATAAACAACGCGCAATGGGTAGGAGATAAAAGCGTTTCCCTCCTCAAATAAACGATCAATTTCTCTTTGATAGGAAATTCGTTCCGGTTTTTTAAAAGTATGCGGATAATCCAACGGGATTTATTTCTTTCCTTTTGATACAGGCTTCATAACTGTTTTCAAATATTTTTCCAGCGCAGCGGTCATTGAAGGTGATTCCGGATTCGGCGCTTCAATATCCAAACGCAATCCGGCATCACGAACCGCCTTAGCGGTACTCGGGCCGAAAGAACCGATTAAAGTTCCGTTCTGTTCGAATTTCGGAAAATTTTTAAGCAACGAAGTAATTCCCGCGGGGGAAAAGAACAGAAGAATATCGTAGTCGAAAATCTCTTCCGCTGCAAAGTCATTGCTCACGGTTCGATACATGACGGCTTTGCTGTATTTGATTTTTTTATCATCCAAAAGCTTGATTAAATCTTCCTTGTGAACATCCGAAACAGGTATTAAATAATTTTCCTTATTATGCTTATTGATATAAGTCATTAAATCTTCAATTCTTCCCGATGTGGGATAGAAGATTTTACGTTTTCTGAAAATAATATATTTTTGCAGATAAACTGCAATTGCTTCCGTAACGCAAAAATACTTCATTGATTCGGGAATTTGTGTCCGAAGTTCTTCGCTCAAGCGGAAATAATGATCAATCGCCGTTTTCGCGGTAAAAATAACCGCAGTGTGATCTAAAAGATTGATTCGTTGTGTTCTAAATTCTTTTGCATTTATAGGATCAATTTTGATAAAGGGGCGAAAGATGACTTGTACACCGTATTTTTCAGCAATATCAAAATAAGGAGACTTTTCAGTCTTTGGCTCGGGTTGAGAGACGAGAATTTTTTTTACGCTTGAATCCATATAGTATCCTTTTGTGCAATTAAGTAAACAAGTCCACGGTATATCAAATACAACGGTATTATTTCTTGGGTGCAAAGGTACAAAATAAAATAAAGTAAACGTTGTTTCTTGTGAAAAAATAATGTATATATCTTATAGAAGATGAAAAACAGGTTAAAAATAAGATAGAAAATCATGAAATAAATGCAAAAAGTGTAAGCCGACTCTACATAAAATAAAATTAAAGTCGGTAAAAATAAAACAATTCCATTGAGGCTGATCAAAGAAAAGAAAATGTCGTTCCATTGAATAACCGTTTCTTTTTTAAAGAAAACAGCTCCTATTATCGAATAGGTAAGAAATTTGTACAATAAAAAAACGATTAGCAATAAAGAAATTTTTCCTATGAAAATAAACATTTGCGTCAAGGTGGTAATTACTAAAAGATATTCATGAACGGCATAACAATAAAATATTAACGATAACAAAAGAACGGTTTGAAAACTTAAAAAGAATTTATTAAAGGTTTCGTTTGTCACCGTTTCGTAAAACATATTGTGTCTGTCTTTAGTATGGTATAATCCGCTGAACATGAAAAGCAAAAATTTGTTTCGGTTACTGATTATGCTCACAATGATAAAAAAGCAGATGAAAAATAAAATAAATCCCCAATTATTTACGCTGTATTGTATAGCAATCGGATTGTTTTGCAATTCAACGGCCCTTGTAAAAACCGAATCGCCGGAAAGTATTTCGGTATTTTCAAGAGCGTTTGACAGTAAAAGCGAATCCTGTATCATTAATGTTTATTAAAAATAAAATCGAGAGCTTCTTCCGGCGTAGTTGCCACTTGCCAAGCTGCGACCGATTTGGAATGAATAAAATTTTCCCGATCCGCTTTATCCAACATCGTCAGCAGGGGATTATAATAATCGGCGGTATTCAAAATGACAATGGGTTTTGAGTACAAACCCAACTGTTTCCAAGTGATGATTTCAAGTAACTCTTCCAAAGTTCCGACTCCTCCGGGAAGAGCAATGCAAGCATCCGATTTATCAGCCATAGTTCGTTTCCGGACGTGCATATCGGGAGTAACGATTACTTCCGGGATAGCCGGATGGATCCAACCCTTATTGTACATAAATTGAGGAATTACTCCGCAAACATTTCCGCCGTTTTCTAAAACGGCATCGGTGACAGCGGCCATTAAACCTTTGATTCCTCCACCGTTAATGCAAGTAATGGAATGATCTGCCAACTGTTTTCCCAAATTTTTTGCAGCTTCAAAATAGACGGAAGAGATTCGTGAACTCGCTGCTGCATAAATGGTTATTGCTTTTATTTTTTGTAGCATGAATAATAATCGCGTTTTTTATTTTTTCGTGCACAAAATTATGAAAATTTTATCAGAAAAGAAGCGGAGCGCTTCTTTTAGTTAAAAAATAGCCGGTTAAATGTCGGTAATTTGTATATTATCATAAATGATCATTCATAATCTTCAAACGCTTTCCTTCCATATCCTTTTAATCGGCAACACCAAACGTTCGAGCAGCGAAAGATCGTCCGTAATAATATCCGCCTGCCCCTGCATGTTAGGTAAATAGGGAAGCTCCTTCTTATAGGTGGTAATTAATCCGTCAGTAAGAACGATTTCTACCGAATAATACATTGTATCTTTAGTTTGAGCGGGCGTCAGAGAAATATGTCGAACCGTTCCGCGCAAAATACCGTATTCGTTTTCCGGAAAATTTTGCAGACGTATGTTTACTTTCTGTCCGGCTTTAACCTTTCCCGAACGGGCGATCGGCAGAGTCGCTTTTCCGATGATCGCGTAAGGCGAATCCGGAACAATCGTAAAAACTTCTTCTCCCGATGAAACGTTTTGATTTTCGATCCAATAGTCTGAAAAGGTGATTTTTCCGTCAATAGGCGCCTGCAGCACATAACTCAATTCCCAATCCTCAATTCCCGTTTTCAGTTGCGAAGCCAGCGATTGAAGTTGCGTTTGCAAGCTGTTCAGTTTTTCCGTATCCTGTTCTTCCGTGTCCAACAGCGATTCTTTCAATTGCCCGATTTGAATCAGCAGATTATTTAGATTTGAACGCATGTTTTCCCTTGAAAGACGGCTTTGCAGAAAAGTATTTTTCGTTGTTTCCATTTCTTCGTCGGACAGGATTCCTTTCGTGTTCAGAACCGAATCGCGAAGATATTGTTTTTGAGCGATGATAAATTGTTCCTCCGTAATTCGCTGCTGATTAAGCAAAACATTGTATTGCTTTTCGTATTGAGCGATTCTTTCCCGGGTCATCGTCATTTTTTGCGGATAATACATCAACCGCTCATATTCCGTATATTCAAACAATGCGGTACGGAGAGCGGAGTAAGATGATTGTAAAACGCCGAGTTGAAGCTCGGCAACCGGTAACCGGTGACCGGTAACTGGAAATCGGTTGCCGGCCGCCGGTTGCCCGTTATCCGAAAATAAACCGTCCAAATAATTTTTCAGATATAAAACGTCGTCGGTTCGGGCGGGATTATCAATCACCGCCAAATACTCGCCGGTTTTGACTTCCTGATTATCGCTTACGAACAATTGCTTGATTTTTCCCGTAGCATGAGCAACTAAGGTTGCCGGAGGGGTGGAACCGGTCAAAACGATTTGGGCCGGAATAACATCCGGGTATTTGATAACTGCGCTGCCGATCAAAAGAATTACGACTGCAATTGCCAATACGGTGATTCCCCACCGCAATATCCACGGCGGAACCGTTCCGAGCACTTCTTGAAATTCTTCGCTGTGCAGTTCTATCGCATCTTCTTCATTCATTTTTTTCAGACGGAAGATTTGAAGAATTAAGAAGACGGATACGGATAAAAAGACAATTCATAATTCATAATTCGTAATTCGTAATTCATAATTTTAACTTCCCAACTCGAGTTGGTTTTTCACCAGCGTATAATACGCTCCCCGTCTGGCCGTCAGTTCCGTATGCGTGCCTTCTTCGACGATTTTTCCTTTTTCGAGAACAACGATGTTGTCGGCACTCTGAACCGTACTCAGTCGGTGCGCCGCAATCACCACCGTTTTCCCCTGATAGAATCGGGTTAAATTATCCATGATTATCCGTTCGTTGTTCGTGTCGAGCGCATTGGTCGCTTCATCGAAAAAAAGGGAATCGGGATTTTTATATACCGCTCTCGCTATCAGAAGCCGCTGCCGTTGTCCCATACTGATACCATTGCCGTCCGAACCGATTTTTGTATTGTATTTTAAAGGTAAACTTTCGATATATTCGCGAATATTTGCAGTTTCGACGGCATGAAGAAGTTTGGATTTATCAACGGTTTCTTCGCCTGCGGCAATATTATCGGCAATCGTGTCGGAAAAAATAAAACCGTCTTGCATGACAGCACCGGTATGATGCCGCCAAAAGTGCGGATGGATGTCCGACAACGGATATTTACCGATTAAAATTTCACCTTTATTGGGATTGTAAAAATTTAATAACAGTTTGATTAATGTTGTTTTTCCGCTTCCGCTCGTACCGACGACGGCGGTAATTTTGTTTTTCGGGATAATCAAATTAATCCCGTTCAGCGCGTAATTGCGCTCGGTGCCGTCGTAACTGAAAAACAAGTCTTTAACAATAATATCCGTATTTTTCGGTATTTCCGTGATTTTTTCGGCAATACCTTGTTCTTCGTCTTCTCGATTATGGATTTCGTTCAAGCGTTCCAAGCTGATTTTGGCATCCTGCGCTGATTGTACAAAACCGATGACCTGCCCGACAGGGCCACTCAACTGACCGATAATATATTGCACGGCCATCATCATCCCCAAAGTCATACGGCCTTCGATTACCGAACGTGCAGACAGATACGAAATAAATAACGATGTGGTTTGCGAAAAAAAAATCGAACCCGTTTGCTGATATTGCCCCAAAGCAAGACCTTTTATGCTTATATTAAAGAGTTTAACTTGAATTCGTTCCCATTTCCATCGTTGTTGTCGTTCACAATTATTGAGCTTGATTTCCGGCATGCCGGTAACGATTTGCACCAAATTGCTTTGTTCGGCGGCAGCTTGTGTAAAGCGCGCCATATCAAGCTTGCGCCGATAACGCAAAAAAAGCGTTATCCAGAGAATGTATAACACATTCCCGACAAGGAAAACGGCAAGGATGGTTAAATTATAATAAGCCAATATGCAGGCAAACAGTATGAAATTGAGAAACGAAAACAGCGTAGTAACGGAGCTTCCGGTAAGGAAAGCCTTGATACGCTCGTTATCGCCGATGCGTTGGAGAATGTCGCCTACGTTTTTGCTGTCGAAAAAACGCAGTGGAAGTTTCATCAGCTCGCCCAAAAAATCGGAAATCAATGAAATGCTGACTCGTGTGTTTATATGCAGGCTTATCCAACTTTGCAGAAAGTTGACGGCCAATTGCGTGCAGAACAATACCATTTGCGCTGCAAGAATAAGTGTAACAAAATTTAAATTATTGTTACCGATACCGTTGTCAACAACGGATTGAGTGAGGAACGGAAAAATCAACGACAGGATACTACCGATAATCAGACCCGTAAAGAGTTGAGCGATTTGCGATTTGAACGGCATTAAGTATCGGAAGAAAAAGGAAATACTTTTTTTGTTTTTTTCTTCGTCTTCTTGAATGTAAAAGTCGGGAGTCGGTTCAAGTAGAAGAACTGTGCCTGCTTTTTCTTCATTTTTTATGGTACTTGCCCAACATTTAAGAAATTCATCGAGGGTGAGGCGGTATTTTTCTCCTGCCGGGTCGGCAATGCAGAACACGTAACCGTCATTGCGATTGGAGCGAAGCAATCCGTCCTTATCTTCTGTCTTGGCGCACTTAACGCGCCATCTCCTTTTCTTACCGTCAATTTTATATAAAACCACAAAATGATTTTGATTCCAATGCAAAATTGCGGGCAACGGAATTTCGAGCAATTGTTTCAATGTAATTTTAACACCCATTGTGTGAAAACCGATACTTTCCGCCGCCTCACTGATGCCAAGCATGGAAACGCCTTCGCGAGTAATGAAACTCCTTTCACGCAACAATTGATTACTGTAATTTTTACCGTAATATTTGGCAATCATGCGTAAACAGGTTGCGCCGCAATCCATTTGGTCAAGTTGAATGTAATGAGGAAAAAATGTCATTTTATAAATTATCCCATTTCATTTCGTAAGGATCATAATGACAATATTTGGGTTTGCCGTATAAATCATTATTTTCGGTAAAAGCACGACAATCAGAACACATATATCTAAATTCACAATCACGACACACTGAAATTTCATCTTTTTTTATTTTCCACAATTTTTGAAATTCAGAGCTTGATATAATTTGAATTAAATTATCATTTTTCAGATTTCCGTAGGATTTATTTAACGCAGTGCAATTTTTAATATTTCCTTGATTATCAATTGTTAATTTTTTATTAAGACAATTGTTATATAATTTACTCTCCATAAAGAATGGCAAATTAACTGTAAAGTATGCGGGTGAAACAAATCCGCAATATTGAGAATTATTAATCATGTCGGAATAAAAACCGATCTTAGAAAAGTCATTCAAAAATTGTTTTTCTAAATGATTAATATGTTCTTGAGGAGTATTATATATAACTATAGCTGTAATTCGGAGATGATCTCTTAATAAAGAAAATATATTTTTTTGAACTACAAATGATTTTGTATATGGAATGATTAATTCTATTGCTTTAATCCTTTTATTAAGAGTATAAGAAAGAATATCACTAATTCGATTAACCGTTTGTTCATCAAAAATTTTAATCTGTAAATCAATACATCCGACATGTTCAATATCTTCAAAAAATTGCGGCAAATCATAGTGTGAATTTATATCCAGTTCTATAACCACATTATTTATTAAATAAGGTGATTCATATTTTATATCAATATTTTTAAAATATTTAGCAATAGCCTTTTTGCATAAAAAAACGAGCTCATTGGTATTTAAAAAATCAATGTAATCATCTATAATTTTTTGATCGGCATTGTTATATTCTTTTTGTATTTTGCTAATATCAAGTAAATTGTTTTTAAGTAAAATACAGGGAGACAATATTTATCCCAATTTTGAAAAATATATTGATAATTTTCTTCTGTTATCATCTGTTTATTACTTTATAAGTTATTAAATTATAATTATTTCAATTGAGGCGTTTTTATTAAAAACTTATGGATATTTCATAATAAATTGAATGCAATTTCTTTGTCTAAATTATAATTACAAGGGTCGGAAATCATACCATATTGACCAACAGGATTTATTTCTAAAAAATAATAATGGCTTTGTTTGTCAACAATCATGTCAATTGATCCCGAATCAAGATTTAAGTTTTTTATCAATTTTATAATTCTATGTTCAATGTATTTTGGTAGTTGATATGGAATATATCTGTTGGGTTTTTCTCTATTATAATTTCTAAAATCTATTTTTGTTTTTTGATCGTGTTGTGAAAATATTGCCGTAGAATAACATCGATTTTTTAGAAAAAAAATTCTCAGCTCATAATCTTTGTCAATCATCTGTTGAAACAATGATGGGAAAAATGTATTGGGGAAATTTTGTATGTCATCAATTTTTGAAGTATATGTATAGTAATCATACTCATTATCCGAGATAACTAATACCTCAGATATTGGTTTTGTAATAATTTTTCCTTCATGCCTTGTAAGAAAATCGAATAGAACGGATTTATCAGTCGTAATTATTGTTTCCGGAATCTTTAATCCAACTTTAACAGCGTTATCTAATACATTTATCTTGTTAATATTATGAGTAAAAATATAATCATCTATTTTTGAGCTTAATTGATGTGCGAGGAAATCAATAGTTGATAATTGCAAATCCCTATTCTCCTTATTTAACTGCTTCATTAATAATTTTTTTGATTTTATTTTTTCTATTGAAGCGGTATTCTTAAAAATGGCATCAACGTTCATATTTCCTCTTCTATACCATAGAGAAGTTATGCCTAAATTATCATTGTTACTTGAAATTTGTACGGTCTTATCTGAAATAGATATAAATAATTTGCTAACGTTAATACTTTCATGAGGAAACAATACTATATATTTTTTATCTTGACATAGGAGCCAATCTATTACATTAAAAGTTGAAATGTCTTCTTCTATGGAAATGATTAGAACCATGTTTTATTTTGAAAAGAAGGGGTAAAAGATATAATAGATTGTAATGAAAGAACAAATCTATCGTTATTTAATGTTTTATAATCCAAATATACAAAACCATAAGTTTCCGAAAAATATGCTTGTAAACTTGTATTCCCAAATTTTGTGTTTCCAATTGCCCGGATTTCATAGCAATCAATATCCTTATTAAGAAATGGACAATACCATGATATTTTTCCAACCATAATATAATTACTTTGAACTATTGTTTGACCTTCTACTTTTCGATTAATAGCTTTAAGCCATATTCCTCCAACCTTAAGATCAAAACTCCATATTTTTCCTATATATAATGGAAATTGAACTTGAGGAAAAGGACAATATTCTAAAATCGCATATTGATTAGCTCGAGGAGGATGCATAAATAACAAACTGTCATTTTCAATAATACCTGTATTTTCTTCACCTGTTTTGATAACTCCTTTTTTCCCTTTACTTGTTAAACTGTATATCCAGTCAATAGACCAATTATTTTCTAACGTAATAAGCCGAGATTCTTCTTTTGAATAAACCTTCCATAGATTTCCATGTAAAACAAGTTTCAAAGTATCTCTTATTATATCACGTTCTGATGTATGTTGTACAACCTTAAATTCCATTTCGCCTTTCTTACTATAGATTTGTGTATAACCATTAAAAGTTATAACCATTAAAAAAGATATAAAATACAATCTCATCATTCACGTAAGTATTAAATATTTAACATTATGATAATTTTAAAAAGCCATAACAAAAAAATATAATTTCAACGTTCTGTCATGGCTTTTATCATATTTAGATATACTATCTGACAAGAACCAAATTTAGGTCATAATATTTACCACTACAATCTACCAAGATATATCAATTGATAACTCGTTACCAATAAGATTCTGCCCACTTCTCTCCGTTATCATCATACCAAACCGCATCACCATTTCTTCCTATGTAAGATTGTTTCATAGTCGCTGTAAATTGACCTCCAAAAATTTTTCCTTGTTGTAGTTTTTCAATAATTTGATAATCTTTTGAAATACTATCGATCGTTTTCATGATTTCCTAAATTAAACTGTTTGTAAATAATTAATTTTTCATGCAAAAAATTTCGTTTTTCCACCTTACGTTTCTAATTTTTCTACCTTGTAGAAGAATGGAAAACTAAAAATAATTTTTACCTTTACGGTGCCTTCGTGTATTTTAGGTTAATCTAAAAACAGGAAGTTTTTTTGTACTATTTATTAGGTTAAGATGGCAAATCTCAAAATAAATGCAATATTACAAAAAAGTTTTTACAAACCGTAATTTTTCTTCCTGTATATTGAAATTTTCTTCTGCACATAAATTTCATCTGCAAAAATATAGCATATTTTTTTAAAACATTAATCATATATAGAATAATTATGTTATCTTTGCATAAAATCAGTCACAATATGAATAATGTAGGTTATAATATTAGAAAATCAAGAGAAAAGAAATGAAAAATTTCGATGAACAAACCTTTTCCCGAAACGGAAATATTTCGTAACTTTGTCGTTCAATAGTAACAAATAAACCTAAAAACATGTCTGTAAAAACAAGGAATTTATCGTACAAAGTAGCTGATATTCAATTGGCTGATTTTGGACGAAAAGAAATCGAAATAGCCGAATATGAAATGCCCGGATTGATGGCATTGCGTAAAAAATTCGGAAAAGAAAAGCCTTTGAAAGGCGCGCGCATCACCGGTTCACTGCACATGACCGTCCAGACGGCTGTGCTGATTGAAACATTGGTCGAATTAGGCGCCGACGTTCGGTGGGCGAGTTGCAATATTTTTTCTACACAAGATCATGCCGCAGCAGCTATTGCGGCAGCCGGAGTCCCTGTTTTTGCATGGAAAGGTGAATCGCTGGAAGAATATTGGTGGTGTACCGATCAAGCGTTGCGTTTCCCGGACGGCAAAGGCCCGAACTTGATTGTAGATGATGGAGGAGATGCTACCCTGTTGATTCATTGGGGATACAGAGCCGAAAACCGACCTGAATTTTTAAATCGGAAAGGCGGTAATCACGAAGAACAAGTGATTATTGATACGCTAAACGGGATTTTAAAAGAAGATAACAACCGTTGGCATCGTACGATTGCCGAATTGAAAGGCGTTTCGGAAGAAACGACCACCGGGGTTCACCGTTTATATCAAATGTTGGAAAAAAGAGAATTGCTGATTCCGGCGATCAATGTAAACGACTCGGTGACTAAATCTAAATTCGATAATTTGTACGGTTGTCGCGAATCTTTAGCCGACGGAATCAAACGGGCAACCGACGTGATGATTGCCGGAAAAGTAGTGGTTGTACTCGGCTACGGTGATGTGGGAAAAGGTTGCGCCAAATCCATGAAATCCTATGGCGCTCGCGTTCTGATAACGGAAATTGATCCGATTTGCGCTTTACAGGCGGCAATGGAAGGCTTTGAGGTTACGACGATGGAGAAAGCGGTCAAAGAAGGAAATATTTTCGTAACCACAACCGGCAACAGGGACGTAATCACCATTGATCATCTGAAGCAAATGAAAGATCAGACGATTGTCTGTAATATAGGACATTTCGACAATGAAATACAAGTTGATAAATTAATTCATTATCCCGGAATTAAACATACCAATATCAAACCGCAAGTTGATAAATATACCTTCCCTTCGGGAAATTCTATTTTCTTATTGGCTGAAGGACGGTTGGTGAATCTGGGATGCGCAACCGGACATCCGTCGTTTGTGATGAGTAATTCGTTCACCAATCAAACGCTGGCTCAGATGGATTTGTGGAAAAACAATTACGAAATCAATGTTTATCGCTTGCCGAAACATTTGGACGAAGAAGTCGCCCGTCTGCATTTGGCTAACATCGGCGTAGAACTGACGCAATTGACTCCCGAACAGGCGGATTATATCGGAGTAGCGATCGAAGGTCCTTATAAGCCGGAACATTACAGGTATTAATGAAACGCTTAAGATGCGAATCGCTTTTTTGTCGGCCTTCTATCCGTTCCGGGGCGGAATTGCCCAATTTAATGCCAATTTATGTAAGGAATTACAAAAAAAGCACGAAGTAATTCCTTTCACTTTTAAAAGGCAATATCCGGAATTTCTTTTTCCTGGTACGACACAGTATATTACAGCTGATGACCACGCTGTTCCGGTTGATAGTATTCCTGTTTTGGATACGGCGAATCCATTAAGTTACCGAACGAGCGCCAAACAAATAGCAGAAACAAAACCGGATGTGCTGGTTATGAGGTATTGGATGACGTATTTTGCGCCATCTTTGGGTATAATTGCCGGTTATTTCAAAAAAAGGGGTTGTCGGGTAGTATCAATTTTGGATAATGTGACGCCGCACGAACCTCATTTTTTCGATAAACCGTTGACAACTTGGTTTTTGAAACGAAATTTGGGTTTTTTAGTAATGAGTAAATCGGTACGGGATGATCTTTTGTCTTTGCAACCCACCGCTCGTTTTATTTTGAAGGAACATCCTTTGTATGACCATTTTGGTGAAAAGGTTGATAAACAACTTGCTGTTGAACAATTAAAACTTGATCCGGAGAAAAAGACCCTTCTTTTTTTCGGATTAATTCGCGATTATAAAGGCTTGGATTTACTGATTGCCGCCATGTCTTTGTTGGACGAATCGTATCAATTGATTATTGCCGGAGAATCCTACGGCGATTTTGAAAAATACCGACAAGCCATCGAAAACTCGCCGGCCCGATTAAGAATTAAAGTATTGAACCGATACATTTCCGACGACGAGGTGCCGCAATTGTTTTCGGCAGCCGATTTATTGGTAACGCCTTATCGTTCGGCAACACAAAGCGGCGTGATTCCGGTTGCCTATCATTTCGATGTTCCCGTATTAGCCACCGATGTCGGCGGATTAAAAGAAAGCATTGAGCGAGCGGGAACGGGTCTCGTTTGCCTTCCGACGATTGAAAGCCTCTCGGAAGGTATTCAAGAATTTTTCCGGTTGAGTAAGGACATTTTCATTGTAAACATTCAAAAAGAAAAGAAAGTCCTTTCTTGGGAAGCATTCGCCGGCGCTTTGACCGGATTCATCGAAACGCTTTGATGAAGACGGTCAAGAATTGTTATCTCGTGCTTGACGCGAGATATTTTGGCATATTGGTTTTCATATGATTATTTCGTATATTTGCAAATTAACTTTAAAGCACAAGGATAATGGCAACTATAACATTAGAATACGATATTCGCAACAAACAGGCAAAACAGATGATTGAAATCATCCAGTCGCTCGGTTTAGCAACCCGTAAAAAATCCGGTTTAGAAGAAGCATTGGAAGATGTTGCAAATGGTAGAGTAATCACTATTCATACGCCAAAAAAACGAAGGATAAAATAAAGCAGAATATGGATGCTTCTAAACGATTGACTGTAAAAAAATTTTTCGAAATAATTAGGGATTTGGACGAAACGGTTTACCAAATTCAAATAACTCACAGGTTTAGAAAAAGTCTGCAATAATGTTAACCATTTTTTGCCGCTTGTCGTAGAAAACCTCCTCATCAATTCGGACATTTACAAAACTTCCATGCGATAAGGTAACAATCCAATTATTGCCGAGATTGACCCGTAAACTCCCATCCGGGTTTTTCTTTTCAATCACTCGCAAGATGTCCGATTCGGTGACTCCGGCAAGTCGCGGGTCGGTATCAACCGTCGGAATGATGACCGAATGGAACGTCGGTACAAGGAAAAATCCCCGGTTTGCATATCCCAAGCGCGATTGATTCGGAAACTGAGGTCTCGTTGCCGCTTGAACAACCAACTCAGCGCTGACATAACCTATGCCGTCAACAAAACCTTCATACGGGGAGTTGATACTCCGAAGGTAAGAATATAAATCGGCAGATATTGATTCTTAATTTTGCCATTCATTAATCTCCCTCGAAATTTTTGTGATCAATCCCATTTAATAATACTAATGAGGGCGATATAACCAGATTGGTTCGCGTCCCCAAAAAAGCGTCTTCAATTTGGGTAAAACCGATGCAATAAGCATTGAAAAATTCAACTCGCAACGGAGCATTACTAAATCCTGTTTCGAAAGAAATCGTACCGCTTTGTTTCAAAAACGGATTTTTAGCCCATTCGTAGATATTGTCTTCCACTATTTGGGATAGAGAAATGATTATCTGTCCTCCCCGTTCATCCCTCTGCGGCTGACCTTTGTGATCAACATCCTGTATGAATCCGATTTTAGAATCCTCTACGTCATATTCCGACCCTTGAAAATAAAACTTGGCTTCTACATAAGCCAACGGTTGTATCCATTCGAATTGGCGACCTTATTTCCACCTTTAATTAAGGCGACAAGATCGGCGGGCCCGTCGCCGATTACTAAAAAACTTTTGTGAGTAAACATAGCTGTATTATTTCAATTACGTTAATTAAGTTAATACCCTATAAAAAACATTCGCAAATTTATATTAAAATTTTAATAAATTCAAATATTTTCCCGGTAAAAATCAAATATCATCTTCATCTTTCTATTTTTCCGTAATAAAAATACAATTTTATCTTTGTTTTTATTTATTTTCTCATCATTTCTTTGCGATTTTTCATTATATTTGCATCCGCTTACAGAAAAAATCGAAGAAAATGCAGACTGTTGAAAACAAACCGGATACTCCGTTTATTCATCTACATGTCCATTCGTATTATTCCTTATTGGATGGCATGCCATCCATTCCCGCACTGGTTGATAAAGCCATGGCCAACGGAATGAACGCTTTAGCGCTTACCGATCACGGCAATATGTTTGGAGCAAAGGAATTTTACGACTACGTCAATATGGTAAATGCAAAGAAAGGTTCGCCTCAAAAGTTCAAACCTATTTTGGGAGTAGAAGCCTACTGCGCCCGTCGTTCCCGACTCGATAAAACCACGAAAGAAGACGGAAGCGGCTGGCACTTGATCTTGTTGGCTAAGAACAAAAAAGGATATAGAAATCTTTGCAAATTAGTCTCTGCTTCTTGGATTGACGGGCATTATTATCGTCCGCGAATTGATAAAGAAATATTGCAGCAATACAGTGAAGGGCTGATTGTAAGCTCCGCCTGCTTGGCGGGAGAAATTCCCCGTAAAATTATGGACGGCAATATTAAAGAAGCCGAAGAAGCCATCCGATGGTTTAAATCGGTTTTCGGCGACGATTTTTACTTGGAACTTCACCGACACAAGACCGATAAAGAAGGAGGCGATCGTACCGTATATGAAAAACAGGTAGAAGTAAATGCCGTTTTGTTGGATTTAGCAAAAAAAACAAATACCAAATATATTGCGGCAAATGATGTGCATTTTCTGGATGAAGAGCATGCCGATGCGCACGATCGTTTGATTTGTTTGAATACAGGCAAAGATTTGAACGATCCCAACCGAATGCGCTATACCAAACAGGAATGGCTTAAAACGCAAAAAGAAATGGAGGCGATTTTTTCGGACGTGCCGGAAGCCTTAGCCAATACGTTGGAAATAGCCGATAAAGTGGAATTTTACAGCATTGATTCCGACGCAATCATGCCGCCTTTTCCTATTCCGGAAACCTTCTCGACCGAAGAAGAATATCGCAAAAAATATTCCGAAGAAACGCTTCGCGACGAATTTGACAAGGAGGATAAAACCCGGTTCGACCGATTGGGCGGATACAATAAAGTTGTTCGTATCAAATTGGAAGCGGATTATTTACGGGAATTAACCCTGCAAAAAGCCAAAATACGATACGAAGACCCCGTTCCGCCGGATGTGTTGGAACGCATCGAATTTGAACTCGAAACGATGAAAACGATGGGGTATCCGGGATATTTTCTGATTGTGCAAGATTTAATTCAAGGCGCTAAATCAATAGGAGTAGCCGTAGGACCGGGCAGAGGTTCGGCCGCAGGCTCGGCAGTCGCTTATTGTTTGGGAATTACGGATATAGACCCTTTGAAATACGATCTGCTGTTTGAACGTTTCTTGAATCCCGATCGAATTTCCATGCCGGATATTGACATTGACTTCGACGACGACGGAAGAGCGGAAGTATTGCGTCGGGTCGTTGAAAAATACGGAAAAGAGAAAGTTGCTCATATCATCACTTACGGCACGATGGCTACAAAATCAGCCATTAAAGATGTAGCGCGCGTACAAGGCTTGCCGCTTCCGGAAGCCGAACGACTGACCAAATTGATCCCCGATCGTTTACCCGATGACGAAAACGGTAATCCTCTGAAAATAAATATAGAAAACTGTATCAAATATGTTCCGGAATTGTATGAAGCGCGATATTCGAGCGACCGGAATCTTTCCGATACATTGAAATATGCCCAAATGTTGGAAGGCACTGTTCGACAAGTGGGCGTACATGCTTGCGGAGTAATTATCGGGGCGGACGACTTAACCAATTACGTCCCGTTAAGTACGGCGAAAGAAAAGGGAAGCGACGAAGAGGTAATGGTTACGCAATACGAAGGGTCAATCATCGAAACCATCGGCTTGATTAAAATGGATTTTTTGGGACTTAAAACCTTATCTATTATCAAAGAGGCGATTGCCAATATCAAAAAATCGAAAGGAATAGATATTGACATTTCCCAAATTCCGTTGGATGATGAAAAAACATACGAATTATTCAGTAAAGGTCAAACCGTAGGAACGTTCCAATTTGAATCGGCCGGAATGCGAAAATACCTAACCGAATTGAAACCGACTAAATTCGAAGATTTGATTGCAATGAACGCCTTGTATCGTCCCGGACCAATGGCGTATATTCCGGATTTTATTGATCGGAAACACGGACGCAAGAAAATTGAATACGATTTTCCGGAAATGGAATCCCGTCTGAAAGAAACTTACGGAATTACGGTTTATCAAGAACAAGTGATGCTTTTGAGCCGGGATTTGGCCGGATTCACTCGCGGTCAATCCGACGAATTGCGTAAGGCTATGGGGAAAAAATTAAAGAAAAAGATGGAAGCCTTGCATAACGAATTTATTGAAGGGGCAACCAAAAAAGGCTTCGGCCCGCCGGAAAAATTAGAGAAAATCTGGACGGATTGGGCGGAATTTGCCAAATACGCATTTAACAAATCCCATGCCACTTGTTATTCGCTTGTCGCCTATCATACAGCCTATTTGAAAGCGCATTATCCTTCCGAATTTATGGCTGCTAACTTGACGAGGAACAAAGACGATATAGGCGAAATCACTCAATTTATGGACGAATGCCGCATGATGGGCATTGTCGTAAAAGGCCCCGACGTCAACGAATCGGAACTGAATTTCACGGTGAATAAAACGGGAAACATCCGTTTCGGTTTGGGAGGCGTGAAAGGCGTAGGCGCCGCAGCTGTAGAAGCAATTGTGAAAGAACGAAATGAAAACGGTCCGTTTACCAATATATTTGATTTTGTTGAACGGGTAAACTTAACCGCCTGCAATAAAAAGAATTTGGAAGCGCTTTGCTATTCGGGAGCTTTCGATACTTTTCGGGAAATCAAACGCGAGCAATTTTTTGCAACCAATGCCAAAGGAGAAAATTTTCTGGAAACGTTGATCCGTTACGGCAATAAATATCAAACCGATAAAAATTCGGCCATGCATTCGTTGTTCGGCGGATTGAACGCCATTGATATTGCTACGCCGGAAATACCGGCAACAGAAGCTTGGAGCAATATTGAACGATTAAATAAAGAAAAAGATTTGGTCGGAATTTATCTTTCTTCGCATCCTTTGGATGATTATTTCGTAATTTTGAATTATATTTGTAATCCGAAACTGAAAGATTTCGAAGAAGCAAAAGCTAATTTTACAAATAAAGACTTGATAATCGGCGGAATAGTTACTTCTTGCAAACAAGGAAGCACCAAAACGGGCAAACCGTATGGAGTACTGAAGTTGGAAGATTTTTCCGGAAGTGCGGAAATTCCGCTTTTCGGGAACGATTTCTATGACTATAATAAATATTGTCTTCCGAATCTGAGTTTGCTTATTAAAGGAAAATTTCAGCCGAGACAATACAGGGAAGCCGTTTTGGATTTCAAAATCAGTTCCATTCAACCGTTGTCAGACGTAAAAAACGCATTGGTAGAGAAAATTTCGCTTGAATTACCTTTGCATGAATTGAACGATAAATTAATAACGGATCTATCTTTCTTGGTAAAAAATAATCCGGGAGGGAGTTCATTATATTTTAGAATCGAAGATATGGACAAACACGTAGGGGTTTCTTTGTTTACGGGAAATCAAAAATTTACGATTAATAAAGAAATTATCTATTTTTTGGAAGAAAACAACATTAAATTTACAATTAATTAACAATTAAAAGACAAGATTATGGCATTACAAGTTACAGATGGAAGTTTTAATGAACTGATTGCTAAAAACAAAGCGGTAGTGGTTGACTTTTGGGCGGAATGGTGCGGTCCTTGCCGGATGATCGGTCCTGTAATTGAAGAATTAGCCGATGAATACAAGGGCAAAGCTGTTGTCGGTAAAATGAATGTAGATGAAAACAACGAAATACCGGGAGAATATAACATCCGAAGTATTCCTACGATTCTTTTCTTTAAAGACGGCGTACTGACCGATAAACTCGTCGGCGCTGCACCTAAAAACTTATTGGAAGAAAAATTAAAAGCAATATTATAAAACTAACCGTTTATTAAACATCATTAAATTATTTTTTTATGGCAAAAATTACAATCGTAGGCGCCGGAAATGTAGGCGCAACTTGTGCTAATGTCTTAGCATTTAACAAAATTGCAAGTGAAATCGTCATGCTTGACGTAAAAGAAGGAGTGGCAGAAGGAAAAGCAATGGACATGTTGCAAACCACTCAAACCTTGGGTTTTGAAACAAAAATCAAAGGAGTAACCGGCGATTATGCCCAAACCGCCGATTCCGATGTAATCATCGTCACCTCCGGCATCCCGCGTAAACCGGGTATGACGCGCGAAGAATTGATCGGGACTAACGCAAACATTGTGAAAAGTGTTGTCGGTACTTGCTTACGCTATTCTCCCCATGCTATTTTCCTCATGATATCCAATCCGATGGATACGATGACCTACTTGGCGCTGAAAGCAACCGGCTTACCCAAAAATCGTATTTTCGGTATGGGCGGTATTTTAGACAGTTCACGCTTTAAATATTATTTAAGCCAAGCGTTAAATGTAAATCCGGCGCAAGTGAACGGAATGGTAATCGGAGGCCACGGCGATACGACAATGATTCCTTTGAAGCGTTTGGCTACGTATAACAGTCTTCCCGTATCCGGCCTTTTAAGCGCTGAAAGCTTAAACAAAGTGGTTGCCGATACGATGGTCGGCGGAGCTACGTTGACAAGTTTGTTGGGAACTTCGGCATGGTATGCTCCGGGAGCGTCCGGCGCTTATATAGTAGCATCCATTATTAATGACTACAAACGGTTAATTCCTTCTTGCGTTTACTTGGATGGCGAATACGGACAACGCGATATTTGTATTGGCGTGCCGGCAATTATCGGTCGAAACGGCGTAGAAAAAATCGTAACACTCGATCTGAATAATGAAGAAAAGGCGTTGTTCGAAAAAAGCGCGGACTCCGTTCGTTCAACCAACAAAGTATTGAAAGAAATAAACGCTTTGTAAAAATTATGAATGATGAATTATGGATTATGAATTAAGGAGAGCAGACTTTTTTGTCATTATCCATAATTCATAATTTATAATTCATAATTCACAATTCATCATCTGCTTCGTGGTTTTCAGTATAGTTGATATTATTTGTAAAGGTTTTCTTATCGGAATCCTTGTATCCGCTCCCATGGGACCCGTCGGCTTGCTTTGTGTGCAGCGAACGTTGAAAAAAGGGCAGTGGCACGGTTTCTTTTCCGGTATAGGCGCCGCCTTTTCCGATCTCCTTTATGCGGGAATTACCAGCCTCGGGATGGGATTTGTCATTGATTTAATCACAACCCAACAATATTATTTACAAATAATCGGAAGCGCTCTGCTGCTGATTTTCGGCATTTATGTATTCCGTTCAAATCCTTTCAAGTGGCTTCACGAATCGCAAGAAAATGTCAACTCCTATCCGCAGGACACTCTTACCGCGTTTCTTCTGACCTTATCTAATCCGTTGATTATTTTTCTTTTTATTGCCCTTTTTGCTCGTTTCAATTTTATTGCCACTGAAGAAAAATTATTTTCTATCCTGCTCGGATTAGCCGGTATTTTAGTCGGGGCTTTATCTTGGTGGTTTTTAATAACGTTTCTCGTCGGTAAATTACGAAAAATAATGACTCTCAGAGGGTTATGGATAATGAATCGGATTATGGGAATTTTTATAATCGTACTATCCGTTTATTTACTGTTTGTGTCAGTGTTTTTGACTTCACCAACCGCCTCGCGCGCCTCCGCCGCCGGTGCGTCCCCCACCCCAAGAACCGCCTCCGCCGCCGAAACTTCCGCCACCCCATGAACTGCTTCTGCTTGGTGGCGAGACAATAATCCGTGGAATAGTATATAATACTGACTGCGTTTTTTTACAATTCATACAAGAGAAAATGTGTTCTCCTTGTCCTTGCGCAAAAGAAGATGCGTCTTTATTAATCCGGTCTTGCGCCAAATAAAACGTTTTTGCTTGACAATAAGGACAAACCATATATCTCGACGTTTGATCAAAAGCTAAAGCTTCCGTATGACCGCATTGTTCACAATGCCAAACGTCGTAATCAATGGAACGAATACTTTCTTCCGTTTGTTGGGCCGGCGTAAGATAAGCATTAAGGGCCGGTTGTTCGGTTATACGTACCATCTTGTTGCCGCATTGGCTGCATGTAATCGGTTGGGTTCGGAGTCGTTTGATCACAAAAAAATAAACCGCAACAAAAAGAATCATGAGAATCGGGAAAAAAACGGTAAAAGCGATTACCGCTCCTTTTTTCTTATTCAACGATAAGTATTTTTGATAATTAGTTATTTTTGAACCGAATTTGGAAAACAAATAAAAAAAGAAGCAAACGGTTATAATAAGTGATATTCCCAAATAAACCCGCAAAAATTGGCCGCCCTGCAACGGTTCATTTTCTTTTTGATGCATGATTTCCCGGATGGTTTCCGGATTTTTCAGATAATCGCAAACCTTGGTAATTCCGGCAATGATACCGCCGTCGAAATCTCCGTTGCGAATCAAAGGCGATATATCGTTGCGAATCACTCGCGATAAAATCACATCGGGAAGTACGCCTTCCAATCCGTAACCGGTTCTGAAAACCATTTCTTTCTTGTCATACACCAATAAAAAAAGCAAACCGTTATCGTTCTTTTTCCCTATACCCCATTGGGTAAAAAGACGCGTAGCAAAATCGTCAATGTCTTCATCACCGATAGAAGAAAGCAAAACAACTGCAATTTCAGCGGTTGAAACGTTTTCAATCGAAGCAATCGTCGCATTGGTTTTTTCTTCGGCGGCTTGCGAAATGATTCCGTCGGGATTGGTTACATAGTCAGCCGCATTTTTCAAATGATCGTTCGGAACGGATGAAATTGTATAAACGTTTTGAGCGGAAAGCGGTAAGCAAAACCAAAACAGCCCGTTTATCAGTACCGAATAAATGAAAATCTTCATACATTACAAATATTTGCGCTTGCAAAGTTACGTTTTATTCAATAAAGACTGTAAAAATTTTGTATATTTGTACGGTTTTATGTAAAGTGACGAGTGACAAGTAACAAGTAACGAGTCACTTTACCCGTCATCTGTTATTCATTACTCGTTACCATTAAAAATTATGCAGTTTACAACATTAGCGAATCCCATTTTCGAACGTTCGATTTCGGATTATCATCAAAAAAACGACGTTGATGCGGAAATTCAAAATCCGTATCGGGAAAAATCCATCGAATATTACCTTTATCTGAAAAATTGGATTGATACGGTACAATGGCATTTAGAGGATATAATCCGCGATCCGGATATTGATGCGGTGAAAGCGTTGGAAATCAAACGACGGATTGACCGATCGAATCAAGAGCGTACCGATATAGTGGAACTGATTGACAGCTATTTTTATGAAAAATATCAATCAACCGTTTATGCCGGAACGGTAACTCTCAATACGGAAAGTCCGGCTTGGGCTGTTGACCGCCTGTCAATCCTTGCATTGAAGATTTACCACATGCATCAAGAGACTTTACGAGAAGATGTTAATGAAGATCACCGAGACGCTTGCCGGAAAAAATCAGCCGTTCTGCTGGAACAACAACAAGATTTATCCGTAGCCATTGATCAATTATTGGCGGATATTGAATCCGGGAAAAAATACATGAAAGTGTATAAACAAATGAAGATGTATAACGACCCGAATCTGAATCCGGTATTATACGGGAAGAAATAAGCGTGACAACAACTTTAGTCATTCGGTTATCTTCGTTGGGAGACGTTGCAATCACAATCCCCGTATTGTATTCGGTGGCAGAAAAATACCCCGATGATCATTTCCTGTTGCTTACCAAAGACGCTTGGCAGTCGTTGTTTGTCAATAAGCCTTCGAATCTGACGGTTTTTTCGGTATATACAAAAGGAAAACACAAAGGAATAAGAGGAATTATCCGATTGTTGTGCGAACTTTCTTCGGTTATTCAAACGAAAGAAGTGAAATCAGCCGATTTGCACGGAGTCATTCGTTCTTACCTTATTGATTGCTATTTTCGATTCAGAGGCTGTCGGGTAGCTGTAATTGACAAAGGCCGGAAAGAAAAGCGACAACTTGTCCGACAAAAGCACAAAATCAGGCAACCGGTGAAAACATCGCTTGACCGCTACCGGAAAGTATTTGAAAAGTTAGGCTACGATTCGTCCTTGTGTTTCACCGGATTATTTCCGGAAAAACCGACGAAAGAACAAATCCGGATCGGGATTGCTCCTTTCGCCAAACACAAAGGGAAAACCTATCCTTTGGAGCAAATGGAAGAAGTCGTTTGTCGGTTGAGCGAATTGCCCAATCTGCAAATCGTACTTTGGGGCAGTAAAGAAGAAAGTAAATTGTTGGAATGTTGGGCCGAAAAATACCGTAATGTGTCGTCGGCAGCCGGACGGATGTCCTTGCAGGAAGAACTATCTCTAATGAACCAAATGGACTTGATGGTGAGCATGGATTCGGCGAATATGCACTTGGCTTCTTTAGTCAATACGCCGGTAATTTCGATCTGGGGCGCTACGCATCCTTATGCCGGTTTTTACGGATTTAATCAAGACGAATCGAATGCCGTGCAGACAGATTTGCTTTGCCGCCCTTGTTCGATATTCGGAAACAAACCTTGCTTCCGCGGTGATTACGCCTGTTTGAAACAAATTACGCCGGAGATGATTACGGATAAAATCAAAGAAAAAATGATAAAATACGAAAGATAAATAGTAATTTTGTGAAGGAATATTAATTATAAATATCATGCAAACAGTACGGCTAAAATATGATATTATTTCATGGATAACAGGAATAAACGATAAAAAGTTAATCCATAAACTCCATCAATGGATGGAAGAGCAAAAATCCCCGGAAATTTCTGAAAAAGGAATAGTCCCCCCTGTACGAAAAGGAAAATTGACCGAAGGCTATGGTTTTTGGGCAGATGATGCTCCATTTGACGAAACTAATTATCGTGATCAATTATGGCAAGCCGAAAAAAATGTTTGGTAGATACTTCGGTATTGATTGCACTGTTTAGGAAAAACGAAGATGCCAAAGTCGCCTTGGATAATCTTGATGCAAATAATGCATATATTTGCGACATTACTTTTTTAGAAATTTTAACAGGATGTTCTACTGCCGAAAAAAGAGAATATGTGCTTAACTTATTAGAAGTATATGGATTATTAAAAAATAACGAAAGAATATCTGATAAATCAATGCAATTGATGAAACGCTATTGTGTTCAACGTTTAGGTCAACCGATATTAAGATTAGCCGATTGTTTGATAGCGGCTTTCGCTATATATCATAAAATGGAATTACTGACTTTCAATAAGAAAGATTTCGATTTTATACAAGGCATTTCTATTCATCCTTTAAGTAAATGATACCGGCTTTTGCAAAATGAAAACACGACTTCTATCGGCAATTTTGTTTGGATGGTTTCTAAGCGTTTGTTGCTTGGAAACGAAGGCGCAAAGCATTTCAAGGCAAGGAATTCCCGATTTTGCTTCCGGTCAAAACGATACTTTGAAAGTGATGACGCTCAATGACATTTATGTCTATCCGCCGCAAGCTTTTCAAAATCCGGCTGAAGAAGAAAAGTATCGAAAATTGATCCGGGATGTAAAAAAAACGTTGCCCTATGCAAAAATCATTTATTCCACATTGATTGAAACCTATGAATATATCATGACTTTACCGACGAAAAAAGAACGGGAAGCCCATCTGAAACGGATGGAGAAAGATTTGTATGCCGAATATATGCCTGTTCTGAAAAAAATGAGTTTGTCGCAAGGCAAATTGCTGATTAAGTTGGTTGATCGAGAATGTAACCAAAGTTCCTACGATTTGCTAAAAGCGTTTTTAGGTCCTTTCCGGGCTGGATTTTGGAATATCTTTGCCGGAATATTCGGCGCAAGTCTTAAATCAACTTGGGATCCGAACGGAAAAGATGCAGCTGCGGAACGTATTGTTGAGTTAGTTGAAATGGGTGTACTTTGAAAATTTCCCAAAGGACAATGCCTGCCGCCACCGAAACATTGAGCGAATGTTTTGTACCGAATTGAGGAATTTCGATGCAAGCATCGCAATAATCCATAACAGTTTGGTCTATTCCTTTGACTTCATTACCCAAAACAACGGCATACCGAAGATTCTCCGGTCGGAATTTATCCAAAGGAATACTGTCTTCAGCTTGTTCTACGGCGAGAATATGATAGTCTTTTTGTTTAAGCAGCCGAATCGCATCAAGCGTATGTTCGAAATACTGCCATTCAACAGTGTTTTCAGCGCCTAAAGCGGTTTTGTGGATTTCGGCATGAGGCGGAGTTGCCGTAATTCCGCACAGATAAATCGCTTCTATCAAAAAAGCATCCGATGTGCGAAAAACCGATCCGACATTATGTAAACTTCGAACGTTATCCAAAACAACAATCACCGGCATCTTTTCTGTTTGCTTGAAATCTTCCGGACTCAGTCGTTTTAATTCTGTAATTTTTAACTTTCGCATACAACGACTCTACGATTTCGATTCGTTCGTTTTGAAAGCCAATGCATACATTTTCATTTGTTTAAGCATGGAAACCAAACCATTGGAACGAGTAGGCGAAAGGTGCTCTTTTAATCCGATGACCTCTATAAAATATAAATCAGCGGAGAGAATCTCCTCGGGCGTATGACCGGAAAGAATCCGAATCAGCAGCGACACGATTCCTTTCACAATAACAGCGTCGCTGTCGCCTGAAAATTCCACTTTTCCCTCGACATAATCGGCTTGTAACCAAACCCGACTTTGACAGCCTTCGATCAGATTGTTTTGCGTTTTATATTTAACATCTAAAGGCGGAAGTTCATTTCCCATGTCAATCAAAAGAGAATATTTATCCATCCAATCATCGAAAACGGAAAATTCCGTAATAATTTGATCTTGTATTTCATTAATTGTTGTCATTCTTCTTATTTTTCGTGATACAAAACATATAAAATCGTTTGTCCTACAGCGGTTAACGTTTCTTTACTTACATTGTTCATATTATCTTCCGTCGTATGCCAATACGAACCGAAACCCGTAGAAGAATTGGGACTGCAATGAATAATGTCAATGCATGGAATTTTTCGGTAACTTATCACAGAAACATGATCGTCCATGATAGAGCTACCGTTCTTGTCTATAAAGTAAGAATCGTAACCGGTTGCACGTGCAGCCTCCCAAACTTTTTTCACAATGGACGGCGCATTTTGTTCCGAATAAATCTCTTTGTAAAATTGGGCGTCCGGAGCGCTCACCATATCCAGCAAAATACCGTATCGGGCCGTATAATCGGGAACATGAGGATTACGCGCCCAATAATCGGAGCCCATGCACCAATCGCCGTAATGATTGGTTTTATCCGTGAAATTGGGAGAGCCCCAATCTTCCATATCAAAAAAAATAATATCAACGCCCACAGTCGGCGGATTCATTCCTGCCTGCCGGGCAATTTCCAATAATGCGGCACAAGCCCCGGCGCCGTCATTAGCTCCGTCAATCGGTTTCATCCGGTAATCGGGATTCGGATCATGATCGGCAAAAGGTCTTGTATCCCAATGTGCAAACAAAAGAATACGAGATTTATTTTCCGGTTGGAAAGAACCGATAATATTTTTTATCCGGACAGGCGTTTGATCTTGCAGCTGCACGGTTGTTTCCTGTAGGGTAACGGTCGCTCCGAAGCGTTTCAATTCGTCGGATAAATAATTACCGCAAGCTTCATGCGCATTCGTACCCAGAACGCGCGGCCCGAATGAAACTTGCGTTGCCGTATAATAATAAGCGCTATCGGCATTAAAAACTGGAACCGAAATCGTTTCGGCAACCGTATTTTGTGTTTTCAGACTTTGCTTACAAGAAAATCCGATTGCCAAAATGCACATAAAGACCGGAAAATTTTTCATTCCACTTGATTTTTTAATAAATAATAAATATTTTATATGCAAAGATAAATGAAAAAACCGATTAAGGAAAAAAAATGAAGAAGAATGACATTATCTTGTTATATTAAAGTAAAACGGTTGTCCCGTTTTCCAAACGATAGACGCGGGTTGATAGGTCAGCAAGATATATTCGGTGGGTTACCATAAAAACGGCAAATTGATTCGCTCTTTCTTTCAACAGATTAATTACGAACCGTTCCGTTTGTCCGTCCATAGCGGAAGTGGGTTCATCCAACAGGAGGAGCGAAGGTCGGCGATACAATGCCCAGGCAAGCGCTATCAATTGGCGCTGTCCACCGGAAATATGGATTCCGTCTTCACCACCCGGATCTCCGATGATAAAGCAATTGTTTTCATATCCGAAACAAACAGCATAATGTTCCATCCGTTGATTTTTGATTATATGGAGAATTACAGGCGATTGTATGGTTTTTAAAGACTTCGTAAGTTTCGGGGTGTAAAATGCAGTTTTTCGGAAGATTGATACAGACCCGACAAACCGATTCCCGCTAAGCCGGTTCCGCTGATGCTGCAAAGATGCACAAGTAACCAATAAGATAGAAGCATCTTTAAATTGGGTTTGATCTTCTTTTATCTGTTTTATTTCTTCTTGACAAAAATCACAGTCAGGGTCCATGAACAAAATGATAACAGGTTTATCGGATAAAGAATCGGTACAAAATTTCCGGTTATCTCCAATGCTGAAAGCGCAAAATTCATGAAGCGTTCGGATATTTTTTTCAATAGTTTTCTTATCCATTATTCTTTTGATACCGAATATACCCAATAAAATAACCAATATGAAAATAATACCGTAAATCATCCATTTCAATATTTTTTTCATCATCTATAAAAAATTTAAAACAAGATACATGATAAATACAACCCACAATAACAAACCGATTCCGTATGTTTCAGCAACAAAACCCAAAGAAGTCCCGAACGATTTTCGGGTATAACCGGATAAGAATAAAGCCAACAAAATCCAATAAATTAATTCAAAGATATTTAATATATTCATAGGATATGATAACCATTGTTCCACATTATTAACGCCCATCCATTGCATTAGAGAAAACAGACGTATATTGACTTCTTGTAATGAATTAACCCCAAATATTGAAAAGTAGTTTATCTTAACGATTAATTCGATTAAAAAAATTATATCGGCTTTAATTGCAATATTGAAGCATTGACCGAATTTTAAATTTTGCTCTGTAATAAAAATTCCTACGGCAAGACAAATAGTTGTATAAGATGCTCTTATTAATAGAACAAGCGGAACGATTCCATACCCGATTTTTTCAAAAAATCTCTGTTGATCTATTATTTGAGCAATACGGTCAACACCCAATGTTTCGCCAAAACTTTTGTAGAATAATGCATCATCCAAAAGTATATAATTAGCGCAAAAAGTAAAAAAATAAATGTAATGCTATACAAACAGAAAAAATAGAAAGGCGAGAATTTTAAATAACGATTCATTGGTTGTTTATTGTAATTTAAAATAGTTCTCCAACTCTTCTTTCAAATCTTGGTTTACTGAAGAAGAATCCTTAATAATTTTTCCTTTTTCCAGTAATAAAATGCGAGACGATATATTGAAAATACATTCTAAATTATGACTTGATATTATCATGGTTGTACCCGACCGCTTATTTAATTCATATAAATAATTACTGATAAAATACTGTGAACTCGGATCTAAGAAATTAAACGGTTCATCCAAAAACAAAATTTCCGGTTTACTGATTATCGCCCCTATAATTCCGATTTTTTGCTTATTCCCGGTTGAGAAATCCCGGATGTATTTTTGCTTTCCGGCAATTTCGTCGTTCATAAAATCCGAGAAACGGCCGAGTATGGTTTCCACTTCGTATTTGCTTATTTTGTAGTTTGATGCCGTGAAGTGAAAGTATTCGTCGGGAGTCAGAAATTCGATTAAAAAACCGGCGTCAATATAAGCCGAAGTATATAATTTCCATTCCTCCGTTTTGTTGATTTTTTTATTTCGCGAAAACACTATACCGGAATCAGCTTTTATTAAATCTGTTAATAACCTTAATAAAGTAGTTTTACCGGCTCCGTTATTACCAATCAATCCGACTAATTCCCCTTTTTGAATCTGTAAATCAGAAATGTCTAAAACCGTCTGTTTGTTATATATTTTCGTCAAATTTTGAATTTCAATTTCCATCTTTTTTTGATTTATTATATTCTAAAAATTTCCATTTTTTCATATTTATTGGGATAGAAACATTTATATAAATAATTAAACCAAGAGCGGTTAAATAAAATAAATATTCCTCCGGAAATCATCATAAAACAAATAGCGACATGAGAAGAAAACAGCAAAGTAATCAGAATAACCAAGGAGATAGATAGCGTAAAAACAAATAACACGATCAATGCCTGCAACGATTGCGTATTGGCAAGTAATTTATAAAAAGAACCGAACAAGTCCATTTTCGTATTCGCAAACAGAATACAACAAAAAGATAATAAGGTAATTACTCCTATATTATAAAATAAGATAGCCGTTAATTTGATAAAAGCCTCCCAAGTAAAAGGGAGTACGATTAACAATACGAGGAATGAAAAGACTTGAATCGGCAGATATAAAATGAATTTTGCGGTTAGAATTTTGTTAAAGTTAGGGCTAATCATCAAATAATCAAAAAAAGATGCTTCCGCCGAAAATAAAAATTGATTAAAAAGCATTGGAAATGAAGCAAAAAAGAAGGAAGTAAAAACCAATTGAATTAAAAAAGAATCGGCAAGCATTTTGTTTTGAATAAAATACAAATAAGCAGCCGCCGATAATAAATAAACAAATAATTGTTGCCTGAGACGAGGTGACCGTATCATCATTTTCACATTCAGTAACAAATAATTTGAAAGGATGCTTTCGGGAAACAGGTTTAATGAAAAGCCGGAAATGAATTTTATTTCGGCGCGATTTGATTTAATTTTACGAATCCGATAACTGATTAGTATTTGAGTTAAGTATAAGGCAAATAGTAAGGTAATCCCGGTTAGTAAACCGTAATTCGGATATATAATATTTTTCAAATACGAAAAGAAAAAAATCAATAAATAATAATTCCAAAAATTAACAAGTTCCATCAGAGCAATATAGATAGTAATGCTTTTTCTGCTGTTATAAAAACGTAAAAAATTAGTATATTGACTGTTATCGCATTTTTTAAAAAGAAATTTCAAGACAAAATCAACGGCAAGCAATAATAAAGCGGAATATACAAATATTTTTAACGGACTCGCTTCATCCGAAAATAATACGGTAGCCCATTGTCCTAAAAATAATCCGAGAATATACAACAAAGAAAAAAGGGAAATTACGGAAACACCTATTACAAAACGAATTGTAACTTCTTGTTCAACAAGCGGATTACGGACAAATGATTTCCAATTTAATAAAAATAATGTACGGATTTTCATTTATGAATGTTATGGTTATTTTTCCTTTTCATTAAAATAAAAAAGGTGTTCCTTGGATTTTAACGAATATTGCCTTATGGAACACCTTCTTTGCTCTATCAAGCTGTAGCTAAAAGTTCGAGGCAAGCGACATACAAAAGAGCGCCACCCCAGCCACCACCGGCAACTATTCCACCAACGGCACACCAGAAGTGTTGTTCATTTGTCCATCCTCCGTTAATTGTTTCCATTTGTTCAAAATTCATTTTCTTCATCACAAAATTAATTAAAATAAATAAAACATTACACATAAACTCTCTGAAAAACCTCATTCTTGCAAGAAATTCTGTTTTACGATGCAAAATTAGATTTTTCCCGTCCACTATCCTTGGACGGAAAGATTTTTTTTGAAAAAATCTTCAATTTCTTTCTTCCAAAAACCGGTTTCGGTCAGTTCGAACGGATTTTCGTAATAGAATGTTTTTTGTTTGCGGCTGTATTTGATAACCGCCCCGTAATCTTCCAATTCTTCTTTCACGTTATAAAGTTGACTTCGGCTTATACGCAATTTTTTTGCAAATTCAATCGGCGAACCGGTTCTTCTTTGTTTAACAAGCTGATACATATCAACTAAGCGAGTAATTCTTTCAAAAGGGTTCATCAGTCAAAATAATCGGCTTTCAGTCCCCGAAAACCGGTTTAAATGCAAAAGCGTGGGACTGTAACTTTATTCGCATTCGAGGTCTTAGGATACCTATGTAACAAACAAGTAAGCCTACGCCGTGAGGCGTGAGCGCCGACTACTTACTCTCGTTACATTTTGAAAAGTTCCTAAGTTTTCGAATGCAAGAATAAAAGCTAACGCTTCTTTTATTATATTCCGGTTATATTCAAGTTTTTTACATATCCATGCTTTATTTTAGTTATTATCGGGGCTTGAATGAGCCGATACAAAACTCTTGTACTTGCAAAAGTATAAAAAAATTTCGATTATGAACAATTTCCGGTTAATTTTCTTATCAATAAATTAATTATTGTTACTTTTGGTATAGCAAATATAAAATTCTATTATCCTATTTTTTATCTCTTCATATTTTATTCAAGAGAGCGAATAGATAATTAATAAAATCACCGGTCTTATAATCAAAAAATTTAATATTATGTTTTTTTTCGATAATTGATTACCTTTGTACCCAATGAAGATACCAATTTGATAATATAATGAATATTTTTCAAAGAAAACCCTTAGATACGCTTATTTCCGAATCGAAAGAAGAAGGCGAACATACCTTAAAAAAAACCTTGGGGCCTTACCAATTAATTGCGTTGGGATTAGGAGCAATTATCGGCGCCGGACTGTTTTCGATAACCGGACTTGCCGCCGGCAGTTATGCGGGACCGGCAATTACCATCTCTTTTTTAATTGCAGCTTCGGGTTGCTGTTTTGCCGGTTTGTGTTACGCCGAATTTGCCTCCATGATTCCCGTTGCGGGAAGCGCTTATACTTATTCGTATGCTACTTTGGGCGAGTTTATTGCATGGGTAATCGGTTGGGATTTGGTTTTGGAATATGCGGTTTCTTCCGCAACCGTCAGTATCAGTTGGAGCCGTTATTTCGTTAAATTACTCGAAGGTTTTCAAATTCATTTGCCGGTCGAACTGACAGCCGGTCCTTGGGACGGCGGATTGTTAAATCTTCCCGCCGCTTTTATTGTCATTCTGATGAGTTTACTGTTGATTCGCGGAACAGAAGGCACATCGCTGGTCAATTCAATCGTTGTCTTTTTGAAAGTAGCGGTTGTTATCACGTTTATTGTATTGGGGTGGAAATACATTCGTTCCGAAAATTATGTTCCTTATGTTCCGGAGAATACGGGAAATTGGGGAGAATTCGGGTTCAGCGGAGTGATTCGCGCAGCTGCGGTTGTCTTTTTTGCATTTCTCGGATTCGATGCCGTGAGTACCGCTGCACAGGAAACTAAGAATCCGAAAAAGAATATGCCGATCGGGATATTGGGTTCCCTGTTTATTTGTACCATCTTGTACATCCTTTTTGCCCACGTATTAACCGGCGTAGCTAACTACTCGGTTTTTCGGGGAAGGGACGGGATTGCTCCCGTTGCCCTTGCTGTTGACCACATGGGCGCCGTTTTGCCGGACGGAAGCATTCAACCTGCTTTCCCATGGCTGAATAAAGCCATTATTGTAGCTATTCTTGCCGGCTATTCTTCAGTAATCTTAGTCATGCTGCTGGGACAGAGTCGGATTTTTTATTCGATGAGTCACGACGGTTTATTACCGAAGGTGTTTTCGGAAGTTCATCCCAAATATCGGAGCACATTTAAGAGTAACTTATTGTTCCTGTTATTGGTCAGTATTTTAACCCTTTTTGTTCCGGCGCATATCGCCGGAGAATTGACCAGCATCGGTACGCTGTTTGCTTTTATCATTGTCTCCATCAGCATTATAGTCATGCGAAAAACGCAACCGGACGCTCCTCGATCTTTTAGAACGCCGGGAGTACCGGTAATTCCAATTTTGGGAATTTGCATTTGCTTGTTCATGATGGTCTTTTTGCCGTTCGATACTTGGATTCGCTTGGTTGTCTGGATGCTTTTCGGACATAATATTTATGTTTTTTACGGTTCTCGTCGAAGTAAATTAGGAGCCAAGAAAGGGGTAAGACTATTATCAATCGTCGGATTAGGAATTGCCGTTTTCCTTCTCGCGCTTACCCTTATCCATCAATCGCAACAGGGTTGGGAAAATGCTTCTTCTTTTGCATTCGTCTTGATATTAATCGCTCTGTTTCATATTGTATTGTATGGAATACGGGCTATTGGAAAGAAATAGACCATGGAACTGCTATCTCCCGATAATTGGACGGATTATCAATTGATTGATTCCGGCGATTACGAAAAGCTCGAACGGTTCGGACGTTACCGATTACGCCGCCCAGAACCGCAAGCGGCATGGCGAAAAGCTTTACCGGAAAGTGAATGGGAGAAGCAACCGGATGCTTGGTTCCGAAAAGAAAAAGGGAAATCCGGCCCGGAAGGAAATGAAAAAGGCGAATGGATACTCCGTTCTTCCATGCCGCAACAATGGTTCATTACGTATTCTTACCGGACGATGAAACTCCGATTTCGTTTGGGTTTGACCGCTTTTAAACATGTAGGTATTTTCCCCGAACAAGCGGGAAACTGGAATTACATCTTTGATACCGTCCGACAATTCCCTATCCTACCCTCTGTACTTAATCTGTTTGCATATACCGGAGGCGCTTCTTTAGCCGCTAAAGCAGCCGGCGCCGATGTTGTTCATGTTGATTCGGTCAAACAAGTGTTGAATTGGTCGCGTGAAAACATGGAAGCTTCCAGATTGAACAATATCCGTTGGGTATGCGAGGATGCGCTGAAATTTGTCAAACGGGAAGTCAAGCGGGGAAAGCGTTATCAAGGAATCGTATTGGACCCTCCGGCTTACGGTCGCGGTCCCGAAGGCGAAAAATGGATTTTGGAAGACCATATTGCCGAATTAATGGATGCATGCGGTAAAATTGTTGACAAAACCGGTTTTTTTTGTGTACTTAACTTATATTCTATGGGATTTTCTTCGTTGATTGCCGAAAATATAATGAACGATTATTTACCCGACATTACAAAAATTGATTCCGGTGAATTATATTTACCCGATCAAGCCGGTCGGAAATTGCCGTTGAGCGTATTTTGCAGGGGGAGTAAATTAACAAGTAATGAATAAATAACACAATATGATTTCAATTTACAACATCAAACCCGAATTTCAGAAACTGTTGCAGCCCGTTTTACCTGTTTTGCATAAAGCCGGATTTACTGCCAATCAGATTACGGGAATCTCCTTACTGTTATCGCTTGTAATCGGCATACTGTTTTGGTTTGCCGGCGATTATCCCGTCTTTTTCTTGGCTTTACCTATCGGTTTATTCCTACGAATGGCGCTGAATGCTTTGGATGGAATGATGGCGCGAACCTATCATCAACAAAGCAAGCAAGGTGAAGTATTGAACGAATTAGGCGATGTAATTTCCGATTGTTTTATTTATTTTCCCTTGATTCGATTTGAAAATGCAGCTCTTTATTGGGCGGTCGCTTTTATTTGTTTGAGTATAATCAACGAATTTGCCGGTATATTGGGAAAAGCGGTTTCCGGTCAACGCCGTTACGAAGGGCCGATGGGAAAAAGCGATCGGGCTTTTGTGATGGGAATATACGGACTTTTGTGCTTCTTTCATGTGGGATTCCGTCCGTATTCCGTTTATATATTTATATTTCTTATACTTTTACTCATCATAAGTACAATGACTCGAATTAAAAAAATGATTAATTTATGAAATCTGATTTTGATTGGCTCTTTCATGCCAAAATTTTGGAAGAAAAAGAAGTGATGATTATTGTTTTTGTGATTTTCGGACTTCTGACGCTTGCCTCTGTCCTGTTTTTTATTATCGGGAAAATAAAGCCGGATGCAAATCTCAACGAACTGAAAACACGAACGAAGTCGTGGTGGATTATGGCATTACTGTTTGTTGTGACTACCATTTTCAGTACTAAAATATCTTATGTTGCCATTGCCTTCCTGTCGTTTCTTGCTTTCAGAGAGCTTTATTCCATTCTCGGCTTTCGGCAATCCGACCGGCAAGCCATTTTCTGGGCGCTTTTATCTATTCCCGTTCAATACCTTCTGGCTTACGCCGGATGGTATGGCGCTTTCATTATTTTTATCCCGGTAGTTACGTTTCTCCTTTTACCTTTGCGATTGGTTTTAAGGGGCGATACCGTGGGGATTGTTAAATCTATGGCTACATTACAATGGATACTCATGTTGACCGTTTTTGGTATCAGTCATTTGGCTTATTTACTTTCGCTTCCCGATATAGAAGGATTCAAAGCCGGAGGACGGGGATTGTTACTTTTTGTGGTTTTTCTGACGGAAATCAATGATGTGATGCAGTTTACTTGGGGAAAACTGCTTGGGAAACATAAAATTATTCCTAAAATCAGCCCGAATAAAACTTGGGAAGGTTTTATCGGAGGAATTATTTCTACGACAATTATCGGTTATTTTTTAGCTTTTCTGACGCCGATGAACGCTCCGCAGGTTATTATAGTGAGTTTTTTGGTTGCTAATGCCGGTTTTATAGGGGATATTGTAATGTCGGCGATTAAGCGGGATATCGGCGTAAAAGATACCGGCAATTCAATACCGGGACACGGCGGAATACTCGACCGAATTGATTCATTAGCCTATACGGCGCCTACATTCTTCCATTTAATCTATTACTTATGCTATTAAAACCGTTTATTTTACGTTTCACTTACAGCTTTTTAATGCGTTGGATATTACGATGGATCATCGGCGTAAAGTGGGAAAAAGCTTCTTTTTTGTCGGATGAAAAGCAATTTATTATTATTGCCAACCACAATAGCCATTTAGATACCATTACTTTATTGGCTTCCATTCCCGCTCGGATTCTTCCGAAAGTAAAACCGGTTGCCGCTGCGGATTATTTCGGCGATACGCCGTTCAAAGCGAAAATGAGCAGCTATTTTATCAACGCCCTGTTGATTCCCCGTTCGGAAGGCTTAACCGCAATCCGGCAAATGAAAAAAGCGTTGGATGAAGGATATTCCTTAATTATATATCCGGAAGGTTCACGCGGAAACCCCGAAGAAGAGCAAGCGTTGAAACCGGGGATTGCCTTCCTTTTATCTTTATGCCCGCAGGTCAAATATGTTCCCGCTCATCTGACGGGCATGGGGAAAGCTTTACCCAAAGGCGAAAACCTGCTTCTTCCCTACGAATCGTCTTTGATTTACGGGAAACCCCGTTTGATTGAATCATCGAACAGAGACGAAATTCTCCGACAGATTGAAGACGATTTCAAGATTCTTAAATCAGCGGCTTTACAGAACTGAATAGTAATTTTAAGAATATATCGTTACCAATGTGATACAAAATGCACGCAATATTGAAAATTGTTGCTTGTTCTATACGGATTATACGGATCAAATCTCCATTTTGAATTTTGCATATTTTGCTGAATATAATACAGTTTTTTTTTATTTGAAAATCCTTCTACTTTGACCGTATCAACCATTCCCGACCTGTTTACATAAAGTAAAACATTGCAATTTTTCCCCTTTTTTAGCTCCTTATACATTTCTTTTAAACTATAATCGTCAATATGTACGATCCAAAGTTTAGGATAATAATAAAAAATAGTAAAAACACATCCATTGTAGGCGCGATTCCCATTTTTATAGTATATCGGAGAACAGTCAGCATAATAAGATTGTGTTTGAGGTTTAATTTCATCTGTGATTATGGGTTTTATAAAATTTCCTCGCCAATTAAACGGGTACTCTACTTTTTCCAACATGATCGTACAATTATAAATTTGGGGCGTTAATCGAACAGAAATAGAACTTTCGTTTTGAATACAATTTATATTTATGTCTAATGGTTCGTATCCTATTGTACGAACCATTATTTTTGTACCCTGTTCACAAGTATCGGGAATTATAATCTTACATTGATTGTTATAGTCCGTTGTTCCAATATAATTATCTCGCTGTCCCAATTCTTCCCAAAACGGATACGTTTTATTTTCCATACGGGGCGAATAGTAAAAAATATCAGCGTTTACAGAGACTGTATCTATCACTTCAATAGTAATTGTTCTTGATGACATCGTTTTTTGAGGAACCAGTAATTCTAAACCATCGTCTTTCGGTATTGGCTGTTGGAGCGGAACAAGTATCTCTGTTTCTGTTGTCCCGTTTACAACTGCTTGTCCGTAACTGTTTATAAGTAGCACGCTTGTTCCTAAGATAAGAAGCGTTTTTTTCATGACTGTATTTTTAGTATTGCTATTTCTATACCACGTTACCGTTTCAAGATGTTATTGTCCTCGGTTGCACACATTATGAATTGGCTCCATACACAATTTCCCATTTATCTCATAACATTTTCAACATAAATTTGTCACGCATTTCGAGAACAAAGGTACAATTAATTCTTGACAAGAATTAACGGAGTATAAAAATATTCCGCCCACCAATTTTCAAGCAGAATAAACGTCGCGACAGGAATATATCCTGCTTTTTGCATCCGGGTGACATTATTGGGAATTGTGTCCATTCCGGGATAGACGTTCTGCTAAAATTCGTAAACTTCGAGGACGTTTTTCGGTAAACCACGATGCTTTAGAAACTGCAATATAACCTCCCTGCTTCAGAAATTTTCACCATTCATTCAGTTCGCGCTCAAAACCGATATTATAAATCGTTCCTTCTAACCAAATCAAGTCAAACTCGTGAATTGGCTTACTATCGTCGCTCATATTTATTTGTTTAAATTATCACATACTTACTATTCAAGTCTATTTTCTTGTTGTCACTCTGTATGTACTTTCTCTTACTTATCATTGCCTGTAATGTGGTGACGACTTGGCGAAGGCAGGGCTTTCACTACACTTGATACGAGATGCAAAACTTGAAAATACACACTGCTTTTCGGACGAGTTACGCCCCTCTTGCACCAAACCACTCGTTGTGTGTTGCCCTTTGTACCAATACTTTCTGTTCGTTTTTTGTGTTGTCAAATTGAGTTTAAGCAAAATCAATTTCTACAGATTTGTCATTCACAATATTGTCAATTGCTAAATTTAATTTTGTTTTTAATTGTTTTGCAGTTTTGTCAAGTTCGTAAATACCTGCAATTTTATTAAACTCGTTATCATTGAGTAGGAAGTTATCCAAATTCCAACTTTTTGTAAGATATACTGCTTTTTCATTATGATATAGTTTTGCAACATTTTTTTGTCGCTCTTTTGGAAAAAGTGGAGTTTCAATTAAATGAAAATACGAAGGAGCACAATGTCCTCCTGAACCACCCACTCCAATATAGTCTATCATTCCTTTTTCTCTCCGATAAGCAAGAAAACATCTTATAAAAATACTTTCTGTTAAATCGTTATTTTTGTTAATTATTCGGATAGCGTGATAATTGGTAGCCACATTATTAGTGTCTTCAATAACAACATAAGTTCTTCCTTTTCCAAATCCTTCTCCGCCAAAAATTATATCTCCCTGAGATATTGTTTTTAGTTTTGACGGTGTTCCAATATATGTGGTTTTCTCTACAAATCCATATTGACTAATATTTGTGGGTAAAACTAATTCGTAAAATCCTTTGACATAAGTGTCACTATCAATTCTTGTTCGGATAAAATTTTTCTCCAATGATGTTCCTCTTTCCCAATTAAATCCTCTTGATATGAGGTCAATACTTCCATATTTATAATTTTTGACTAAAAAATTTAACCTCTTAAAATTTTCATTATATAATCCTGTATCAAGTCTTCCAATAGAATCAATTTCGTTTATTGTCGGAAAATCCATTGAAAATGATTTTTCTTTTTGATTGTTTTTTAATTCGTTATCAATAATATCGAATATTGTTTGATGCTTTTCTTTAATCAATTTTTCTTTGTCAATAATTGCTTGTGTAAGCACCTCAACAAACTTAATTGTTTCTGCTGCATCCTTGTTTGGAATTGGAATTTTACAATCCAAAAACATTGTTTTTGCGTGTCGGATTGTTGCTCCTTTCGGAACCATAAAATCTAATTGTTCTCTAAATATTTGATGCTTGATGAAAGCAAGTAAGTAATATTTATACTCATTTATAGGTAATTTGTAAATGGCACTTGAAGTCATAAAGTTGGGATAATCCTTTTCTAAAATGACAATTTCTCCAATATTGCTATCTTTTGAAATCAGCAAATCTCCTTCTTTAAAATTTTGTTTTACGAACACGCTTGGCATTACAGGCAATGCTGATTCAGAAGTAATCTCGGGTAAAAATGAATATGATTGAAGTGCTTTTGTTCTTAAAAAATAAAGCGGCGATTGCCTAATATAATTAAGGCTGCCAACTTCCACGCCCAAATCACTTCTTTTTAATGGACGAGATAAGAAATCTCCAACAAGTTTATAGTTTTTGTTGGGCATAATCAAATCCATATATTGCGAAGAAGATAAAGTAAAACCTTTTTCCTCAATACTTTTTATAGAGATTGATTCTGGTGTTCTTATATAACTACTGTTCATTTTATTTCTTTTTTATGAATAAGTCTTTAAGTACTTCTTCTTGTCCTTCACACCATTCTTTGAAATGTTGGATTGTTTCCGTAAATTCTTCATCTAAGACTCTACCCCCTTCTTCGTTTATAACTGTTTCAAATGTTTCATAATCAACTTTATATATTGGCGAGAAAAATTTTACACGTTTGCTTGTTTTTACTTCATAACCAACTTTGTCAATTCCCCTAAAAAAGACTTGGTAATTTTGTTCTTTAAGTTTTGCTAATTCTTTTTTTTTAGGTTTATAAGCGACTATAACAGTAGTATTTACTCCTGTTTCTCCAAATACATTTGCGGGCAAATCGAAAATGGCAACAATTCTCATTTTTTCCATTAACCACTTTCTTGCTTGTTTGTGTGTGTCTATTGATGCTATTGAGTTAGACAAAACAATTTCCATTCGTCCGTTTTCTTTTAAAATACGATAAGCATTCTCCAAGAAAACAATACCTAAATCAATTTTTCGTCCACCGTATAAATTCCATAATTCGTAACACTCAATAAGTTCTTTTTCTTTCGTGTCTTTTGGCTCAAATGCCCTATCTTCGCCAAATGGCGGATTTGTCAAGACAATATCAAACTTTTTAAGTTTGGTATAATCATTTGTTTTTTCCCAATTACCACTTTTGTGCATCTCTGGAATTAGAGAACATAATTCGTTATTTGTATTAAATTTATGAGAAATAGAGCCTGAACCTGATTGGAATTTTAAAGTTGACCGTCCGTCTCCATTTAATAACATATTCAATTGAGCCAATATTACCATTTGATTGTCATTGTCAACCCCGAAAATGTTTTTATCATTCATTTCACTATCTGATTTCACATAGGAAACAGAAAGAAAATCGCCACTTCCACTTGTTGGGTCAATTACTGTTTCTCCGTCTTTTGGATTTACAATATCTACAATAAATTCAATTAGTGGTATTGGTGTTAAAAATTGTGCTTTTTGAGTTTTTGTAAAGGCATTAGCAAATTGATAAAAAATAATTTGCCACAAATCACTTTTGCTGGATTTTGTAAAAGAGAAGTCTTGCAAACTATTCACAACAGAGGCAATTACTCTAACTTGTGCCTCATCTCGTAAATCCATTAAAGTTTCACTCAAAATTTCTTTATAAGTAGTTTCTGCCTGTTCTCTTAAATTGGCGATTCTTTTTGTAAAATTAATAACGTTACTATCGTTTAATGTTCTATAATCTCGCTCATTAGGCTCTATATAAAACTGTAGTTTTTCTACATCTGTATTTTCATCTGGTTGAATAAAATATTTTAACCATTCATTTTTCTTTTCGTCAAAAATTTTAAGAGCAATCATTTGAATAAGAATTTCATATCCTCTTTGATTCATTAAACTTACTCTATCCATCGTGCGCAAAATCGAAGAAATACCGTCAGTTAGTTGAGTGCTATAAACGCCACTAATTACCTCTAAATCGTCAATAGGTCCTTTTACTGCGGTCAATTTTTGGATGATCTATTTTGTTTAGTAATTTATCAAAATCTGGAATATCACTGTAAACATCCGTTAGATGAAGTTGTAAGTCTTTGGTTTGGCTTTCTTCTTTTTTTGTATTGTATCCTTCATTTAGTCGTAAAAATTTACCTCCTTGTTTTTTGAAAAGATAAAGCCTTCCTGCGTCATACAAAATACCAAGACAAAAATCATTTTCTGATTCCTTTAACGCTGACTTTAATTGCTGATTCCAAACGGTTTCAACATCTTTGCTGTTTTCTTTTTTGATTTCTATTACAGCAATTATATGCTTTCGTAACCAATCAAGTGCCTCTTGGCTTTTGTTTGTGTGAAACTCTTTGTAATGTTCAAACCAATTTGCATCATCAAAAATCGCTCCGTCAAATTTTATCGGCACAGAATTTTTGTTGCCTTTAGGGAAATAAACTTCCGTCCCAATGTAGTCTTTTGAATACATTCCCGAATAAACCAAAGAATAAAAAAGCTGCCATTTGTAATATTGTTCATTATTACTTCCGTTTTTTTTCTTTAATCCTGTTTTCTTCGCAACAGTCAAATGTTCTGGCAAAAAAATATCAAATTCGATAGAATTCGAATATTTCGTATCAAACTCTGCTTTTGCTTGTGAAAATGACTTTGCCATACTATTTATAGTTTTTTGATGTTTTACGTTTGGACTTAATATATGCTGCTTTGTTTTTTGCTACTCGTAAAGCAATACTGTCAAGATTTTCTTCAACAAATTGATAAGCAAATTTATCCGTTGTTGCTTCAAAGAACAGAATTTTACTATCAACATTGAAAATTTTTGCAAAGTTTTCTATCAGTTCTTTGGGAGGTTTTCTGATATTCCTTTCATATTTAGATAAAACTGATGTGTCAATATCCAATAACGCAGCAACTTTCCTCTGAGGCAATTTTTTCTTTAATCTCAGTTGTTTTACGGTTTCACCGAATGTTGTTATACTCATTTTTGACATTTTATTGTATTGACAAAATTTTGTCTAAAATTAGATAAAAATTTTCAACTGACAAAATTTTTCAGTAAAAAATATTTCGATGGTATTTCTGTATTTTGTCTGTTGACGTTCGCACTAAGGTTCGGCAGGGTTGCACACAACTCTTAAATACACACAAAGATACATGATTTTCTATTTTATAATATTTTCTTGAAAGATTTATATACAGACCGATAAACGTATGGCAAATTCCATCTGTTGTTTGAGGTCGGATTCGATGTATTTCTTGCCGTAAGTTTTGAAACCCCGGCAAAAAGCCTTACTTTTGCAATCAAATTTGTGATTTCCTATTTATTATGCCATTAAATATACCTCATAATTTACCGGCTGTCGAAGCGTTGAAGAAGGAAAATATCTTTGTGATGGACGATTTACGCGCTTCTACGCAAGATATTCGCCCGTTGAAAGTGGCGCTCTTGAATCTCATGCCCGTAAAAATTGTTACCGAAACGGATTTTGTACGCTTGCTTTCCAACAGCCCGCTGCAAGTTGAAATTGATTTGCTGAAAATGCAATCGCACGACAGTAAGAATACATCTCAAGAACATTTGGCTACGTTTTATAAAAATTTCAACGATATTCGTAAGTCAAATTACGATGGGCTGATTATTACGGGCGCTCCCGTGGAATTACTTGACTTTGAAGAAGTCAATTATTGGAATGAGTTGGTTGAAATCATGGATTGGGCGTCTCGGCATGTTACTTCTACTCTGTATATTTGTTGGGCGGCACAGGCCGGATTGTATCATTTTTACGGGATTCCCAAATATCCTTTGCGTGCGAAAAAATTCGGCGTATTTAAACATACGGCCAATAATCCGAATGTTGCGCTTTTTCGCGGATTCGACGATGAGTTTTATGTTCCGCACAGCCGGCATACCGAGATACGCAAGGACGATATTTTGAAAGTTCCCGCTTTGAGCATCCTTGCCGAATCAACCGAAGCGGGCGTATATATTGTTATGTCGCGGGGCGGACGCGAGATTTTCATTACCGGACATTCCGAATATGCTCCCGATACGCTGCATAGAGAATACCTGCGTGATTTGAGTAAGCAATTGCCTATCAATATTCCGGCTAATTACTATACCGATAATGATCCGCAAAAAGAAATTAAAGTACGATGGCGCGCCCACGGCCATTTGATGTTTAAGAACTGGTTGAATTATTATATTTACCAATCAACGCCTTACCATCCGGAAGAAATTGAAGCCTTGGGTGATATCCATGTATAACGTATGAAAACGGCGAGAAGAATCGAGCTGTTGGCTCCCGCTAAAAATTTGGAAACGGGAATAGAAGCCATCAATCATGGCGCCGACGCGGTTTATATCGGCGCTCCGCAATTCAGCGCCCGTGCAAGTGCGGGAAACTCGTTGGAAGACATCGGGCAATTAATCGAATATGCTCATACCTATTGGGCAAAGGTCTATGTAGCACTTAATACGCTTATTTACGATTCCGAATTTCCGATTGCGGAAAAATTCATTCGCGAATTATATACCATGAGAGTGGATGCCTTAATTATCCAAGACTTGGGGATTTTAAATTTGCCGATTCCTCCTGTTCCGTTACATGCAAGTACGCAATGCGATAATCGAAGTATCGAGAAAGTCCGTTTCTTTGAAGAAGCCGGGTTTTCCCGCGCTGTTTTGGCTCGCGAGCTTTCATTATCCGAAATCAAAGCGCTTGCCGAACAAACTCATCTTCAGCTGGAGGTGTTTGTACATGGAGCGTTATGCGTTTCTTACAGCGGACAATGCTATATCAGCCAAGCGCTCGCCGGAAGAAGCGCCAACCGTGGCGAATGCGCGCAATTCTGTCGTTTACCTTACACTCTGCAAGACGCTTCGGGAAAGATTATAGCTCAAAACAAGCATTTATTGTCATTGAAAGATTTGAATTTGTCGAAACATTTGGAGGATTTGCTTGATGCGGGCGTTACTTCGTTGAAAATCGAAGGTCGTTTAAAAGAGACCGGTTATGTGAAAAATATCACGGCGTATTACCGGCAACGATTGGATGAAATCTTCTCGAAGAGACCGGAATACATTCGGGCTTCTTCGGGACGCACGATTCCTTTTTTTGTTCCCGATCCGGCGAAAAGTTTTAATCGGGGATTTACCACGTATTTTCTGAACGGAAGAAATCAAGCGATTGCATCGCCCGAAACGCCCAAATCGTTCGGCGAACCGATAGGAAATGTGAAGGATTTGAATCGAAATTATTTTACCGTTTCCGGACAAAAAACGGTTCATAACGGCGACGGTCTTTGTTTTATCAACGGACAAAAAGAAATGCAAGGATTTCGGGTCAATAGAGCGGAGGTCGGAAAAATTTTTCCGGCAGAGATGCCGTCTCTCCTACCCGGAACAACGCTTTACCGGAATTACGATCATGAATTTGAGAAAACGCTTTCCAAAAAATCGGCGGAAAGAAAAATCGAAATCGAATTTGAATTAGCGGAAAACGCTTTCGGATTCAGCTTGACAGCCGCAGACGAAGATTTTTGCCAGGCAACCGTTGCTCTCCCTTTCGTCAAGGAGACGGCTCAAAAAGACCAACAGGCGAATTACTGGGAGCAGTTATCCAAATTAGGCAATACGTCTTTTGAATTAAGTCGGTTAACAATTTCTTTGACCGAAAATCAGTTCATACCCTCTTCGGTTTTAAGCGATTTGAAACGGCGAACCATTGATTGTTTACTGTCGGCGCGTAAAATCAATTACCTGCAAGCCAAAAGGGTAGCGCCGACCGTTTTTCCGGTTTATCCTCAATCGGCTTTAACCTATTTGGGTAATGTTGCGAATAAAAATGCAGAAGCTTTTTATTTTCGGTGCGGAGTGAAACAAATTGCTCCCGCCTTTGAGAACCAAATGCCGGAAGATGTTCCGCTGATGTTTACCAAATATTGCATCCTCTACCCAATGGGATATTGTAAAAAAGATAAAAAGACCTCCTCGGATTTCAAAGAACCGCTGTATCTTCTCTCCGGGAAAAACCGGCTGCAACTGCAGTTCGATTGTGTGAATTGCGAGATGCGAGTGATTCGAGTTTAAGAGACGGGAACGGGAATTATTCCATTCCTGTCTCTCAATTTTGTTTGCAAAAACTTCAAAAATAATCGGTTATTTTGTAATTTCAAATTTGGATTGCGGACTATTGAAAACAGCGCCCGAACAAATGTTAAGCTTACCTTTAGGCGTAAGTTTTATGGAAGCGCTGTTTTTTAATGTTACAGAGCTTCCGGGTAATGCTTTAATATTGGCATTTATTATTTTTCCCCCATCAACCGCAAGATTAGCTCCGGGTCTGATAATAATCATTGAAGAACCGCTCATTGTAAGCGTACAGGTTGAATTCAACGTAAGCGTGCCGGATTCTATTATAAGATCATTACAGAGACTTTGATTTGTACTCCAAACGGTATTTGTTTTGATGAAGGTTTTTGCGCATGTCTTGAAGTATTCTCCCGTATTTTGAGGGTCATGTCTTTCGGATCCCCATTCGATACGATTCGGATTGCCGTTGGTTTTCCAAACGTAAACTTTGTTTCCGGTAGCTGCGATTACTTCATTCTTTCCATCATTATCCAAATCAATCACACAAGGTGTCATTCGCTCAAAATTCTGATCCGCTCGAAGAGGAAATCCGAGAACGGCGGCGCCGTTGGGTTTTATACCGTAAAGTTTACCTTCACTTTGAGAAGCGACTAAAATTTCAGCTTGATTGTCTCCATCTACGTCTGCCAGAATAGGCGTATTTAAACTCCCGGAAACTCCCGAAAGGGTTGTTGAAGATGCTAAGCTACCAGATTTATTCCATACATATACGACTCCGGCCCCGGCGGCGATAACATATAAATTGCCGTCATTATACAAATTGCCGACAGATATTTCTTGAGAAAGAGTGCCGGTTGCTCTTGTAAACGTTTGTGTGGTTCCCCAACCCGACAACAATGTTCCGTTTGGTTTAATAGCATAAACTATACCTTGGGTAGGACTACTTGTACTTGAACCCGCAATCACTATTTCTTTTTTACCATCTCCGTCCAGATCACAAATCACGGGAGATGATTTAAATTCATAACCGGATTTGCTGAAAACAGGATTAGCGGAATAAGGCGTCCCGTTGTGATGCCAAATATAAACTCCCGTAGAATAACCGGCAATGATTTCTTTATCTCCGTCTCCGTCCAGATCTGCAACAGCGATTGTCGTATAATTATTTTCATTCCCGAAACTGTATAAGGTGTTTCCGTTATTATCAAGTACTTGAATTTGAGGATTGCTACTGTTTGCATCGGGTTTCAAGACAATTTCCATAGATCCGTCGCTGCTGTTATCTGCATTGGCAATAACGGCTCCTTTCAAAAATGTTTGAACAGTCGGTTTTTGCCACAACATATCCGGTAACCGGTCTCCATTTTTGTCTTCTGCTATATGGCATGTTATATAACCATTACGAGCATTGCTCATTTCACGGCTAACCGATACAATCTGTTTTTCGCCTGTAGCATACAAATCTCCGATAGCTACCGGAGCTTGTATGGAAGCGTCAAATTTTGCGAAACCGCTATAAGTAGTGATATTATTATCTATGTCAAACAGCTCCGGTAGAAGATACTGCAGCCGCTTTATAAAAATATTTGGTAAGTGCCGGTAAATTACTCTGATCGTCAAAATACCGAAGAGAAACAGGAGTGGTATTCAATTTTGTGTAACTGCCGGACTCCACATCGTTAGCGCCTGCATTGCAACGATAAATATTATATCCGGTCGCACCCGCTAATGCGTTCCAAGTCAATGTAATATTATTCACGCCGCTAATAAAATCCAACCCGCTGATATTAGCCGGTTTAGCTAAGGTAAAGTCGAAAGCCCATGTTTTCCCGTAAGCATTGGTTACCTCTAACCTTAGAGGTGTATTTTGGTAAGTGTATCCCGAAGGTATCGTGAATTGAAATGCGGAGGTAGCTGTTTTGGTCTCAAGCTTTCCGATGGTCGGATAAGAGCGGGAGACAGAAACCGCATTGTTGGCTTTCAAAGTTGCCGTTAAACCTGTTGCCGGCGCTTGTCCTATATTCTGCAATTCTATGTTGAATTGTACCGGACTTGCAGTAGCAGTTATGATTTTATTCCGTTGTTGCAAATCGGATGCAAAGACGTCAATATTGAAGGTACGCGTCCAAACGGTATTGGACGCATCTTTTATATCTAATTTGAACTGAACGGCATTGGACGTGTTGGATAACATCTCCGGAGTGTCTTTATCTATTTTATAAAGAAACTCGGCAGTCGCGGTACCGTTGGCCGCAATGGAGCCTACGGCGAATGAATTGTTCAATATAGTGATATAGCTTGAAGTTTTACTCAGTGTTGCCGTGAGGTTATTTGCGGTACCGCCTCCGTTGTTTTTCAATGCAACTTGCAGACGAATGGTTTCGCCCGCATCATTTTGTCCGTTGCTGTTTCCAATGCTGCCGTTTGTTCCGTTATCAATAAAGTTAACCGATGAGATAATCGGAATCGGAGCCGTATTTGTTGCGACCGACACGGTTTTTTCCACAGGGAAATAATTATGAGCAGTCACGGTTACATTCACTGTTCCCGATGTACCTATCGTACAGGGAATCGTATAAGTTCCATTGGCGCCGATTTTTTTCGTTTCATATACTTCCGTTCCTTTTTGCACACAAATCAAAGCGCTTTCTCCTGTCAGGAGACTCAAATTCGATACCGTTACATTAATCGAATTTTGTCCGACTTGAAGTGACGAAGGGGATGTGGTTACGGTCATTGTTTGGGGAACATTTGTCCATACTTGCATTTCGGGGTCACCGAGAAGATGGAGGCGCCAATCATTTATATAATTTTTACGTAAAATATTTTGAAAAGCGCTTCCCACGTCATATCGGCCTAAGCTCGGATGATTGGTTGTTGTATAAAGAGCATCTAAAAAATATTGAAGTTGATCATGCTCATCTGAATTTCCGACATCAGTATTTCCGATATAAGCGACGCCGCCTCCGTTCTGCTTCATTATATAGTGTTTTCCAAAGCAATCATAAGCGAAATTAGCAGTATTACAAAGACTTGACAGCCATATCTGATAAGAGGTCCCATTCGTTAAATTATCCAGATCACTTCTGTTAATACTTTGTCCTTTATCTTTTCCGGAAGTACCGGCTCCAACAGCGCTGCCATGCTCCATTTGATAAATAAAATGAAATTTCCCGACCCCTAAACTTGCTCCGGTATTTAAACAGGATAAAAAATTATCGCGATTCAATTCTATATCACCATTTGAATGTCCACTTGTACAATCAGAACTCATCGTAGAATAACGGGTGACACTTCCAGAACAATTGGCATTATCACAAATGTATTTATTGTTAATCCATGAAGGCACATAATCTTTAACATACCCCTTTATATTAGTTATGGCAAAATCACTCAAAGTACCGTTATCGTTAACCTGTATGTAAGCATCTGCATATAAGTTGTTTTTTAAATAATTCAAATCACCCAAACCATTCGCTTTTTCGTACGCTATTATTTTGTTTGTATAAACGGTTCCTTCTTGAGCATTACTTACCGGAATCCTGCCGAGAATGTTTATTATTGATAATGCCGAAATGCTATTACTAAAAATATTGCCTTGATATATGCTCCATGGATCTGAAGTATAGTAATATCTATCCGCAGGATAAGATAATGCATCTGCTGAACCTTTAATCATTCTTGCAGGTATGATATTGATATCGCCACCCAAAAGGACAAATAAACCTGCTCCCCATTTTCGCTTAGCATCAATGAGATAATTTCTGATTTTCTCCTGTAAATCGCTGCCGGAATAATTAGCGCTAATTTCTTCGGTAGTTACGATAACGGTAAAAATTCCCTTCTTTGTCTTCCAATCGGCCAAAGCTTGAAAAGACGATTTCAATGCATTATTTGTAATAATAATGTATTCGGGTATGCGTTCATTTACAACCGAAACAGTTTGGGAACGTAATAAACCGGTCGTTTCATTCGAATTCACGGAAAAATCATATACAATTGTATTTCCTTGTATCACTTTTTGAACTTTTGTGTCGTAGCTGTCAACGGCGTCCGGATTTTCCACCCGAAATTTAACGTTTTTCTTATTCAACTCATAGCGATATAAACTTTGAGCTTGCATAATCAATTCATTATTCACAGCTTTCTTCGTATTTACGGAATAATCAATCGTAAAATTGAAATCGCAGACATACAATTCTTTTGCTTTGGGATTATATTCAATAGGATATAAGCGCACGGTTACTATACGATAACCCAAATAAAACTCATCTGAAAAGATTTCCGCTGATTTATTCGGAAAAAGCGTTTCCGAGTCGTATATTTTCCGATTAGGAGGAATAAATACTGAATTTATAGCGCCGACAGAAACAGGAGGTTGTGCCGGATAAACAATAAATTGACCTGCTTCCTTTTGTTTGCTGAGATTTTGTATGTTGACAGTCACATTATCGGCATCTACCGGAATCAGGTATGATTTTAGCAAAACCGGCAATGCCGGACTACCCGGTTCTTCAATATAGAAATTCTCAGTACTGAAAAACCTGTCAAAACCGTCTTCTTTCACGACCTTGATTTCTTTCCTATCGAACTTTACCTCTCCCTTTATCTGAGCTTGTATTGCGTATATTCCTGCAAAAAGGAATATCGCAATAAAATATAATTTTGTTTTCATGTTATTAATTTTTTATCAGTTTATCGAAATATCTTGTTTTATCGGAAAACAAGATATTAACAAGATAAATTCCTTTCGGAAGATTACTTACATTAATGTTAAGCATCTTTGCGCGTTCAGTTTTTTGCATTATTTTTACGCCATTTATACTAATAAGTTCTACTCTGTCCATCATTTTCGAATAAGAATATACTTGTAATTCATTTCCTTGTTGATTGAGTACCGGAACCGAATCTGAAATTTTTATTAAATTTATGCCATCATAATTGCTGCAATCGTCAAATTCACCGGTATAAGGAGTTCTAACTAAACATTTTCCTAAAATACAATATCCGAATTCATTGTTTGAAGAAAAAGCAAAATTACTTGAGGTGGAATTTACATTTTTTAAAAAATTGAAATATACTTCCTCCCATGTATTGCCGCCATCAATGGTTTTATAAATCCAAAATTCCCTACCGCAATCTCCGCAAGTTGTGTTAACATAAGATGCTGTAAAACCTTTTTGCTCATCTTGGAAATAACAGGCAATTTTATAGTGACGTCCGGTATCGTCTAAAATATGCCAATTTACATTATCATCCGTGAAAATAATATACCCCAAACCAGTCATATACAAATTGTTAGCAAGGGCATATACCTTATGGTCGGATATACATAAAGAACGGATTTCATCATATTCTGTTAAGGATTCAAACGGAAATTGTTCTTTCCATGTCGTTCCTCCATCTTCCGTTATAAGTATAATTCCTCCTTGCCCCGCTATATATCCTCTGTTTTCTTTACATTTAATATCACTGAAATACCGACTGTCAGATAAAAACGGTTTCGTCGTCCATGTTTCTCCTGCATCAAAAGAATACATTATTAAGCCTTCATTCCCAACGACCCATAAATTATTTAAATCAAATGCAGCAATAGCATTTATGTTTTGAGCTGTTCCGGAAATCATTTGTTCCCAAGATGCTCCCGCGTCTTGAGTTTTTAATATGGCGCCATTGTTCCCTACTATGAAACCAATATTATGATTACAAAAGATAATATCATTCAATGTAACTTTACCAGAAAAGTATTTTTTATCCCATGTTATACCTTTATCAACAGATTTTGCTATCAGACCGTTTTCTCCTACAACATAAACCGTATCAGAACCTTGAGTGCAGACTCTACACAACCCTTCGCCGGTAAGGCTGCAAACATATTCCCATTCTTGTTCTTGCGCTTGCCCTGCGTATATTCCTGCAAAAAGGAATATCGCAATAAAATATAATTTTGTTTTCATAATTCACAACAACATAATTATTATCAGTTAATAATAAATTAAATAAAAATCATGATAACAACTCGATGTTGTTATTTCGTTAAAATCATCCGTTTCGTATCAATCGCTTGCCCGTTTGCAACCAAAGTATAAATATACATTCCGGCATGTAAATCCGAACCTTTTATTTCAACCTTGTCTGAATGAATAGCCGAAAATTTTTTCAATAAACTGCCTTGTAAATCAAATATATAAATATCTGCCGTTTGAGTTTCCGGCGGAAGGTAGTAGTGAATTTCGGTTTTTTCCTTAAACGGATTCGGCGTATTTTGATAGAGTACCGCCGTTGTGAGCTTTTCTGCAGAAACATTGTTCGCAGCCGACAGGGAAGAATTGTTTGCCGTACTTGCTCTAAACGCCGGATTACTGCCGAGGGCAGTAACCGATTTCTCTAATGAATTGATTCTATCCGATTGTTTATCAATAATTTTTCTCTGTTCTTTAATACTCTCCAATAACACGGGTATTAAGCCGATATAATTAACGGACATTACTCCTTCAGCATTTTCTTCCACCAATTCCGGAAAATATTCTTTTACCTCTTGAGCAATGAAACCGAATTCTTTTTTATATACCGTCCGATTGGTTTTATTCAGAGCATCCAAAGCGGCGGAAGCGTCTTCTTTGTTGATTTTTCCGGCGGCAACCATTTTCGCCACTTCATTGGCATTGCCATCTGCGGAAGAAATCTGTTTTTCGTACGATTTACCGCTCAATTGAAGCAATTTATCAAGATAACCCGAACGGCTGTCGCTTAAATCAACCATATTTCTCTTGAGCGTTTGGTCGGATGTAATCAACAGGCCCGCCGTAGTCCAGACTTGCCCGTTCACTTCCAAAGCGTAAGTAGTAGGTTTACGCCCAATACCGATTTTACCTGTTTGATCAATGAAAAATTTATAATCACCATAATTAGAATTGGGATATCCTCGAAAGATATTTAAACCGCTTTCATAATTTTCAATTCCCCAATCGGTAGTAATATAAATACCGGGGGCTGTGCTGGAAATTGTCGCTGTTCTCGGTCCGATATACAGGCGACTGTCTGCCTCATAATTGAGTTGAGCGCACACGGTTGATAGACCTGTAACCATTAACACTGTTATCAGCATTGCTCTAAAAAGAGGTTGTTTTCATAAATCATAGAATTTAATTGTTTATAATATTATTTAAGTAATTTGTAAAAATACATTCATTGTTTCGAATAACTCTCTATTGATAAAGAAATTAATATTCAAAAGATAACCTCTTCTCGGTAAAACAGCGAACTGTTCTCCTCTTCCCGTCCTTTATTTTCTGATATACTTATATTGATAAATTAATTTATATCATATACTTATATCTATTATCCTTACCATAATTAAGAAAACAGTATATATGGTGCAAATATAAATATTTTCTTTTTAAAATACAAAAAAATCTTAAAAAAAATTAAAAAATTCATACGAATTTTATTCACAGATAAAAAATATAAAATATTTTTCTTCCTCGGTTGTCTTTATAAATATAGAGTGCTCTAAAAAGTAATAAATTGTAAAACATAACAAATTAAAAAAATGATGACAACAAGAGGTTTTGGAATGGGATTCTTTGGAAGACACCCTTTCGATAAAGAAGCGGCAAAAAAATTTCAAGAAGAATGGTCAAAGATGTCCGACAGTGAAAAATTGGATTTTATGAACAAGAAAGTAGAACACTTGGGAAAAGACCACTTTTCGGTAGAAGCGATAGATGCCCGTTGTGAAGAATGGATGAAAAAAACGCGGGAAGAAAAAGAAGCTTTTGTCAAGGAAAGAAAAGAAGCGTTGGAAGATCATTTCGGCAGTGACCCTCGTTTCGGCGGTGATTTTTGCGGACACGGTTTCGGGTTCGGCAGAAGATAAATCGTTGAGCAAACTTGGAAAAAGATTGAACAGGTTAGATTAAAATTCGTACACCGTACATTTGAGCAAATTTTCGCTTCAAGTACGGTGTGCGTAAAAAATAAAATTATGCCTCAACGCCGTCTATTTTCAGCAACTTGACTAAAACCGGCAACCCCAATCCCTGTATCACGAGCATAATAATCACGACCGTAACCGTCAAAAAGATAACTACATTCCGCTGAGGGAAGGCATCGCCATTCGTCATGATCAGCGGCAATGACAGTGCTGCCGCCAACGAAACAATCCCTCTCATTCCCGACCAACCGATAATAAAGGCTTCTTTCCAATTGAACAGTAAAGATTTGAAGTAATCGTCTATATTTTTACCGAAAGGCGTTCTTTTTTTCTTTTCCCGAAAATGTTGTTTAATACGCTCCTTTTGATGTATATCAATGTGATCCAATCGCTTTTTGGCAGTAGTATAACGATTATCCATTCTTCGTTTATGCCAAAAGACAACGAACATTCGTATGAGCAACGCTATCAAAAAAATCAGAAAAGAGCAACCGACCAGCGGCAAGAACTGTTCGGAAGGAATGTTTTTCAGCACTTGCGGAAATTCCAATCCGATGAGAATAAATACCAACCCGCCCAATATGAAGACAACCATATCCATAACGGATTTGGATTGGGCAACGGTTGCTCCGGAGAAACGATCTCTATGCCAAGCGATTGATATTCCTACTGTTACCGTAGCAATTACACCCGATACGTACAATTCTTCCGCTATCAAATAGGCGACAAAAGGAAGCAATAGATTAAGACTGACGCAGACATAATCGTCTAAGTTTTTTTTCACATCGGCAATAAATATAAAAACATGCGCCACCAACCAACCGATGAAAAGTCCGCCGGCTATTGCAAGGATAAAAATCAAACCGGCTTTCCAAAGTACAAATGAACTTCCGGCTACCGCAGAAACGGCAAAACGAAACGCAACCAATGCCGAAGCGTCGTTTATCAGGCTTTCTCCTTCCAATACGGTATTGGTGCGATTCGGAAGTCCCAGCCCTTTGGTTACACTCGTAGTTGCAATGGCATCCGGAGGAGAAAGAATGGCTCCGAGCACAAAAGACAACGGCCATGAGATACCAATACAATAATGAACGGCAATCGCAATTCCCATCGTGGTTACAAAAACCAACCGGACGGCTAAGATAGAGATTGTCGAGAAATTGCGTTTGAAATCTTTAATTGAAATATCATAAGCCGCACTGTAAAGCAACGGCGGCAGAAACAGCAAAAAGATAACTTCCGGATCAATGGGGATGGTTCGAAAGCCCGGAATAAATCCCACGCCTGTTCCTACAATCAGCAATAATACGGGATAAGGGAACTTCATACGGGAAGCTATGGGCGATAAACCGATGGTTATTGCTAAGAGAATAATAACGACGCTATATGCTTCCATTGTTTAATTATTTTATTGTTTTATACGGTATTTCTTAGTATTTGATCTTTGATTTCTTCCAACCGGTCCGGATGAAACCGATGAATTTCTTTATCGCGCTTAAACCAAGTCATTTGTTTACGGGAATAGATGCGGGTATTCTGTTTGATTTTTTCAACGGCGAAATCCAAGGACCATTCTCCGGAAAAGTATTTGAAAAGTTCTTTATAACCGACGGTATTCAACGAATTTAAATGTCGCAAATGATAAACGGAACGCGCTTCTTCCAAAAAGCCCCGTTGCATCATCGTATCTACCCGATGATTGATTCGCTCGTACAATTCTTCTCTTTCTCTTTGTAAACCGATTTTGAGGATACGGAACGGACGCTGCTTTGCTTTATCGGTTCGAAGCGAAGAATACGGTTTTCCGGTCATCAGACAAATTTCCAGAGCATGGATCACCCGTTTGTGATTTTTTAAATCAACCTGCTTATAGAATACCGGGTCTAATAATTTCAGTCGTTGACGAATCGGATCTATTCCTTCCTTTTGATACAGGTCTTTCAAATCGGCTCGAAGCGTTTCGTCAATCGTAGGAATTTCATCAATTCCTTTGCAAACGGCATCAATATACATCATCGAACCTCCGCTCATCAAGATGGTTTCGTGGGTTTGATACAAATCTGCAAGGAGCGAAATTACGTCCTCTTCGAATCGGCTGGCGCTATAATAATCGGTCAATTGAAGGGTTCCTATAAAATAATGCTTGATTTTCGCTTGTTCCTCCGGCGTCGGAGCTGCCGTACCGATTGCCAATTCTTTGTACATTTGCCGTGAATCGGCGGAAATAACGGGAGAATCGAGAAATTCCGCCAACTCCAAGCTCAGCTCGGTTTTTCCAACTCCCGTCGGCCCCAATAAAACAACCAAAGTTTTCATTCGGAGATAGACATTCCTTTGGTTTTAATAATCGTCGAACGGATTTCCTTCGCTCAAATTATCAAAATCTTCATCGTCGTAATCATCCGATCCAAAATCATCATCATCATAGAGATCTTCTTCCAAATGGTGGTTCGTTGCCGACATCCGCGTATTTAACCGCTCATCTAATGCTTCAAATTCAGTTACTTGAATCGGCGGCTCTCCTTTTCGGAAAACACATTCGGCTTTCGGTTGCGATTTACCGGTAATAATCTCTCTCAATTCCATGAAAAACGAACGTTCGGTAAGGTATTCAAAAACGTAGAGTAATTTTTGTCGCTCTTCTTCCACCAAATCGCTCAATCGGGTGGAATCCATGACATAACTATCTTCTTCCGAACTTGTGTCCATTTCCACCAACGTAATTTCTTTCTTTTTATTCCAATCTTCATCACAGATGAAAAAAGAAGTCATCTGATCTTTGGTATATCCGACAGATTCCAAAATGGCTTCGTGCAATTCAAAAAAAGTAGCATCGGAATCAATAAGAATATCCCTTCTGAAATCATCTGTTTCATCGGATAATATGACAAATTTATAAATCATCGTATTAAAAATTAAAATATAACAGAATTTAATTATAGATAATCACACAAATTCAAACTTAAAACCTATAACCTATAACTTAAAACTTATAACTTATAACTCATAACTCATAACTTTATAACTCCTGTTCACTCCAAATATCCCCTCACGATTCCTCGTTGGGAATTGGCGATAAAGGTAATAATAATTTCCTTTTCTTTCGAAGCCGGAATATTTTCTTCAATGTATTTCACAGCCTCTTTATTATTCATACCCGATTGATACAAGATACGATAAATCTCTTGGATGGCCGAAATTCTTTCATTGTCAAATCCCCTTCTTCGTAATCCTATGATATTAATGCCGGAATACATAATGGGTTCGCGACCGACAATGATATAAGGCGGAATATCTTTACTTGCTCGCGAGCCTCCTTGAGTCATGGCATGCATCCCTATTTTGCAAAATTGATGCACCAATGATCCTCCGCTCAAAATGGCATAGTCATCCACTTCCACTTCTCCGGCTAATTGAGTTGCATTTCCCAAAATTACAAAATCTTTCAACAGACAATCATGTGCTACATGAGTGTAAGCCATTAATAAACAATTATTTCCTACAACAGTCTTTCCTTTGGCCGCTGTTCCCCGGTTGACGGTGACACATTCCCGAATGGTGGCGTTATCACCGATTTCAGCAGTTGTTTCTTCCCCTTTAAATTTTAAATCTTGAGGAATTGCCGCAATTACAGCGCCCGGAAATATCCGGCAGTTTTTCCCGATTCGAGCGCCGCTCATAATTACTACATTCGGATAGATGTACGTGTTATCTCCGATGATAACATTTTTTTCAATCGTAACAAACGGACTGATGGTCACGTTTTCACCGATCACAGCTTCCGGATGTATGTTTGACAATACTTGATTCATATTTTATTATTTGTTTTTAACCACTTGAGCCAATAATTCCGCTTCGCAGACAATTTTATCTCCCACGAAACAATAACCTTTCACTTCGGCCATTCCACGACGGATTTCGGTCATCAATCGCACGCGAAAAAATAAAGTATCGCCCGGAACGACTTTTTGTCGGAATTTCACATTATCAATTTTTAAGAAATAGGTGGAATACTCGTGAGGTTCTTTCACCATATTCAATACGAATAAACCGGCAGTTTGCGCTATCGCTTCTACCAATAGTACACCCGGCATCACCGGTTCATCCGGAAAATGTCCTTGGAAAAACGGTTCATTAACCGATACGTTTTTTATTCCCACAATGTGATTGGGTCCTAACTCTATGATTTTCTCCACTAAAAGGAAAGGATAACGATGAGGAAGCAGTTCTTTTATCCGTTTAATATCCATCACCGGAGGAAGATTCGGATTATAAACGGGAGCTTGTACATCATTTAGTTTAATGTCTTTACGGATAATGCGAGCAAACTTATTATTGATTTTATGACCCGGACAGGTAGCTAAAATTTGCCCTAATACAGGTTTACCTATTAAAGCAATATCACCCAAAATGTCCAACAGTTTATGCCGTGCCGGTTCATTGGAAAAAGCCAACGGTTTATTCATTATATATCCCAATTGGGATGCGTTTTTATGAACCACTCCCATTGTATCTGCTAATTGATCAAGGGCTTCCTGACTGATTTGACGTTCGTAAATAACGATAGCGTTATCTAAATCACCGCCTTTGATTAATCCGTTTTGTAACAAAGGAGTGATTTCCCGTACAAAAACAAAAGTACGACTGGCGGCTATCTCTTTTTTGAAATCCTTCAAATGGTTTAAAGTAGCGTATTGATTATCGAGAAAGCTGGAATCACTGAAAGCAATATGCACATTTACTCCGAAATCATTATCCGGAAGTACCATGATATGGGCGCCGGTTTCCTCGTCTTTTACTTCGAGTTTATTTTTTACAATATAATAATCTCGTTCCGCGTTTTGTTCTTTCAAACCGACCCGTTCGATTTCGTTGACATAAACAATGGCGCTTCCGTCTAAAATCGGAAATTCGGGAGCGTTCACTTCAATTAAACAATTATCTATTTCGTAGGCGTATAAAGCAGCTAAAGCATGCTCTACCGTTGAAACGTTAACCCCGTTTTTGGATAAAACCGTTCCTCGGTTCGTACTTTTTACGTTTTCAGCCAGAGCATCTATCACCGGTTGCTCCGGTAAATCAATCCGTTTGATTTTATATCCGTGATTCTCCGGAGCCGGATTAAATTTGATTTCGATATCCAAGCCCGTGTGCAATCCTTTGCCTTTTAACGAGAAACTTTCTTTAAGCGTGTGTTGTTTCATATTTCTTCTGATTTTTCTTTGTTTATTTCTTTTTTAAGAGTTCCTATCTCTTTTTCCAATTGATTATGGCTTCTGTACAGGTCCGGTAACTTCGCAAAAATAATACTTGAACGGAAAAAATTCTTCACGTCAATGGCCGGAGATCCCATTATATTCCTTCCCGATTCAATATTACTGATTATTCCCGCTTGAGCGCCGATATTGGTGTTATCGCCAATCGTAATGTGACCGCCCAAACCGACTTGGCCGGCAATCATGCAATTTTTTCCCACTTTGGTAGATCCGGAAATTCCAACTTGCGCCGCAATACCCGTATTTTCTCCGATTTCAACATTGTGAGCGATTTGAATCAGATTGTCTAATTTCACGCCTCTACGAATCAGCGTTGATTCCATTACTGCCCGATCAATGGTCGTATTCGCGCCGATTTCAACATCATCTTCGATAACAACGTTTCCTAACTGCTGAATTTTTTGGTACGATTCGCCTTCTTTGACAAATCCGAATCCGTCCGAACCGATGACCGCTCCGGCATGAATAATGCAACGTTGTCCTATTTTACATCCCGCGTAAAGTTTTACTCCCGCATAAATAATTGTGTTATCTCCGATTTCAACATTGTCTCCAATGTACGATTGCGGATAAACAGCAACATTCTTTCCTAATTTTACATTTTCTCCGATATAAGAAAAAGCGCCGATATATATTTCTTCTTGCGAAAAGGATGCGGAGGAGCTGATAAAAACCGGCGATTCAATGCCTGTTTTCTTCGGCTTCGCTTGTTCGACCAAATCCAACAAAACAGCCAAAGCGCGATAGGCGTCTTTTACCCGAATGAGCGTTAAGGTTTTCGGAAGCGCTTTTTCAAGCGTAAGATCATCATTCACCAAAGCAATGCTCGCCTTGGTTTCATAAATATAATGCGTATATTTCAAATTAGCTAAGAATGTAAGCGTTCCGGGTTTTCCTTCTTCAATTTTCGAAAAATTATCAACTGCGACTTGTTCATCTCCTTCGACCTTTCCGTTTAAAATTCCGGCTATTTGTTTCGCACTCAGCTTCATTTTATATATCTATCAGTTAAAAAACAGGGACAAAGTACGGAAATTATTTTGAATCTCGCAAAAAACAAAGGTAATACTTCACAATTTTTTTTGAAAGCAACTGAATATTAAGCATATCGGATGCTTCGGATATGTCTTTTACCGTTCCGTCTTTATATAAAATGGAGATACTGTCGTCTTCTTCACGATACATATCTGTTGTAATTGCATCAGCAGAAAGCAAATAAGAGGCTTCTTCCGGCAATAAATCGTAAGTTTCGGCATACCTCGTCGTCTTTTCAATTAAAACTTCCGGAGAAATCGGCGTCGGACTCATTTCTATCTTAAATAAGTTTCGGTTCAGTAACCCTCGACTTAACAGCGATAAGACTTTATCCGGATGTTTCTCCCATGCTTTAAGCGCACACCAAATGTCATTATCATCCAATTCGACAAAAAAGTCCAAAGCTTCCGGATGATTTTCAAAAATCGTTTTGTTCACCGAATGATATAAAAAATAACGCAGCGCCGGAGTGACATTCAATTCCACGCCTTGGGAAGCCAACTTTTTTGCTCTTCGCAAAGTGTTTATCAACATATTTTCTGCAGCAACCGCTGTTTTATGCAGGTAAACCTGCCAATACATCAATCGTCGCGCCATCAGAAAATTTTCAATGGAATAGATGCCTTTGGCTTCAATCACCAATTTATCGTTTTTAAGATTAAGCATTTTAAGAATACGCGCCGATCCGATATTGCCTTCCGTAACGCCGGTAAAAAAACTATCGCGACGCAAATAGTCCAACCGATCCACATCCAACTGTCCGCTGACTAACCGGTGCAAAAATTGTTTGGGATAGGTATCTTTAAAAATCGCAATAGCTAAATCCAATTGCCCGTTCATTTCCAGATTCATCCGATTCATCAAGCGCAGTGAAATTTCTTCGTGAGTAATTCCGTTTACCAATGTATTTTCCAAAACATGGGAAAAAGGTCCGTGTCCGATGTCATGCATCAAAATACACGCCATTGCGCCGGTTTTTTCTTCGTCCGAAATCGAATGACCGTTTGACCGCAATTGGTTGACAGCTTCCGACATCAAGTGCATGGCGCCTAACGAGTGATGAAAACGGGAATGTACGGCTCCGGGATAAACATAAAAAGCTAAACCCAATTGTTTGATTCGATTAAGCCGTTGAACATACGGATGATTCAGAACCCGAAAAATAAATTCGTTCGGAATATTGATAAATCCGAAAACCGGGTCGTTGATTATTTTAAGTTTGGTATCCATCGGAGGTATTTTGACATTTCTTCTTGTAATTTCCGAGCTTCATTATGAGCGGCTTCTGCAAATCGCTCCGTCGAGTCGGCGTAAATAATCTGCCGTGATGAGTTGACGAGTAAACCGCATTTGGAATTTAACCCGTAGCGCGCCACTTCTTCCAAACTGCCGCCCTGTGCACCCACTCCCGGAACCAACAAAAAATGATCGGGAACAATCTTCCGAATATCTTCGAACATTTTGCCTTGCGTAGCGCCGACGACATACATCATCTGCTCGTCGGTTGCCCATTCCTGCGATTTTTTCAAGACTTTTTCAAACAGGCGTTCGCCGGTGGCGTCTGTCGTTAACTGGAAATCCCGGGAGCCTTTGTTGGAGGTCAGCGCCAATAAAATCACCCATTTATCCGGATAAGCGAGAAAAGGCTTCACACTGTCCTCGCCCATGTACGGCGCTACCGTTATCGCATCGAAGTCGGCAGATTCAAAAATTGCACGGGCGTACATTTCGGAAGTATTACCGATGTCGCCGCGTTTAGCGTCGGCAATAATAAACTGGTCGGGATATTTCCGCCGGATATAAGCTGCGGTTTTTTCCAAAGCGATTTGTCCTTTTATACCGAGACTTTCGTAGAACGCCAGATTGAGTTTATAGGCTACACAATAGGCTTGTGTTGCATCAATAATCGCTTGATTGAAGGCGAAAATCGGGTCATCTTCCTGCAATAAGCGGGAAGGGATTTTTTTTATATCGGTATCTAATCCCACGCAAAGAAAAGATTCTTTTCGAATGATGTAGAGAAATAATTCTTGCTTTGTCATTGTTTTTTAAATTAATTGTATTATTTTTGAGCGCTAATTCTAACCTCAGCGGAATTGGACCGCTGTTTGGGATTAGCTTTTAAATATTTTATCTCAAAGTTTTGCATTTTCAAAATTTTGTATTATCTTTGTGGCATGGTTGAATAGTTTTCTAACCTCAGCGGAATTGTACTGCTGTTTGGAAAACCATTCAGCCATTTTTTCTTTATTAGCATAATCCACTAAATTTTCATTAATCCAATTGGCAATATGACTATTGGAATTTCTATAGTGAATACTTCGTATGTCATTTACGATTGCATTATTATTATTTCTCTTTGTTTGAATAGCAACAATATAATTTTTTTTATTATGTTCTAATTCTATCATTATTACATAACGTCCAATATGCGTAGCACTTCGGAATATTGCTAAAGGATTTTGAACGACAATCGGCAAATCCATTATTTCCTGTAAATCGAACGGATGCGTTTCCTGCATTGCTTTATCATTTAATCTTGACGCTCGCAATTCAATCGGCAAATCCGGTATTTGTACCGATTGAAGTATCGCTGAAGGCGTTCCTAATGTATATGTATGGTACTTAGGCAATAATCCTTCTATTTGTTTAAAAAGTTCATCATTAAACCTTTCATTTATTTCTTCTATTTGCATCATATAGTTAAAAGTTTCGGATAAAGTAATTGTTCAATCGCAACTGTCCTTACAATTCGCTTTCTTTCAATCGTTCCGCATTTTCAGCCACAATCAATTGGTCAATTACTCCTTGAATATCTCCACCGACAAATGCCGGAAGGTTGTACATTGTATAATTAATCCGGTGATCGGTCACCCGTCCTTGCGGATAATTGTAAGTCCGGATTTTTGCCGAACGATCGCCGGTCGAAACCATTGTTTTCCGTTTGGAAGCAATGGCGTCCAAATGCTCCCGTAGTTTTATGTCATACAATTTATTACGAAGCATCTGCAAAGCCATTTCCTTGTTAGCCGACTGCGAACGCGCTACCTGACACTGTATCATGATACCGGTAGGCTTATGCGTAAGTTGTACTTTTGTTTCAACCTTATTTACATTTTGTCCGCCGGCGCCGCTGGAGCGTGCCGTTTGGTATTCCAAATCGGCCGGATTGATTTCCACATCCACTTCTTCGGCTTCGGGAAGTACGGCTACCGTTGCGGCGGAAGTATGTATCCTCCCTTGCGACTCGGTTTGCGGCACCCGTTGTACCCTGTGTACGCCGGATTCATATTTTAAGATTCCATAAACGTCTTCTCCGGTGACGGTAAAAATAATTTCTTTGTATCCGCCGATGGTTCCTTCGTTGATATTCGTTACTTCGATTTGCCAACCTTTGGATTCGCAATACTTGGAATACATTTTAAATAGGTCGCCGGCAAAAATCGCAGCTTCATCGCCTCCGGTTCCGCCGCGAATTTCCACAATAGCGTTTTTTTCATCCTGCGGATCGGCAGGAACCAATAAAAGTTTTATTTCCTCTTCCAGTAACGGTAAACGTTGAGTACAAACATCTAATTCTTCCTTAGCCATTTCTCGCATATCCGTATCCGAGTCGTTTTCAAGGATTGATTTTGCTTCATCAATACCGGTAAGAACCTGCTTATATTCGTCTCTTGCTGCGACAATCTTTTCCAAATCGCGATATTCTTTGTTCAGCTTCACAAAACGTTTCCGATCCGAAATAACGGCCGGGTCAGCAATCAAAGCGCCTATTTCTTCAAAACGAAGGACTAAAGCGTCTAATTTTTCCAACAAAGAAGTTTGACTCATCGAAGTTAATTTAGAAATATGATTTGCAAAGATAGATGAAAAATTTTGGAATTTTATATAATTTCATCTAATTTTGTGCGTTTTTACAGCGCTACCCAAAAACGAAAATAATGATTAATTTTGGCATTAAAGACTTGATTGATATTTTGTTGGTCGCTTTTTTTCTCTATGAAACCTATCTTCTGATGAGAAAAACGGGAACCACCACTATTTTCCTCGGCGTTTTATCCTTCATCGCTATTTGGATTCTGGTATCTCAAGTTTTTGAAATGCGTTTGATGGGCGCTATTTTCGATAAGTTCATCAGTGTGGGTTTTATTCTTTTGGTTGTTGTGTTTCAGAAAGAAATACGGGAATTTCTGCAAGCCTTAGGGTCAAACAAAGGACTCGGTTTTATCAAAAATTTACTTAAACCTAAGAATAAAAACGATATAGATGAGAATATCAGCTATATTATGCCGATTGTTCTTGCGGCTATGGACTTAGCAAAACGCAAAGAAGGCGCTTTGATTGCGATTCAACAAACCATCCCTTTGGACCGATTTGTCGAAACCGGCGAAATTCTGAACGCTAATATCAGTTCCCGTTTAATTGAAAATATTTTCTTCAAAAACAGTCCGCTACACGATGGCGCCATGATTATCGGCGGGAAAAGAATTAAAGCGGCGGCATGTATTCTGCCAGTTTCTCAAAATCAAGATATTCCCAAAGAATTGGGATTACGGCACCGTTCCGCATTGGGATTGTCGCAAGAAACTGATGCTAAGACAATTATTGTATCTGAGGAAACAGGTAAAATTTCTTTGGCCCACCAAGGAAAACTGTTTCTTAATATTTCGGCGGAAGAACTTCAAAACAAATTAGTTTCCGATTAAAATAACCCTATTTTCCCTGTTTCAAATTTTTAAATTGCATATTATATGGTTGATGACTTGAATAAAGCCTGTGAAGTATTACAAAAGGGAGGCGTCATCCTCTACCCTACCGATACGATTTGGGGTCTCGGATGCGATGCCACTTCGGAAGACGCCGTGAAACGTATTTATAAAATCAAACGGCGTTCCGATTCAAAATCAATGCTAACGCTGTTGGATTCCCCCACCCGATTAGTCCGTTATGTTGATGATTTACCGGAAATTGCGATAAGTTTGATTGAAGATTCAAATAAGCCGCTGACTATCATTTACTCCGGAGCAAAAAACTTGGCTCCGAACTTGATTGCTTCGGATGGAACCGTCGGTATTCGAATTACACGAGAAGCATTTTCCCAAAAACTTTGCCGGCAATTCGGAAAGCCGATTGTTTCCACTTCCGCCAATTTCAGCGGAGAACCGGCGCCGGCCAATTTTTCCGAAATAAATAACGAGATTTTCCGTTTAGTAGATTATGTGGTCAATTACAGAAGAGATGAAATGCAAAAATCCAAGCCCTCGAGTATCATCCGCTTGGACAAAGACGGCGTAATAAAAATTATTCGGGAATAGGCATGGGTAAAAAATCGCAATTATTTAAATATCTGATTGCCGATTATATTGCAGCCAATCTGGCGTGGTTTGCATTTAATATTGTCCGATATTATGAAATTGCCCGATACGACGGATTCGATACATTGAGCGGTTTTCTGCTCTATCGAAATGTGATATTCGGACAAATCATCGTATCTTTCGGATGGCTTATTCTTCATTATTATTCTGGATATTACAATAAATTATTTGAAAAATCACGATTATCGGAATTTTTTACCACTTTAGGGACGGTACTGATAGGAACCATTGTTCTCTTTTTCGCACTCCTCTTGAAGATTTTACCCGATTCAATTCTCGTTTACTATACCCAATTGGCATATTTATTCTTTTTTACTTTCGGTTTTACCTATTTGTTCCGTGTGATAATTACCAACCGTACCGCACGAAAGATTCGGAACCGCGAATGGACGACGAATGCGTTGATTCTCGGAACCGGTGAAAAAGCGCTTCAAATTCAAAAATTGCTGAACGAACCTTCCGCTTCAATTGCCTATACCATTCAAGGATTTATTCGAGTCAATCCGCTTTTTTCTCCGCCGGCAATTGACGAGCAACTCATTTTAGGCGGATTGGACGATTTGGAAACGCTTATCCGGGATTTGAATACCGAAGAATTAATCGTAGTCGGCGATTCGGAAGATGAGGATGATTTGTTGAATTTATTGTATTCTTTGTATCAATACCAATTGCCGCTTAAACTTCCCGTCAGTCACACCCGATTGTTGACCGGAAACATTAATATAAAGGCGATAACAGGTTTTCCGCTGTTCGATGTAACAAATCATCATTTTTCCGAAGGAGAAAAAAATATAAAACTGACCCTTGATAAATTAATATCTCTTTTTCTTTTAGTATTTTTGTCCCCGATTTATTTGTATTTATTATTGCGAATAAAAAAAGATTCCGAAGGTCCCGTTCTTATCAAGCAGGAGCGAATCGGATATTTGGGAAAACCTTTTATGATGTACAAATTTAGAACCATGCGAGAGGATGCCGAAAAAGACGGTCCTGCTCTTTCGTCCGAAAAAGACGAACGAGTAACCCCATTCGGTCTGGTCATGCGGAAATATCGCTTGGACGAACTTCCGCAATTCTGGAATGTGTTGAAAGGCGATATGTCAATTGTAGGCCCTCGCCCGGAAAGAAAATATTATATTGACCGAATTGTGAAACAAGCGCCTTATTTTTATTTGCTTCACAATGTCCGACCCGGAATCACCTCGTGGGGAATGGTCAAATTCGGATATGCGCGTAACATTGACGAAATGATTGAACGAATGAAATACGATATTTTGTATTACGAAAATATGTCGTTGATGTTGGATCTCAAGATTATTATCTATACATTCCGGACAATTTTAACCGGGAAAGGCATTTAAGATGGCGAAAAAAAGTTGGTTCGATTCGGTTTTACTGTGGAGAGAAAAAAACATCCACGAACGGTATTTTATCTTAATATTGAGTTTTTTCATCGGAATTTTCACGTCGTTGTCCGCAATTTTACTGAAAGAAACCATTCATTGGATTCAACACTTCTTGACCGCTCGCGCCGAAGTGACCAAAGCCAATTATTTTTACTTGATTTATCCGATTATCGGGATTCTTCTCACCGGCTTATTTGTAAAATACATTGTCAAAGACGATATCGGTCACGGAATAACCAAAGTTCTTTATGCAATATCCCAACGGAAAAGCCGGATTAAGCGGCACAATCTTTGGTCGTCGTTAATAGCCAGCGCCATTACGATCGGTTTCGGAGGATCGGTGGGAGCCGAAGCGCCGATTGTACTGACCGGTTCGGCAATCGGTTCAAATTTAGGCCGTTTGTTCAAAATGGAGCAAAAAACGCTGATGCTATTAGTCGGATGCGGCGCTGCCGGCGCTATTGCCGGAATTTTCAAAGCGCCGATTGCCGGATTGCTTTTCACGATCGAGGTCTTGATGCTCGACTTGACTACGACGTCCGTACTGCCGTTACTTATCTCGTCCGTTACGGCCGCTACCGTTTCCTACATCCTGACCGGCATGGAAGCAATGTTCAAATTCGATCAGGAAGAAGTATTTATTGTTCAACGTATTCCTTACGTATTTCTGCTTGGAGTCCTTTGCGGCTTGATTGCTCTGTATTTTACCCACGTAACAATTTGGATGGAAGGTAAATTTCGCCGACTGAAACATTTTCGTCAAAGATTTATCATCGGAACCGTCATTTTAAGCGTACTTATTTTCCTTTTCCCTCCGCTGTACGGCGAAGGCTACGACACCATCTCCACCCTTATCGGCAAACAATATGACGGCCTGTTAGACGGAAGTTTATTTTATCGTTTTCAAGATAATTTTTGGGGATTCATCCTGTTCATGCTGCTGATTGTTTTCACGAAAGTGTTTGCAACGACAGCCACGAACGGAGGCGGCGGCTGCGGAGGAATCTTTGCGCCTTCGCTGTTTTTGGGATCAATTGTCGGATTTGTATTTTCAGATTCCATGGGACATATTATCCCCGGATTGCATCTTCCGCAAGACAATTTCGCTTTGATGGGCATGGCCGGTATGATGGCGGCCGTCATGCATTCCCCGTTAACGGCAGTCTTCCTGATTGCCGAACTGACCGGCGGTTTCGCTCTTTTTCTGCCTTTGATGATTGTTTCCATCAGCGCCTATTTCACCATCCTGTGTTTCGATCGCTACAGTCTGTATTCCGTCCGTTTGGCACAAAAAGGCGAACTGCTGACTCACCACAAAGACAAAGCCGTATTGACGCTTTTGAATATTCAGACAATCCTTGAAGACGACATCAAAATAATTCATCCGCAAATGACCTTGGGCGACGTCGTCAAAATTATTGCCGCCTATCGCCGGAATGTCTTTGCGGTTACGGATGAAAAAAATATCCTGCGCGGAGTAGTTCTGTTAGACGATATTCGAAACATTATGTTTCGTCCGGAATTATACGATCGTTTCAAAGTGAAAAAATTCATGACTTCGCCTCCCGCCAAAATCATAATTAACATGCCGATGGAAAAAATCATGCGAATTTTCGACGATACGAAAGCGTGGAACCTTCCGGTCATTGATGAAGAGGGAAAATATCTCGGATTTATTTCCAAATCGAAGATATTCAATGCTTATCGCGAAGTTTTGGTGGAAAATTTTTCGGATGACGGTTAAGCCCCGTTTTTCCTTTTGTGCGACTTGGCGAGTTTAATATATTCTTTTGGCGTAACACCCTCAAATTGCTTGAAAACGCGGTTAAAAGTGCTTTGATATTTAAAGCCCGACTGCGAATACAAGTGATTAATTGTAAATTTTTCACCCTCGCCCTGCAAAATTCTTTCTTTAATCGCTTGAACTCGGTATCTGTTTATCATATTTGAAAAATTTTCGCCTTTACCGTAATATTTTATGGCGTAATAAATATAATTGACATTCGTATTCAGATGTTCGGCAAGTTCAAGCTCCGACAAATTGGGAGAACGCCACATTCTTTCCTGCTCCATTGCCGTAACAATGCCTTCATAAATTGCCGAATATTTGTCTTTTTCATTTTGTTGCGCCTCATTATTTTCGCGTTCCAATTCGCGTTTCAATTTATCTTTAGCTCTTTCCATCCGAAAAATACTAAAAAACGAATAAATAACCAACGAAAAAAAAGAAATTAACTGGGCACGTTCCAAAGACTGAAGTTGTCGTGTGGTAAATTGAATAATTACTATTTTTCTCAACGTATATTTCAAAAAACCGGTAATTATCAGCGCCGCCAAGCTAACTAACGAATAGACGAACGCCACTTTGCCGTTGGTTAAAAAAAGTATAACACAGGGCGGTATGCTAAGATAATAGATTGCTGCAACAGAGTTGCTTTGGTAACATAATAAAGCATTCAGTATTATCGCCAAATAGCAGATAAACATATAAAAAGGATGTAATACAATCAATTTTTGAAATGCAGGCAGCGAATACCATATAAATACGATAAGGAACAGATTGACAGATAATGAAAAGCATTGCAGAAACGCAAAAAAAACAAAATTATTGGTAAATAAAAATATGCTGAAAAAAGAATAAATAATTGAAAGAAGCCCTAAAAACCCGATAAACAGGAGGGCTTTCACTTTATTGAGATATATTTCCACAGATTCAGTCATTTTTAAAATAATAATTAAAATAAAATACAAAGGTACAACTCTTTTCAAAAAAAGACACTATATTTTCAAAAAAAGAGACAATTTTTTTTCAGAAAAAGACACTCCTTTTCAAAAAAAAAGAAATTAACAAATTATATGATTTTTTATTAAAACGAAACAAGCGGAATATTAAAATTAACTTATTTAATATATTATATACCATTATATTATAAAAAAACATAAAAATTATTAAATACAAAAAATAACTGTATTTATTTAATATATTTTTGCAAAAAGTCAAAGAATCATATATTTTCGTCACAATTTATTAGATGAAACAAATTTTCGGTTAAAAACAAATTAATGAAATACGCCTATTTAATGAAATACGCCTATTTAAATTCATTATGCACAAAGAAAAACGAAGAGATTATTTCCAACAAGTCTCCCTGTCATCATATTTATACTTTTGTTAGTAATTAAGTCTTTCCGTAGAGTGTAAAGTTAGGGTTTTTGTGAAAAAATGAAGCTTTCATAACACAATCCGGATGTCAATATAAAATTAAACGATCAGACAGGGAGAGGCGTTGGAAACTAAAAACGAAAAGATACGAGTGATGTAAATTAATTAAGAGTATGTTAAATTATAATTAAGAGTATGAAAAAAGTTTATTTATTTTTATTATGTGTAACTGTTTCTGCTATCAGCATGAATGCGCAGGTAACAATCGGTGAAACAACCGAACCGCAAAGTTTTTCGATTCTTGAATTGAGAAGCAAAGACAGAGGGTTGCGTTTGCCGCAATTAACTACGGAACAACGCGATGCGATAGCGGATTTAAAGAACAACGCAGAGGCTGTCGGATTGCATATCTACAACACCGACACCAATTGCGAGGAGTATTGGAACGGCAATGAATGGATAAGCCTCTGCCAAGCCTCCTCAAATCCCGAAGTAACGATTCCGGCTGAAGCGTGCAGCAGAATCCGCGTGTATGGTCAGTATTATGCAAATTCGCCGCTAAACAGCACGAATTATATGGTAATACCGGTCACGGTTACCCAAAAAGGCAATTACAACATTATTGCCAACGGTAACAACGGGTATTATTTCCAAGCAAGCGGCGTGTTTGATACAACAGGTTCCTTCGACCTGCAACTCGAAGGAATGGGAACTCCGGCCATCAATCAAACCGACCAAATTGTGATTACCTGCAACGGCACGTCAATAGCTTCGTGCGATATTAAGGTTGTGGTAGCGGCGCTTACAATGGGCTATCGCGTGGATTGCGACAGTATCTCGGTGCAAGGCTCGTATCAGACAAGATCGTTTATGGATGGCAGTAATTTCGTGAAAATACCCATCGAAGTCCTGCAAACCGGGCTTACCTCAGTCACGACCGATGCTCAAAACGGGATCAAATTTTCCGGAACTCAAACGCTGAGCGCTTACGGACCCGATACGCTTGTTCTGAGGGCAGACGGAAGCCCCCGGCAGGAAGGAACCTACCGGTTTACGTTTACCACCGATGGAAGCCTTAAAACCACTTGCAGTTTCTCCGTAGATTTCTTTTCTACATTAGGCTCTTTCAACGACCCTGCCTGCAATTGTATGGCCATTTACAACGAAAGACCCTTTGCAACGAACGGCGAATACTGGCTGCAAGATTGCGTAGTTACTACCGGCGATGTATCTCCAACCCGGACTTTTTGCGACATCGTAGGAGGCGGGTGGACGCTGGTATGGTCGTATTCAGAAAACACTGCCCGCAATACTTATGTTCAAAGTACATCATCGGGAGGCACGGGACGGACTAATACGATGATAGTAGAGGGATCCTATTATGCGGTTTTTGTTGACAGGCCGATAAACAGAATTACCGATTCGGTAGCCAACGATGGACCGACCAACTATAGAATTCCTTACGAAAACTTCCGCTTGAACAAAAACGAGTGGCTTAATCTTCCGTCAACCAACACTTCTCAAATGAAAGTTCGCATCGCCGATAATCCTACCGATATGAACGACGAATGGGGGCTAAATAATTATGCAATAATCAGTCCGAGAACTGTGGCGGAAAACCCGTTAAGAACTAACTTCGCCGATAATCGTTCTTATGTTCCCACTACCGGTATGATTTATGGAAAGCGTTGGCAAGTAAGCGGTTCCGGCGCTAATTATGGCGGTTGGGATGAAGTGACCGGCTCACGCGGCATACTTTTGTATAACAGCAACGGTTATTGTACGCACTGGGATTGGGGTAATTTAGGCAGTAGCGCTCTTTTTGACGTGACGCCGAACCGTGGCGGAGCGAGCAATCAGATAAGTATAAACAATATAAACAATTCGTTCGGATGGTTTGGAGAAACTCAGCCGAATCATCACTTCGGCAAGTGCGGCGCTACCGGAGATGATTACAGTTTCAGCACCAGAACTTGTGGGAATGGCGACTTATATCCTCACAGTTTCAATAATGGACAAGGACGTTATTTGCAGTGGTTTGTAAGGTAAATCACGTCAAGGTACAGTAACAAATGATTCGGCGTAGTCGTTTATAAAAAAGGATTTCATCCCTCCTAATTATAAATGACTACGCCGAAAATTTGTAATTCGCAATTGACTGCGTCAAACGTAAATTCGTAATTCTAAACTCGTTTTTCTTTGATTCTTGCTTTCTTACCCGTCAATTTACGTAAATAATACAATTTAGCGCGACGCACTTTCCCTACTTTATTGAGAACGATACTGTCAATAAACGGAGAATTTAACGGGAAAATACGTTCGACGCCCACGTTTTCCGACATTTTCCGAACGGTGAAGCGCTTTTGGTCGCCATGGCCGGAAATTTTAATAACCACGCCGCGGTACTGTTGAATACGCTCTTTGTTTCCTTCTCTGATACGGTATGCTACCGTCACGGTATCGCCGCTTTTGAATTTCGGATGATTCTGCTCATTCGGATTAGCGAACGCTTGTTCTGCTACTTTAATTAAATCCATGATTGTTAGCCTTTAATATAAATTTAACTTCCTCGCGCAACATCCGCGAGCCACACTTTTCTCGCCAGCGGTTACGTAAAGAGGCGACAAAGATACATTTTTTTTTTGAATTGCGCAACCGAAATTTCAGTCTTCTGCCATCGCCATCACTTCGGCAAATATCTGTTCGTTGGAAAATCCTTGCATATCAATTGATTTTGAACGACAGAAAGAGACGCAGGTACCACAACCCTGACACAATCCGGGATTGACTTGCGCGACGGTTCTTATTACTTCGCCGTTTCGATTCTTAATTTCTTCGCGCACGATTGCTTGATACGGACAAGCGGTTACGCAAAGGAGACACCCGACGCACGTGGACAGATTGACTGCCGCAATGGTCGGTTCGCGGGTCAGTTCGTTATTCGAAAATAAACCGATCACTTTGGCTGCCGCACCGGAAGCCGCGCTTACCGTATCCGGAATATCTTTGGGCGCTTGACATGCTCCGCAAAGGTAAATACCGGCGGTATTGGTTTCTACCGGTTTTAATTTGGGATGCGCTTCGGCAAAAAATTTGTAGGGATCATACGAAACATGTATTTTTTGAGCCAATTCTTCCGCTCCGCTGTTGGACACGCCGGCAGTAGCCAAGACAACCATATCCGCTTCAATTTCAACCGGCTTTGCATCTAACAGCGTGTCGGTTCCTCTTACGATTAATTTGCCGTCTTTTTCGTAAATGCGCGCCACCCGTCCGCGAATGTAGTTGGCGCCGTCTTCTTCAATAGCGCGTCGGACAAATTCTTCGTAATTTTTACCTCCGGCACGAATATCCATATAAAAGACATACGATTCGCCGTCATGCACTTTGTGTTGATACAACATGGCGTGTTTGGCCGTGTACATACAGCAAATTTTGGAGCAATAGGGCAAACCTTTAGCCGGGTCGCGCGATCCGGCACAAGCTATAAATACTACTTTTTGAGGAATTTTTCCGTCGGAAGGGCGACGAATTTCGCCCGAAGTGGGTCCGGAAGCGGAAGCCAGCCGTTCAAACTGCAATCCGGTAATGACATCCGGATATTTTCCGTATCCGTATTCCGGGAAAAAATTCGGTTTAAGTACATCAAACCCCGTCGCCAAAATAAGCGCTCCGACTTCTTCCGTAATAAATTCATCTTCTCGATCGAAAAAAATAGATTTTGTTTCGCATACTTTTTGACATACTTTGCATTTGCCGGTTTGGTAATACCGGCAATGGGCTCTGTCAATAACCGGTTTGTTTGGAACGGCTTGCGGAAAAGGCGTATAAATAGCGGTACGCATTCCCAGACCTTCGTTAAATTCGCCCGGAATCTTTTTGGAGGGACATTTGGTTATACACTCGCCGCAACCCGTACAGGTTTTATAATCTACGCTCTTATCTTTCAATCGAATGGTCGCTTTGAAATTACCGATAAATCCGTCCAACTTTTCCAATTCGGCATACGTATAAAGGGTGATTTTCGGATGTTGCGCCACATCAACCATACGGGGCGTCAGAATACATTGCGAACAGTCGAGCGTAGGAAAGGTTTCCGATAATTGCGCCATGTGTCCGCCGATCGAAGGTTCGCGTTCAACCAGAATGACTTGATGTCCCGCATCGGCAATATCGAGAGCGGCTTGTATTCCGGCAATTCCGCCGCCAAGCACCAACACTTTTTTAGTGATAGGTACTTTAATTGATTGTAAAGGCTTGTTTCGCTTCGTTTTTTCGACAAGCATACGAACCAGATTAATGGCTTTTTCTGTTGTTTCTTCACTTTTCTCATGCACCCACGAACAATGTTCGCGAATATTGGACATTTCGCACAAAAAAGGATTGATCCCGGCTTCGGCGCAGGCTCTACGAAAAGTCGGCTCGTGCATGTGCGGCGAACAAGCGGCAACCACTACGCCATCCAAACCTTTTTCGCGAATAGCATCTTTGATTTTTGTTTGTCCCGGTTCGGAACACATATATTTATAATCGGTGGCAAACTCAACGCCTTCGATTTCAGAGGCTTCTTTTGCCACTCTTTCACAATCAACCGTCGCCGCGATGTTTTCACCGCAATGGCAGACAAATACTCCGATTTTTGACATATTATTCTTTCTTTCTATTCCTATCTTTATACAAAAGTAATAAATTATTATGGAAAAAGAAAAAAAATCATATAATAATTCAAATCATTTGCCGATATTACGTAAATTACGTAATTTTGCAATGAAAATAAATGAAAATCAAAAATTTATGAAATACTTACAGAAAAAATTTATATCGGTCTGCTTCTTACTCTTTTTATGTTCGTCTTTTGCGTGGGCGCAAGATTCTGTTTTTCAAGAACAAGCGGAACCCGATACAGTTCAAATTTATATCCGGAGCGCTCAATACCGACAAGCTGTCGAATACATCAACCGATTGGAGCCGAGCAAAGACATGCTTTACCAAAAAGCGTTATGTTATAAAAACTTGAATGATTATCCGAGTGCAATTGACGTTTTAAATACTTTAGCGAGAGAATATCCGGATGATATTCCGATTCAATTGCAATTGGCATTAGGCTACGAGGCGGTTTCTCAATATATGAAAAGCATTGATTGCTATGATTATTTGCTCCGGATTGATTCCGCCAATACTTATTTTGAAGTGAGAAAAGCCGATTTATTTTATCGTTCCGAAAAATACGCTTTGGCTTTAGGCGCTTACGGTCGGATTGATTCGACCTACAATCCAAACTATATAACAAGGTGCATGGCGATGTGCTATGAAAAGTTGAATCAAACGGATTCGGCAAAAAGCTATTACGATAAAGCTTGGGAATCAGATGCACGAGATGCTTATTCGGCAAACAGCTTAGTGAAAATTCAAATAAAAGAAGATGATTATATATCCGCCTATCAAAATTCCGAAAAATATATACAAATTGATTCCGCCAATGCAACCATGAATGCATTAAATGCCTTTATTTACTACAATATGAAGTATTACGACATAGCGATAGAGCGATTTGAAAAATGCCTGCAACAAGGAGACAGTTCATTGCTTGTCAACCGAAGTCTCGGATTTTCTTACTATTTGACCGAAAAAGACTCGTTGGCGTATCCTTTTCTTCAACAAGCTTTTTTACAAGATACAACGAATACCAATGTCCTGTATATTCTGGGAAAAACGGATTACAAACTCGGTTATTATTCGGAAGCTATCGAATGTTTTCTGAAAATAATCGAAAAATTAACCTCATCCGATGTTTTGCTTTGCAATATTAATAAAGAATTGGCGGTAACGTATGAAAAAAACGGCGCGTTTGATTATGCCTTAGAGGCTTACCATACCGCTCTCAATTACGCCCGAGATAATACGGAAAAAATGGAATTGTATTACTCCATGGCCGTTTTGTCGGAGAACGAACTCAAGAATTATACCCCGGCTGTTGCTTATTACAAAGAATATCGCCGTTGTCTCTTCAACTATCAAAGCTCATTGACAGATGAGCAAGAAATCAATGAAATCGAATCCAAATTAACGGCTTTGGATGAACATATCGAGCAGCTGACAGTGAAACCGGATACGCCGGAATGAGGCGTAATTTGAAAGGCGCCTTTTGAAAATGAAAATTTGTATCGTAACTAAAAAACAGTTACATTTGCATCTGATTTACATAAACCACACCCAAAAAACATTTTAAAGCCTTATCAAATGAAAGATGTTTTAGATTTTTTAAAAAGAATTGAGGTGATAAAAAAATAATAATAATATATGGATAATGTTTTAAAATACAAGGATCTTATTGCTACCGTAAAATACAGTGAAGAAGATGAAGCGTTTATTGGTAGAATAGAAGGCATAAACTCGATAGTTTCTTTTGAAGGTCAGAGCGTCGAAGAATTAAAATCTGCTTTTCATGAAGCAGCTGAAAGCTATTTGGATTTTTGCAATAGAAAAGGACTAAAACCGGGAAAATCCTATAACGGAGTGCTAAACATTCGCATACCGCCTGCAATTCACAGCAAAGTAGCCATGTATGCCGAAAATCATGGAACAAGCATTAATGCTTTCATACGTGAATCAATCGAAAAAAGATTGGAATCTGCATATTGAAAAACTGTTTTATAGCAATGCAAACAATTTATGTTTCACTAATTTCCCGATCCCTTTCCATTTCGGAGAAATCCATTTCCAAAACGCTGGAGTTATTGGATGAAGGAGCGACTATTCCTTTCATCAGCCGTTACCGGAAAGAAGTAACCGGCGGATTGAACGAAATTCAAATCGAAGAAATCAAGCAACAATACTCCAAGTTGCAGGAATTGACGAGTCGAAAAGAAACGATTCTCCGCTCCATCGAAGAACAGGAAAAATTAACGCCCGAACTGAAAGCGCGTATCGAAAACACTTGGGACAGTACGGAATTGGAAGACATTTATCTCCCGTATAAACCCAAAAAACAAACCCGATCCGAAATTGCACGGAAAAAAGGGTTGGAACCGTTGGCAAAAATTCTGATGGCGCAAAACGAACAAGATATATACGGTAAAGCCGAACGATTTATTAACAAGGAAGTAAACGATGCGGAAGAAGCTTTGCAAGGCGCTCGCGACATCATTGCCGAATGGGTCAATGAAAGTGAATCCGCACGGAATACCCTTCGGAATATTTTTCATCGGGAAGCGATGATTACTGCCAAACTCGTAAAAGGAAAAGAAGAAGAAGGCGCAAAGTTTCGGGATTATTTCGATTTCAAAGAACCGTTGTCCCGTTGTTCTTCTCATCGGCTGTTGGCCATGCGGCGGGGTGAATCGGAAGGTATTCTGCGGGTAAGTATTACGCCGGAGGACGAACATTGCATGGAAGCGCTTCTCCGACGATTTGTAAAGGGGAATACCCCTTCGTCCGAACAAGTGACAATAGCGGTGAAAGACGGTTACAAGCGTTTATTAAAGCCGGCAATCGAAACAGAATTTGCCGCACTCTCCAAAGAAAGGGCCGATACGCAAGCGATTAAAGTTTTTGCCGAGAATTTACGACAGCTTCTTTTAGCGCCTCCTTTGGGTCAAAAACGCGTACTCGGAATTGATCCCGGATTTCGTACCGGTTGTAAAATCGTTTGCCTTGACGCGCAAGGAAATCTGCTTCATAACGAAACCGTTTATCCGCATCCCCCTCAAAATGAAAAAGCCAAAGCAGGTATGAAAATCGTTTCTTTAGTAAGTACTTACGCCATTGAAGCCATTGCTATCGGAAACGGAACCGCGGGAAGGGAAACCGAACAATTCATTACCAATTTACGATACGACCGGAAATTACAGGTTTTTTCCGTCAGTGAAGACGGAGCTTCGGTTTATTCGGCTTCTCCCATCGCACGGGAAGAGTTTCCGGAGTACGATGTAACGGTTCGCGGCGCCGTCAGCATCGGGAGACGATTGTTGGACCCGTTGGCCGAATTGGTGAAAATAGATCCGAAATCCATCGGAGTGGGACAGTATCAACACGACGTAAATCCGTCCGAATTAAAAAAATCATTGGATCAAACGGTTGAAAATTGCGTCAATCGGGTGGGAGTAAATTTGAATACCGCGAGTAAACACTTGTTGACCTACGTTTCCGGTTTAGGCCCTTCGCTGGCGCAAAACATTGTGAATTATCGCGCGAAAAACGGGCCGTTCAAATCGCGAAAAGAATTATTAAAAGTCCCCCGATTGGGAGAAAAGGCTTTTGAGCAAGCTGCCGGATTCCTCCGTATTCCGGATGCAGAAAATCCTTTAGACAATTCGGCCGTACATCCGGAAAGTTATCCGGTGGTCGAAGCGATGGCAAAAGATTTGCATTGCAGCATCCGCGATTTGATTCGGGAAAAAAGCATTCGAGATACCATTCAACCGGACAGATATTTGTCGGAAAAAACGGGAATGCCGACGCTTCTGGATATTATGCAGGAATTGGACAAACCCGGTCGCGACCCGCGAGCCGCCATTCAAGTATTTGAATTTGATCCGAACGTAAAAACCATTACGGATTTGCAGGAAGGACAAATCCTTCCGGGAATCATCAGTAACATTACCCGTTTCGGTTGTTTCGTTGATATAGGGATTAAAGAAAAAGGATTGATTCACATTTCCAATTTAGCCGATAAGTATGTTTCCGATCCGACGGAAGTCGTTTCCATTCATCAACACGTACAAGTCAAGGTACTCGGTATTGATTTGGAAAGAAAACGTATTCAATTGAGTTTGAAAGTATAAAAAAAGAGACGCGGCGGCGCCGCGTCTCTACATGTTATTTTAATATCCCCGTTAGAATCATTGCGTAAGAATTACCACACGATTCCGATCATTTTCTTTGAAAGGTTGTACGGTATCGCCCTTCCAATCCAATTTCATGCGATTGCTGTTGATATTGTATTTGGTAACCAATTCTTTAGCTACGGTTCTCGCACGTTTTTCGGAAAGTTGCAAATTGTATTTGGGATTACCGGTTTGTACATCAGCATATCCTACAACGGTAATTTTAGCATTCGGATTTGCGTTCAAGAAATCGGCCGTCCTTTTGACACTCAGTTGTTGATCGGCGTCAATAACCGAACTGTTCACCCGGAAGAATACATTATCAACAAAAGGTGCGGGAGCAGGCGCAGGAGGCTCAACCTTCGGAGGTTCGGGCTTCGGCTGCGGTTGAGGTTGCGGTTCGGGTTTCGGCTGAGGTTTCGGCGGTTCGGGCTGCGGTTGAGGTTCTACAACCGGAGGAGGAGGAACAATTTCTTTTTTAGCGGCTTTACCGAAATTATAGATAAGACCGACAGAAGCCGAAGCTATTCCATTAATTTTCTTTTCTTTATAACCATCAAACTTCGGATCGTTCAAATTCACTTGCAAATTAATGAAAGCATCGAGACCACCTGCCAGTCTGAAAGTGTTCAACAATCCGCCGGCGCCCACAAAAGAGCCGGAATTATCCTTACCATCCGGGCGGTTTTCCGCATTAAATGCGTATCCGCCCCCGACTCCTACATAAGGAATCAAGTTATAAAACCGATCCGGAGAATACGAACGAAAACAATTGGTTAGGTTAAGCATAAAATCCAACCGACCTAAAACATAATTTTCATCTACCATAATTTCATTTTTTTGGAAGAAAGGATGAATTGTACCTCCTTCAAAAAAAATACGTCCTCCCGCTATACTGCTGAACCACTTGCCCACAAACAAGTTTCCGGCCAAAGAAAGCTTACTCCACGTATCGGAATGATGAGCGGCATCATTATTGAGATACACATTTCCTTGTACTCCCGCGCCAAGAAAAACGCTTCTATTTGAAAGCGATTCTTTATTTTCTTGAGCGGAGACAGATAAAATAGAAAAGAGGAATAAAAAGCTAAATACTAAAAATAAACTTACCTTTTTCATAAATACAACTAATAATGATAATTAAATAATTTTTTGGTTCTCCAATTTCACAACGTCAATTCAATTAGTTCAAATTTTATGCCGCAAAGGTAATGAAAGTTTTTATATTCCAAATTTTTCTGACATTTTTTTATTAAATTTTCGATCTTTCCGGAAAATATTAAACAAATTATAACTAATTTTGCGCTTGTCATTTGAAGCGTTTGATTTTAATTCTTCATTCGTATGAAAAAAATCACAATCGTATTATTAACATTAATCGGATACGTTACCGCATTATACGGACAAGATGAGACTGTAACAGACAGTGTCATAGCCAATATAACCAAACAGCTGTCGGTCTTTCCTCATGAAAAAATCTATTTGCATACCGATAAACCCTATTATATAACCGGAGAAAAAATATTTTTTCGGGCTTTCCTTGTGGATGCTTTTTCCAATGAAGCGGCTGTATTAAGTCGTTATATTTACGTCGAATTAATTAATCCTGCGGACTCGGTGGTACAGCGATTGAAGATACGACCGGATGAAAACCATCTGTTTTACGGAGCGATTCCTCTGTCGGAAGAATTGTCGCAAGGCGCTTACAAAATACGGGCTTATACCCGATATATGTGCAATCAAGGCGAGCGTTCGTTTTTTTCCGAACAGGTTCGAATAAGCGATCCTCAAATTTTGGCGATACAAACCGAGAGCGACTTTCTATTCGACGAAGCCGGAAAAATAAATATAAGTCTGCGTTTTATTGATTCGAAAACCAAAGAAGTTATCCGGCCGCAATCCGTTATGCTGCGATTGAATCAAGACCGACCTTTTACAAGCAAACCGGACAACGAAGGCCGGATCGGCGTTAAACTAACCGTCCCGGACAAAGCGCCGACACGAGCGCTGTATGTGGAAATGACCGAAGGTAATCGCGTTATGCGGCAATATCTTCAAATTCCTTATTCCGAAGGAGATTTTGATGTTTCTTTTTATCCCGAAGGCGGATACTTGATTGCCGGAGAAGCGTCGAACGTGGCATTCAAAGCGGTCAATACCGCCGGAGAAGCGCTGAATATAACGGGAGAAGTCATAGATTCCAAAGGCAACATCGTTACTGAATTTAAAACGATTTATGACGGTATGGGGGATTTTTTTATCAATCCTTGGCCGGACGAACATTATCAGGCGATTTGTCACTACGGCAATCGCACGCTGCGGGTTAATTTACCGGAAGCTCAAAAAAATACATTTGCGCTAAAAACCGCCATTCGGGACAATAAAGTTTGGATCAGCGTCAATAAACAAGATTCGGTTTCTTATCCGGAGCTTTATTTATTAATCCATTCCCGCGGTTTAATTATTCATGCGAAAGCATGGGAGCCGACAAAAGAGTTTATTGTTTTCGACGCATCGGTTTTTCCTTCGGGAATCAATCACATTCTATTGTTAACAAAAGACTTTCGAATCATCAGCGAACGACTGATTTTCATTTTGAATGACGATAACGGAATTGCCGAATTTCATACCTCGAAAGATACTTATCAAAAAAGAGAACAAATCCGAGCCGAAGTCCGATTGAAAGACGGAAAGCGACAACCTTTGAAAGGAAACTTTTCGATTGCCGTAACCAACGACAGGGAAGTAATAACCGACACAACAACAAGCATCTTATCCGAGATTTTATTGCGTTCGGAACTGAGAGGATCCATCGAAAATCCGGAATATTATTTCCGAAAAGGGAATAAAGAAGCCGAGACGGCTGCCGATTTGTTAATGAAAACGCACGGATGGACGCGATATGCCCTTTCGGAAGTGGTGCGTGGAGATATAAGTTATCCCGAAATTCCTTTTGAAACAAGTCAGAAATTTTCCGGAATCGTAAAAAGCGGTTTATTCTCGAAGCCCGCCAAAAACTTCAAGGTCTCATTGTTATCTTTAGGCGTCGGATATTATGACAGTACCGAAACCGATGAAAACGGATATTATACATTCGGTAATTTTGAATTTCCGGACAGCACAAGGTACGTTATTCAAGCGCTGAACAGCAAAGAGAAAGGCAAGCGGATGACGGAATTGTATGTAGATGAAGATACTTTTCCGGGAATAAGTCCTGTCTATGTTTCATTTCCGGAAGAAAAAAGTGATTCGGTATTCTTGGATTATGTGGCAAAAGCCGACCGGCAATATACGTATGAAAACGGAATGAGAATAATTCACTTGCCGGAGGTACAGGTAAAAGGAATCTACAAAAACAAAAGCAAATATAAGTATGAATCCCCATACTATCTCGAGCCGGATTATTCCTTTTCCGAAGAAGATATAGAGAAATCCGGCGGTACCGACATCCGGAGTTTGCTTTATCGTGTTCCGGGAGTAGTCGTGGCCGGAAACAGCATTAGTATAAGGGGCGCTTTAAGAGATCCGTTAGTGGTAATAGACGATATACCGTATATGCCGGCAGCGGGAGAATCGGCTATGGATATTCTCAACAATCTTAGTATCTATGACATCGGGCAAATAGACGTTCTCAAAAATATCAGTAATTTAGCCATGTTCGGTTCTCGTGGAGGAAACGGGGTCATTGTCATTTATACTAAAAAAAGAGGGAATAATATTCCGCTTCCGTCTTTTAACATCAAATCAATGATACCGCTCGGCTATCAGTTGCCGGTTGAATTTTATTCTCCTCAATATGATTCCCCGAAGAATGTCGAAAATTCAAAACCGGATTTACGGACTACCCTCTATTGGAAACCGAATGTCTTAACCGACGAAGAGGGCAACGCAAAATTGGATTTTTATACGTCAGACGACCCGGCTACTTATTCCGTCATCATCGAAGGAGTCAGCGATGACGGCAAATTAATTCACTATAAAGGTAATTCTTTACTGACAGTAAGATGATAATTGTTGAGGTTACTGTTATCAAGCATATCTTTTTCCGGACGATGGATTACAGACTGAAAAAGTCGGTTTAATTTATATTTTTTCTAAATAAACAAACATTTTAGCAAATTATTTTTAATTCAAGATAAAAGCTATATCTTTGCATTGTGAATATTATACCAATCAGTGGTTGACATATGGGACTGGGGTGTCCCCGGTCGGAAAAGGGTTACATTGTGTAACTCTTTTTTTATGGAAATACTTTTAATCCGTGTTGTTTGCCGCTTTGAGCATAAATTTTTGATTCAAGAATATCAAATGCATAATTTACCGAATGGTTATCAAGAACATGCCTTGTTATTGGATACGCAGCCAAATCGGCAATTTGTAAACCGATAATATTTTCTTGTTTATTCTTAAACTCAAAACTTTTGAAATAAGTTTTTATTCTTGATGGCTTGACAAAATAGGTTCCTCTATCCAATATTTCATTATAATAATTGAGTAATGCCATATCTTCTTTTTTCCCTCTCTTTTCGGCGTATGTATATAATTCAATTCCTCGTTTGTCTTGATTATCCAAAAAAAATACGGTTCTTTCAATGATATACGAAAGGGATAATCCGTAAACATCGCCCAAACGTCCGTATTTTCTTATGTAAGGTTCTTTAAGGATGCTGCACGAAACGATAGTATAATGATTATCCTTCATTATGGAATTAATATCCTCGTAAAAAGATTTCTTTGTATCTGAATCAAACAAGATTTCAAAGCCTTTCTCACACTTTCGGATGTCACGGGAATGAAGAATAACTTTTTTATCGTTCCAATATTTTTGTTTCATTTCAATAATTTTCCGACCCGTTGTTTCATAATCACTTTCGGACATAATAATACCGCATAAAGTGAAAACAGGAAACGAAGGATCAAAATTCGCTAAATTTTGATCGCCGCATTCATCCAAAAACAGATAGTATTTCATTGTTTTATTCCTTTGATACTTAATTAACTGAATCAAACAAAGAGATAAAAGCAAAAATTTTAATCGCCTTTATTCTTTTAACAGGGATTAGCGTAAACACCCTTTCACCGAAAACTCCGATAGATTTCAACCAAAGGAATGTTTTTTTCTCTCGCTAAACGACGAGCATCGTCATATTCAAGTGCAATGCGCGTCTTCGAATCGAAGGAAACTTTTTTAGCTTGAACGTCGCCGTAAGGTGTTGTGACTTTCACGATTTCTCGCGGCAAGCAGGTTCGCAACGCTTGGAATTTTCGTAAACCGATGGTAGAAGTCTCGGTAAACAGGATATGCTCCATCCGAGCCACTTGTGTGTCGTCACAAAGGACGGTCAATTGCGTCGCCGGACGATTTTTCTTCATATAAATCGGCGTGAAGAAAACGTCTTTAGCGCCGGCTTCAAAAAGTTTTTCCATGACATAACCCAATATTTCCGACGTGGTATCATCTATATTGGTTTCAATGACTGTGACGGAATTTGAAGCAGCCGCTTCGAAAGATTCTCCCCAAAGAACTCGCAAAACATTCGGTATGGAAAATTCTCTCGTCCCGGCGCCGTAACCGGTTTTCATTATTTGCATTTCCGGCAGGATTCCAAAGCTTTCGGACATTTCCAAAACAATAGCGGCGCCGGTAGGAGTCATCAATTCCCCTTCGATGTCTAATTGGCGAAAACTCACGCCCCGCACCGCAAGCATTTCGGTAACGGCCGGAACCGGAACGGGAATCATACCGTGTTGGCACTCTACAAAACCATATCCATCGCGCAGCACGGAAGCGCAAATTCGATCGGGAGACAAGATGTCGAGGCAAATAGCGGCGCCCGCAATATCAATAATCGAATCAACCGCTCCCACTTCGTGAAAATGCACTTCATCGGGAGTTGTTCCATGAATTTTAGCCTCGGCAATCGCTAAGCGCATGAAAATACGTTTAGCTGAATCTTTAGCTCTTTCGGAAATGGAACTGTTATCAATCAGAGAAGCAATATCGGTCATATGTCGGTGAACATGCGTATGTTCTTCAGAAACAACTTCTATTCGCTTGGCCCGAATGCCGTGTTTGGCGACTTCGGAAAATTCAATACTCCATCCGGGTAAATTTAACTTTTGCAATTCATGAATCAACAAATCCTTATCCACACCCAAATCAACCAATGCAGCCAAGGTCATATCTCCGCTGATGCCGGAGAAACAATCAAAGTAAAGAGTTTTCATTACCGTTTGGTTTTTAATTTATTAATACTGTTGGCAATATAAGCCGCACCGAAACCATTGTCAATATTGACTACCGAAATACCGTTTGCACAAGAATTAAGCATCGAGAGTAAAGCCGTAATTCCGCCGAAACTTGTTCCGTATCCGACGCTTGTCGGCACGGCAATGATCGGTTTGTCGGTCAACCCTCCGATTACGCTCGGCAAAGCGCCTTCCATACCTGCGATAACAATAATCACCGTAGCGGAGATAATATTTTCTAATTTGGCGAAAAGTCGGTGAATACCCGCAACGCCCACATCGCATACACGTTCTACTTCATTACCCAAAAATTCGGCGGTAACGACCGCTTCATCCGCCACCGGAATGTCGGATGTTCCGGCGGTAACCACCATGATTTTCCCGATACCCGACTTTTCAACGGGTTGACGCCGAATGACAATCGTGCGCGCAGACGGGTTCCATTCGGCTTCCGGATAAATCTTTCGGACCGCTTGGGCGATTTCCTCCGTTGCTCGGGTTGCCAATACATTCGTGTTCCCCACTTCAAGCAGGTTTGTAACGATTCCTTCCACTTGGCGCACATTTTTGCCCACACAAAAAATGACTTCCGGACAACCGTTGCGCAACTGTCGGTGATGATCAACCAAAGCATATCCCAAATCGTCGAAAGGCAATGTTTTCAGCTTTTCCATTGCTTCTTCTATCGTCATCGTTCCGGCTTTCACCGTTTCCAATAAACCTTTTATATCCACTTAATTCATAATTTATAATTCATAATTCATAATTAATTCATGCTTCCGCTACGGAATCCTTCCAAATCCAAAGTAACGTATTTGAAACCGAGCGCTTTGATTTCTTCGACGATTGCTTGCGTATTTAAAATCGCATCAAAAAAGCGATGCGGCGCTTCAATGCGGGCAATCGTATCATGCCAGCGAACCCGGCAACCTTCCATTCCCCGCTTGCGAAGCGTTTCTTCAGCCGCTTCAACAACAGCCAATCGTTCTTTAGTAATCTCAAACCCGTAGGGAAATCGCGAAGCGAGACAGGCATTCGACGGTTTATCCCAAGTTACAAGGTTCAGTTGTTTGCTGTAGAATCGAATATCTTCTTTCGTAAATCCACAATCAATCAACGGGCTAACCACGCCCAATTCTTTAGCGGCTTTTGAACCGGGGCGATGTTCCGATTGTGCATCGTCGGCATTTTGTCCGTCGGCTACCGTTCCGATTCCGTTTTGTTTTGCTGCTTCTTGTATTAATTTGTAATTATTATTCTTACAATAATAGCATCGCAATCGGCTGTTCTCGCAAAACTCCGGCGAAACAAAAGGATTTTCCTTTACAATTTCGTATCTGATACCTGCTTTTTCAAGAAAATCAACAGCGTCTTTTCGGTCGCGGCGAGTCAACACCGGCGAGTCTATTAATACGGCCAACACATTTTCTCCCAATACGTCGGATGCAACAGACAATAAGAAAGCAGAATCAACGCCTCCGGAATAAGCGATACAAAGTTTTTCGTATGCTTTCAAGTTATTCTTTAGTAATTCGAGTTTATCCATAGCTATCGTTTGAAAACAGGTTCAAAGATAGAAAAATATTTTCGGAGTAACACATTTTTTTATTTTTGTGCTACTTTTTATGAAGAAATCTTTTTTTTCATCTGATTTTATTCTACTTTTGTTGCGAATATTATTCGTTAATAAATATATGGAACAGCTACCCTTGGTGATTCTTCTCTTATATGCCTTGTATGAAGGGCTTATTCACGCTTTTGAGGCCGATCATATTTTGGCGGTCACGACTATTGTTTCGCAACGTACCCGGCTGTTACCGGCAATTAAGGACGGAATATTCTGGGGATTGGGTCACACTTCCACGATTTTTTTAGTCGGCATCATCATGATGGTATTTAAAGTGCATATTCCCGACGGAACGTTTTCCTATTTTGAAGCGACTGTCGGACTCATGTTGATTATCGTTGCTTCCTACCGACTTTTTCTTTTTTTAAGGGATGAACAAACAAGCATTTCTTTTCATAAACATAAACACGAGCATGCCGGTGAAAATAAGCATTTGCATACGCATATCCATTTAAAAGGTCAAAATTTACACAAAGCGTCCTACGGAATCGGCATTGTACACGGTTTAGCCGGGAGTGGTACTTTGGTGGTACTGATCATGACTCAAATCGAATCCGTTGCCAACAGTGTTTTGTATCTGGTGATTTTCGGATTAGGTTCTATTGTCGGGATGACATGTATCGCCGGAATATTCAGCGTTCCTTTTTCAAAAAAGTTGATCGGGGCGAAGATGCTGCGAACCATCTTGGTCATCGTTTCTTCCGGTCTGTGTTTTGTTTATGGCTGCTATGTGATTTACGAGAATTTGGTCGGATAAAATCCGAATTATCCTACAAGCCAAAATAACCTCAATTATTTTGTATATCATAAAGATGTTTTATTTGAACAGATAAATACCCATATCCAATGAAAATAGTAACAGAATATACCGATATAACTCATATAGATGTAATAGAAATCAAATCAGCAACCTATGTGGGCAATTTTGTTATTCGCATTGACTTTACCGATGGAGTAAGACAATATATTGATTTTAAACCTTTCTTGAATCATGCACTACACCTCTCCATTCGACAATATTTGGATGAAACTAAATTTCAACAATTTGCCATTGTTGACGGTAATTTGAACCGGAACGATTATGAATTGATTTTTCCGGTCGAAGAACTACATACCGGACAAATTACCTATTAATAATAATGAGTAAAACAGTATATTAAGTATATGTTATTCATATATGGTATAAGTTTTCCGCTTCTGCTTCGCTGTTTTATTTTACACAAGCCAATAATGTAATTTTATTATAAGGCAAAGATAATATGCTTTTTCTTTGCAAATCATTCTCATTTTTCTTTACCTTTGCAGCTATGAAAACATGTAATTATGAATCAACTTTTTGAGTTGCTCTAATAGCAATTATCCGTTGCGAAAAATTTATGCGCCGGTCTTTGATTTCAATATTGCTTCGCAAAAAGTACTGCAAAAAACCGGATTTGAGTTGGAAACCCTACTGAAACAAGCCGCAATAAAGAACAATAAAATCATTGATTTACATTATTACAGTTTTATAAAGCGGGATTAGGATTAATCGCCGCTTTATGAGACGATGTCAAAGGAACGCAGATGAAGCACATAGCGCCCGAATAAAAATTCTCTATACTAAATCTTTAATATAAAATCTGCGTGTATCTGCGTCATCTGTGTTCAAAAAAATTTTAAGCCTTTAACGCTTTTATTAATTCGGGAATTAACGCAGACAATGTGTTTTCGGTTTGTGCCGTATAAAAATGACCGTCAACTGCCGCTTTTTCGTCTGTTCCGATACTGTTTTTCATTGCCGTCTTAAGAAAGGGGTGTAAAGCAAATTTTTTACCTTTGCTGATTTCCAAACCATCAAACAGTAATGCAGCTGCACAATGTCCGGATAGGATTTTACCTTTGTCGCCAAAGTTTTTTATGACCGTTAACATATCTTGATTAAAAGGCATACCGGCATTTTCCCGGAATTTAGGCATCGCATCGCCGCATGCAAATACAAGCGCATCATACTCGCCTTCATGTCCTTTCAAGTTAGCCACAACATCGTCGGTTTGCATACTAATGCCCGAATTGGTTTTCACCCGGGTCGTTTCGGCTACTGCAAATGTCTTATAAGGAATACCGTTTTCAAAAAAGGCTTCCAAATACTGAAATAATCCCGATCCGTTTACGGGATTTACCACTAATACTGCCACTCTTTTTGCCATCGTCTTAAAAATTTAATTGTTAAACAATATTACTGAAAGGAACTCGATTACCTTTGTTCTGCAAAAATACGGACAGGAATCTGATTCTGCAAGGAGTTCCAGACAATTATTTAATTATTTAAGGAAAATTAATTTAATAGGAGCACTTAAATTTTATCCGATTTTTTATTTTTTTTGATTTCTTCCCTTTTATTAATCCTTTTTTAATCTTTTTTTAATTTTAGACTTCTATATTTGTCGAAAATTAAGAAATGCCATGAGAAAACTATTGCTTTACGTACTCATTTTGTCTGTAAGTTTCGTCGCCTGCTCAAAAAAAGAGACGGAGGCCTGTCAACAACAAGTAAATTTATTTATAGGAACCGGCGGACACGGTCATACCTATCCGGGTGCTACGCTTCCGCACGGAATGGTACAGTTGAGTCCGGATACGCGGACAAACGGTTGGGATGCCTGCTCCGGCTATCACTACGACGATAAGACTCTGATCGGATTCAGTCATACGCATTTAAGCGGAACCGGAATCGGAGATTTGGGCGATATTCTTTTTCTTCCTTATTCCGGCGAATTGAAATTAACGGCTCCCAACGGCGATGATAAGGAACCCGCTTTCGGGTCCGCTTTCTCACACGAAGATGAAACGGCCCTCCCCGGATATTACAGCGTTTATTTGAAAGATTACAAGGTACGTGCGGAATTGACGGCAAGCCTGCACGCCGGATTTCATCGCTATACTTTTCCTAAAGACGAACAAGCAAGCATTTACATTGATTTGGCAAGGACGATTCACAACCGACAACTTGTTCAATCGGAAATACAAGTCATCAACGACCGGGAAATTCAAGGAATGAAACGTGTACGCGGATGGGCGCCGAATCGTTACGTGTATTTTTATGCGCAGTTTTCCGAATCTTTCGAATATACAATGCCGGACAGCGCCCATATTACGCTCCGGTTTCAGCCGCCGTTTCAAAGCAAATACATATCAGCTAAAGTAGGCATTTCTTTTGTTGATTACGAAGGCGCCAAGAACAATCTTTTATCGGAAATTGCCGATTGGAATTTTGATCAAGTGGTGAAAAACGCTTCGGCTGCATGGAACAAAGAATTATCAAAAATAGTCGTTACCACGAAAGACGAAAAAGACCGTACCATTTTCTATACGGCGCTTTATCATTCGGCTTTGGAACCGATCATTTCGTCGGATGTTGACGGAAGATACCGAACCATGGATAACCGGATAGAACAAGATACGAGCTATACCAATTATTCTGTTTTCTCGTTATGGGATACATTCCGGGCGTTGCATCCGCTGAATACCATTATTTCGCCGGAGGAAAACCAAGCGATGATCCGTTCGCTGATTCGAAAATCGGACGAAGGCGGTTTGCTGCCGATGTGGGAATTAATATCGAATTATACCGGTTGCATGATCGGCTATCACGCCGTTTCGGTTATCGTGGATTCGTACATGAAAGACCAACAGAATTTTGATATTGAAAAAGCCTACCGGGCTTGCGTTAAATCTTCTTCTTACGACACATTGAATGTATCTCCGACTATCAACAGGGATATTTTGCACTACAACTTGATGCCGATCGGAAAGCAATATAAAAATACCAGCGGATACATTCCGGCGGATGTTGAAAAGCAATCGGTAGCAAGAGGTTTGGAGTATTCTTATAACGATTGGATGATTGCTCAATTTGCCAAAGGATTGGATAAAAAAGAAGATTATGCCCGTTTTATGGAATTAAGTAAAAATTACCGACACTACTACGATTCTTCCACCAGTTTTATGCGCGGAAAAATGTCGGACGGTTCGTGGCGCACGCCGTTTGATCCTCGCTTTTCCGATCATAACAACGACGATTTTTGCGAAGGAAATGCTTGGCAATGGACGTGGTTTGTTCCTCACGATGTGGACGGATTAGCAGAACTGATGGGTGGTCGGGAAGCATTTATCGAAAAATTGGATTCTCTGTTTTCCGTATCTTCCGAATTGGTCGGAGAAAATGTATCGGCCGATATTTCCGGAATGATCGGTCAATATGCGCATGGAAACGAACCGAGTCATCAAACGATTCATCTGTACAACATTGTAGGGCAACCGCATAAGACGCAAGCGCTAATTGACAAAGTACTCCAAACGCTTTATTTCGACGATCCCGACGGTTTGTCCGGAAATGAAGACTGCGGTCAAATGTCGGCATGGTATGTTTTGAACAGCATCGGATTTTATTCCTATTGTCCCGGCATTCCTTATTATTCCATCGGACGTCCGCTCTTCGATGAAGTCAAGATAAATTTGGAAAACGGCAAGGCTTTCACGATTCGCGTTTCCAACAACAGTAAATCCAATAAATACATCGCTTCGGCCCGATTGAACGGGAAAACGTTGGATACTTTATTTTTCTCTCACAAAGAATTAATGGAAGGCGGAGTTTTAGAGATTTCTATGACGGATAAGGAATAAAATTAATTATGAATTATGAATTATGAATTATGAATTATTATACAAATAACTATAACTATACAAATGAACGGTACACTCTTTAAAAGAACAATGATTCTGTGCCTGCTTTTTGCTTTCACGGGAAGTTATGCTCAAATTCTTCCCCGATGGGAGCGGATTCAGCCCAAATATGAAACGGCCGATGTTTTTGTTGCCGGATTCAATGTGATGGACTATGGCGCCGACCCGACCGGAACTACCGACCAAACGCATTTATTCCAACAATTGCTGGATAGTTTAGGCTCGCGTACAATCAACAAAGGAACGCGGTGGAATGACGTACCCAACGGTGGAATACTTTACGTACCGGAGGGAAAATATTTGTTTCGCGGTTCATTGACATTGCCTAAAGGCGTTACTATTCGCGGCGATTGGGAAAAACCGGTCAAAGGACAACCGATCAAAGGTACGATTTTGATGTCCGCTAACCCGAACGCCAAAGGAAATGATGTGCAGGTTTTAACTGCCTACGAAATTCGATCGTTTATTATTTTACAGCCCTCGTCTGCGGTAAGAGATATAAATATCTGGTATCCGGAACAAGACGCGGACAACATTGTCGCTTATCCTCCGGCAATTTTGCTTGGAGATAAAGATTACTGGGGAAATGATTATACTCTTGTTTCTCATGTTACTTTAGTAAATGCTTATGACGGCGTTATTTTCTCACGCTTGAACGGAGGAGGCGCTCCGAATTGCTACGGCGTTTACGGAACGCCGTTGAAACGTGGTATTGAGATTGACAATATTGCTGAAGTGGGACGCATTGACAATGTTGATTTTTCACCGGATTATTGGGCCGGATCGGGATTGCCCGGATCGCCTTCGATTAACGGGCCGCATAAATCCTACATTGCAGAAAATGCAACCGCCGTAGTGATGCGCCGGAACGATTGGTCGTTCATCGGCACGGTGAAAGCGGAAGGATACAATATCGGTTATCGTCTCGATTTATCATACAATCCCGATACGAACGGAAATCGCACGGCGCCCAACGGACACAACTACGGAATGGAATTTACCGATTGTAAATACGGAGTATATGTAGCCGCCGTTTCCGGAGCCGGAATGATGTTCTATAATTATACGCTTACCGACTGCGACTACGGCTTCTTTTTTGCCGGAGCGCCGGGCGGAGTCGTTCAAATCCAAGGTTGCCGGATTACCGCCAATTCCGCATCGCTCTACGCTCCACAGATTAATAATACGAAAATTATCATAAACCAATCGGTTATCAACAAGGGGCCGGTGGATATACGGGGCGGATTAGCATCCGTTGTGAATTGCGATTTCAATAATGATCCGGATCAAATCATTCTGGGACCGAATGCGAGAGCAATCATCACCGGTAATCGCTTCAAAAAGGAAGCATCCGTAAAAAATGTCTCTCTATATGAATGTATCATTGATCACGATCCGATTGAAATGAGTCCTCTGCCGGATTTCCCTTACAAAAATCAATACGATTTCGTACAAAAACCGTCCGGAAACGCTTATTACGTAGCAACGGATAACGGAGTTTCCGTAGAAGCGGACGATAACAGCGACGCCTTACAAGCGCTGTTGGATCGGGCTGAAAATGAAGGAGGCGGTTTGATTTTTATTCCTCCCGGTCACTACAATTTCCGAAAACCCATTCGCATTCCAACAGGTGTTGAACTGAAAGGTTCGGTTGACACCCCTACTCTACCGATGGGCGCCGGAACGGTAATGGAAATTTATGCCGGAAAAGGAGAAGAGGAAGACGAAACTCCGTTTATCAGTATGGAACCGGGAAGCGGTATCCGCGGATTTGTCATGGATTATCCGGAACAAGTGGTTCAATTATTGACGGAACCGGAACTAAACGGCGGCGATGTGTATCATTATCCATACACCATTCGCGGAAATAAAGACGTTTATATCGTTAATATTGCATTTAGAGCTTGCTATCGAGGAATTGACCTTTATACAAACGCTTGCGACAATCATTTCGTTGATTATCCGGCCGGTCATGTGTTTAAAACCGGCATCCGGGTCGGCGGAGGTTCGAAAGGAGGACACATTTACAACGCCCAATTCAATCAAATCGCTTACGGCTCCGGCGGGGAAACCAAATTCGGAGCGTGGCCTAATTCGCCGGATAATACTCAACCCGATCAAGCCAAATACAATAAAGAATACGACTTGGCCTATGCCTATTGTTGGAACAATCTGGATTTTCTCATTTTGGAAGATTGTGAAGATCAAGTGATGTTCAATAACTTTGATTTCGGATCGAACCGTGGATTCATTCTCGCTTCCGAAAATGGAAAAGGTCCGCAAGGCATTTCATTGGGACAAGGAATTGACCAGGGAATGAATGCGTTTTATATTGGTGATGTCGGAGAAAAAGGGTTCAACTTCATCAACTCGCAAATCGTAACCACCGCTCCCGGAAATCCGGGCGAAGTGCAACAAACCTACAAAGACAATAACCGATACATCCAAGTGGATCCGAATTTTAAAAAGAAAGTTACTTTCTTCGGCGCTGATTTTTGGGGACAGCCGCAAAACATTTCCGTTGATGTATTGAACGGAACGCTTGAACTGCAAGCGGGCAACTTTTCCAATTCCGGACAAAGAACATTCGCTTCGGTTCAACCGGACGCTGCATTCGATGTCATCGGAACCAATATCAATCCGATAAACTCGTTGTTAACATCCGGTTCGGAACCTTCGTTCTACATTCAATCGTCCATGGTTAACTCCGAGTATGCGGATACCGCATCTTGCGGATTATGGTTTAATAACTTGGATCAAACGGCATCTTCTTCTCCAAACGGAGGAGCTTTTCTCCCCCGAGTCGCTTGGATTGCAACGGCTTCCGTTTACAACGACGACGCCGGGTTGAGTTTAGACGGCGATTTGAATACCCGTTGGTCAACTTCGACCGAACGACAGAAACCGGGTCAATGGTTCATGGTGGATATGTTGACCGAACAAATTTTTACAGGAATATATATGGAAACCGGAGGCGCCTCTTATTATCCGGTAAATTATAAAGTTCTCATCTCATCCGACGGCGAAAATTGGATAGAGGTTGCCTCCGGAGGAAATTCCAACCAAATCGGTTTTGATAAGCAAACCGCCCGGTATGTAAAAGCGGAACAAACCGGTTCCGGTATATCCGCTTGGCGAATTGCCGAGTTTTATGTTACCAATACCGACATACCTCCCTATACCGGAATTGAATACGCTTCCCCGGAAGATATTCTTGTATGGTTTTCCGACGGACAAATTCACACAATGGGAAT
>JGI24699J35502_11134231_pt1 | contig 105586 bp, 92 predicted proteins | sample TergutMp193P4_FD_35502 | JGI IMG/M metagenome (IMG submission 35502)
GTTTGCTTTACTTACTTGATCGATAAATTTCCGATTCTATAATCTTCTGTAATGATAACGCAGAAAATCACAATTTAGTATTTAAAATCGTTAAAATTTTATTGCCTAAATGTATATCCGAAGGAGGCGTTCTTTTTCTAACAAGAAAAGTAAAGAGAGGCGAGTAGTAACGTTTAGGACACCTCCTGTTTTTTTAAGAATTAATCTAAATAATCGGTTATTCGACCGCTGATCTGCAGGAGGGAAATCTCGCAGAGTTTCGTATCCAATTGCGCTTGAAACAAACGTTCTCCCGCTTCCAGCAAACTATTTTGAGCTTCCCGCAATTCTATTCCAGATAGTTCGCCCAAGCGGTAACGTTCCATCGCAATCTCATAATTTTCGCGCGCCGCCTCTAAGTTTTCCGCTTCCAAATTAGTCAACTCAATATTGTTGCGGTAAGCCATCCACATAGCGGATAAATTAGCTTTCAGAGCAAGCTCCAACTGTTTATATTCCCATTCGCGGTTTTGAATGGCTATGTTCGCATTTTTTTGTTCCCGCTTGCGGTTCATTCCGTCAAAGAGCGCATAGCCCAAGGTGAAACCATAGGTGAAACCCCTGTTGTTTTGTCGTTCAACAGACGAATTTTTCGTATCGTAAGCATTCAGGGAGTAGCCATAAGCGGCATTCAAGCGCAAATAAGGATAATTGCGCGATTGAAGCGCTTTCAAGTCCAACTCGCTGAGCATCTTATTTTTTTGGGAAAGCAACAAGTTGGAATTTGTTTCCAGCGTATTTTTCCACAACGAAGTTTCCTCCAATCCCTTATCGGCAACAATCGTAGTATCGCTTACGTACAATTTTTGCGATACATCTTCCAACGCCATGATTTGATTCAGCGTAATAGCCGAAGTCTGAACAACTTCATACTGTTTAATCAAGCTCGAACTGTCGGCGTTGAAATCCACTCGCGCCTGCTGCAAATCCAGACGGGACATAGACCCCATATTGTAACGCGCTTCCACAATCCGCAACCGTTCTCTGGAAAGAGAAACCGCATACTTCAAGTTATTTAACCGCAAATTTTGCCTAACATAAGTATAATATCCTGAGGCAAGAGTAGAAATCAGGTCTTCAATGGCCAAACGAACGCTGATTTCTCCCATTTTCTGTAATTCTTTCAAACGGGCATAGTTCGTTTGCATGCTAAAACCGTCGAAAACAGTCCAATTCAGATTTAAACCCAGAGTCGCTCCCTGATTGAAAATGCTGGAATAATGAACTTCCGTTTGATCCGCCATTTTTTGACCTATATTTGTGATCGAACCATTATACCCCGCTTGAACGTCCAGATTCGGAAGCATACCGGCATTGCCCCGCGTAACATTGTTGTCGGCAATCTGCTGTTCGTTGCGAACAATACGAATATCGTAATTGTGTTCCAAACCGACGGCCAAAACTCGTTTTAAATCATAAATCTCCTGCGCTTCAACAGACAAGAGAAAAAATGAAAAAAAAACAAGTATCCCTATCTTTTGTCCTCTTTTTTTCATCCTACAACGAATGCCTGTGAACTTCATATTTTTTATTTTCTTCATGATTTTATTTTCACAAAAATAAAATTTAAATTTAAAATGACATTCAATCTGGCGATAATTTTTGGATTTATTCGTCAAAGGTTGTCAAAATCAGGAAAGATACGCTATTTACTTTTCGTGTTCTCTTGCATCTGCTCCCCAGAATAATTTTTTTCGCAAAGTTTCGTAAAAATTCTGGCAAAAGCGTTTCACAACCGGAATGGTAAAATCGGCTTTTTGTATGTATAATTCACTGCCTGAAGGGAAAACTTCCGATCGTCCATCTAAGGAAACCAGAAAATTCTTGCTCCTTGATTCGATCCTGAACCGTATTTTATAGTCTTCGGGAATGACAAGGGGACGCATATTGAGCGAATGAGATGCCACCGGACTCAAAACAAAGTTTTTGGATTGCGGAATAATAATGGGGCCGTTCACGCTCAGGTTGTATGCTGTCGATCCGGTAGGCGTGGCCAACAATAAACCATCAGACAGGTATTCGGTCAAAAACTCATCATTCAAATAAGTAAGAATAGAAATCATCGAAGAAGTATCCCGTTTGAGTGCAGCAATTTCATTCAAGGCATAATTGTATGGATCGTGAAAATGGCAGGAAGATTCCAATTGCAAAAGGCTTCTTTCTTCCAAACGGTATTCCCCCTTGAAAATCTCGTCCAAGGTCTCGATGATTTCAGAGGCATTGGTATCGGCTAAAAAGCCCAACCGACCGATATTGATTCCCAAAATGGGTATATTCTGACGCCCGACCCAAGCGGCCGTTCTGAGAAAAGTTCCGTCTCCTCCCAAACTGAAAACCATATCCAAAGGAAAAGGCATTTCGGTAATCATTCCTTCTATCGAAGGAGTAAAGGCAAACGTTTTGAAAAGATAATGATAAAAATATTGTTCAACCCATACCTCAGTTCCCCGTTTTTGCAAATAATCGAATATATCTCGGATAAAATTTTGTTTTCCAGCCTGATAATCGTTTCCGAAAATTCCAATCGTTTTCAATTTTTCTGAAAAAACCATGCCTTTACAATTCCAGATAAAACATTAATTCATTCAGCCGGTTATGCAACGTTTCATCGGTAACTTTTTGTTTTTGAGCAAAGTGAATTACCTTGTAATCGAAACGTTCCAGGCTTCTCACGACGTTGCTTGCATCTTCCGAATCAATAATCAATATCAGAATGAATTTGCCCGAGGATTCTTCCACATAAGAAAAAACGTTCAATACGCAAGCACGATTCTGTTCGGCTAAATGAATGATTTGTGATAACGAATAATCTGAACTGTTCAATTCGAGGATAATAAAAGCGCCGCCTCGCCCCATATTGCAAAGCTCGCTCATTTTTTCAATCAAAATATCCGAAGTCACAGCGCCCAAATAGTCGCCCGTTGCATTCACCACCGGCAATACGTCAATTCGGTTTTTGTTCATTATCTGCAAAACTTCCAAGACCATCGTTTGTTCGTTGGCAAAAGGAGCATAAGTACTAAGATTTTCAATCTTATCTGCCTGATTTTCCATGCTTGAAACATCATTTTCCGAAAGCAAAAAAACATATTTGCCCTTCTCTACTACCGGAAGATGTTGTCTTTTGCATGCTTCCATTTGCAAAAGAGAAAAAGCGCCCGTATCTTGTAAGTTTAAAACGGGAATTTTGCTTGTTAAGAAATCTTTGCTAAACATTCTTTTATTATTAAAACAAAATAAATTACTTTTGTATGATTATTTATGTAATCACATACAAAATTAGTCATTATATCTGTAATTTAAAAGTAAAGAAAGAACGAATTAAGCATTAAATTTTATGAATATATTGTTTTTCATTCAGGAGGGTCTTGCAAGCGGAGGTGCAAATACAGGGGAGTTGATTGCTCAGGAAACAATAAAGAGGATGAATATCTTTGAATTGGCCATTAAAGGCGGATGGGTAATGATTCCCATTGTTCTTTTATTTTTTATTGCCGTAGGCGTTTTTGTGGAACGGATTTTAGTCATCAACCAAGCGGCCAAAGAAGACGATTATTTTATGGAGCGGATCAAGGATTATATCCACGACGGAAATATTAAATCAGCTGAAAAACTCTGCCAGACAACGAATACGCCTTATGCGCGAATGATTGAAAAAGGAATTCAACGTTTGGGACGTCCCATGAACGATATCTTAACGGCCATTGAAAATGTAGGCAATATCGAAGTAGCCAAACTGGAAAAAGGATTTCCATGGGTAGCTACCACTGCCGCATTGGCGCCTATGCTGGGTTTTTTTGGAACGGTCACCGGCATGGTACGGGCTTTTTTCGATATGGCCAACGCCGGAAGCAACGTAGATATAACTCTATTATCTTCAGGAATTTACGAAGCGCTGGTGACAACAGTGGCTGGTCTTGCGGTAGGAATTCCCATCCTGTTTGCTTACAATTATCTGGTGGCTAAAGTAGATGGCGTGGTCGCCCAAATGGAAACCAGCACCATGGATTTTATGGATTTGTTGAACGAACCCACTAAATAATTGGTAAACTAATGGCAATCAAAAGAAGAAGAAAAGTGTGTGCAGAATTCAACATGGCCTCCATGACGGACATGATTTTTTTGTTGCTCATTTTTTTCATGATAACCTCTACGGTTGTAACCCCCAATGCGATTAAGGTTGTTTTACCTCAAAGCACTCAGCAAACGTCCGCAAAACCGCTTTCGCGAGTGACAATCGACAAGAACTTGAATTATTATGTGGCCTATGGCAGTCAAAAGGAAAAACAAGTTGGATTCAATGAAATTGTTCCCTTTTTAAGAGACTGCTACAATCAAAATCAGGAAATGTATGTGGCTCTGTATGCCGATGAAACAATTCCGTATGCAGAAGTAGTAAAAATAGTGGATATAGTGAATCAAAACAATTTCAAAATGATTTTGGTAACTCGTCCCCGTTAATTATGAAAATTACAAAAGAACAACTATTCGGATTCGCGTTTTCAAGCATTCTCTGTTTGATTATTGCTTTTATTCTTTCCGTTATTTTCCTGCAAACAAAAATGCGAACGGAAGAAGAAGGCGTTTTGGTCAGTGTTGGGAATGTAAACTGGGCCAACGGTACGTTTACGCCGCAAGCCAAGGAATCGACGCCTGAAGTTGTTCCTGAAAAAACAACTCCAGAGGTAAAGCCGAATAAACCGGCGGCGCCTCCTGTGATTACGCAAAAAGATGAACCAAGCGTAGCAGTGAAAACTTCGGAAAAAAAATCTGATAAGGAACGGATAGCAGAAGAACAAAAAAAAGCTTCCGAACGGAAACGTGTTGAAGAGCAACGTCAAAGAGAAGCAATTAATCGCCAAATGGAAGGCGCTTTCGGGACAAAGGATGGCCAGGGAAGCAGCAGAGGAACGGCCGCATCAGGCTCTGGAACACAAGGAAGTCCTCAAGGCCGGGCGCCGGTAGGTTCTTATGTTGGATTTGGAGACAGTTTCGATTTAGCAGGAAGAAGCTTGGGCGAAGGAGGTCTGCAACGTCCAGCGTATATCGTTCAAGAAGAGGGAACAATTGTGACGGAAATTACGGTGGATCCACAAGGAAATGTGATCAAAGCAGAAATCCGTTTGACGGGAACAAACACAGATAATGCAAGCATGCGTAAATCGGTTATTGAAGCAGCTAAAAAAACAAAATTCAATGCGATTAATGGTACGCAAAATCAAATAGGAACGATTACCTATCGTTTTTCGTTAAAGTAACAGAACAAAAATCATTTATCATTTCGTAAATTTATGGAAGTATATCTTTTTTTAGCAGAAGGTTTTGAAGAAACTGAAGCCGTTGGCGCCATTGACGTTTTGCGCAGAGGCGGATTAAATGTGACTAGCGTTTCGATAAGCGGCAGTTATCAAGTAACGGGGGCTCACAACATTCCAATTGTGGCTGATCGTTTGTTTAACGATACCGTCTTTTCCAAAGGTAAAGCTTTAGTGTTGCCGGGAGGAATACCGGGTGCGACTAACTTGAATGCCCACGAAGGATTGAAAACCTTAATTAAGCAATATTACGCCGAAAATAAAACTATAGCGGCTATTTGTGCCGCTCCTTTGGTTTTAGGCGGTTTGAATTTATTGCAAGGCAAAAAAGCGACAGTTTATCCGGGTTTTGAAGACCACTTGAAAGGAGCGACTGTTGTAAGCGACAAAATAGTGAAGGATGGAAATATCATTACCGCGAAAGGTCCGGGATGGGTGTTTGATTTTGCCTTGGCTATCGTTGCCGAATTGAAAGGCCGGGAAAAAGCCGATGAAGCGGCGGCCGGATTGTTATTGAAATAAGAGCGCAGATGACGCGGATAAAACGGATAATATGGATTTTTATACTATCCGCGCTTATATGCTTATCCGCGTCATCTGCATTCCATGATCTATTTATCTATTTTGAACGATTTTTTTCCAATTAAATTTCCGTCGGCAAAAATATCCACACGGTAAGTTCCCGGATAAAGAAATTCTTCAATTTTCCAATAGATGCTTACGGGTATTTCTTCCCCCGTATATTCGATGGTGCGTTTGGCTGAATAGTTGATTTTTTTGTTTTCGTATGCAAAGACATCGCCTTGATTTTTGACCAACACCTCGTCATCGGGTTTTTGAATGCGGATATAGATGGTCTTTTCGCCACGTTGAGCCGTAATATTTTGATTGATAGTGAACTGAACTTCCAATTGATCCATTTTTTTGATTTTGTCCGTCGATTTATTTTTATTCGTAAGACCTCGAACATTGACATTGCTCGCATTCAATTTGGAAGCAATTTGAACCGTTTCGATTAATTGTTCTTTTTCATGAGTCAATTGAGTAACGCTCCGTGTAGCCGCGTGAAATCGTGCCGTGACCTGTTTGTTTTCCTGTTCCAATTGCTGATTCAAACGATTCAAAGAATCTACTTGTACCACATATTCACGCAAGACGGCACGCAAAGATTCCAGCTCCTTTTTAAGTTCGCTGATTCGCTTAGCATCAGTAGCTTTCACTGTTCGAAGTTCTTCTTGCAGGCGCTGAACCTTCAGTTGCTCGCTTTCCAATTGAGCAATCAACGAATCGTTATTCACCTCAAGTTTGAAGCCTTCATATTGAATAGAGAGCTCGTTGTAATCGTCCGCTAATTCCTCCTTAAACAATTCCGACTGTTGAACTAAAATCTCTAACTGTTCCTTTTGCCGAACAATATAGAAAACGGCTCCAGCGATTAGCAACAATAATAAAACTACAATACTGATCCAAATTATCTTACTTTTCATATCTTCCGAATAAAAATTGAATGAAGTTGTGCAAATATAAGAATTTTTGACTAAATAATTTGTGCAGAATTTGGAAAAATTCATACAGAATAACAGTCTCCGAACTCTCTTGTCAAAATGATCACCCCAAGTACTATTAAAATTACGCCCGCAAATTTAGTAATTGTTAACGTTTCATTTAAGAAAACAGAACCTAAAATCAAGGTAAAAATATAGCCTAAGCTTACTAACGGATAAGCTCGGCTTAATTCCATTCGAGATAAAACATAAAACCATAAAAGTAGGCTGAAGCCATTTTTGAAAAAATATTGTGCCAAGCGCTATGCTTATCAATGCTGCTATATAGTCCATTTTATTCTATCTTTATTCTTTGAATTTGTCGTAATATCCTTCATTGGCCATTTCATTTTCATTACCTGTTTATTTTTTCCTGAACGAGCTTGAAAAGTTCCAAATATTCCGATTTGTTTTTCATCCAAATTCTCTCAATAAATATTTCTCTGATATAACCATTCCTTTCATCAGTGGCGATATAGATGGCTCCTCCATACAGACTGAATATCGAATTGTAATCTGACAGTATTTTTAAGACATTTATATCGACATAGTAAATGGTATAGTAGTAGCTTGTGCTAAATATATCTGGAATGAATATCCGATTTTCTTCCAATCGAATGTATTTGGGCTTGATGTTCGTTATAAAAATATATCCTATGATAGCACAGAGAGAAAAAAGCAAAGCAAAAAGAAAAAAACAAATTATTTTTACCCATAAACTTACAGTGGATACAAAAAGCATTCTTACGAAAAAATAACAGCAAATTAATAGTCCGAGAATCGAAATTAAATTGATAATCGGAGATTTATAGCGATACGATTTCATATTATATCATTTGTTTTCTAAGGTTGCATGAATCGGGACGGTTAGTTTGAAAATAAAATTTCGTCCGATGTTGTAAATTCCTTCCGCTTTATAACGCGACAAATGGTCGTAATAACATTTATTCAACAGATTATTGACAACAACATCCGCTCGAAACTTATATTTATGAATGTTGAAATCAAGATAAACCCCTGTATTGATCAAAGAATAAGCATCCGTCGGCATTTCATATTCCGCAATCCGGTTTTGTTTGAACGAATATTGATATTGTAAAAAAGCGGAAAGTTTATTCATTGCTTTTTTCTCTGAAAAACTGGCGTTGACTGTAGAATTTATTTTTGAAGAAGGCATCAACGGCAAGCAGTTTCCATCCTTGTCTTGTCCGTATGCGCTACTGTAAGAAACTTCTAAATGCAACCAGTCCAACGGATGAGGATGAAAATGAATTACAGCTTCTCCTCCAAACAAATAAGCGTCTCTCTGTTTATAATCGTAAACGGGAAAATGTTCTTTTATTTCGCCCGATGGCTCAAGAAAAATATAGTTCCGTATATAGTTGAAATAAGGATTAACAGAAAATTCGAAATGCCTGACTTTATAATCGAGAGACCAATCTGCTTGATAACAATTTTCCGTTTTCAGATTTTGGTTGCCAATTTCATACCGATTCGTTCCTTCATGGATTCCATTGCTTAACAACTCAAACATATTCGGCGCCCGAAATCCAGAAGATAAAGAAAGTCGCAAAGAAAAATGTTGAGGCAATTGCTGAAATATTCCGGTGGAAAAATTAAACGCAGAATAGGTTTTTGATAATGAAGGAAAATATTGCTCATTGTCGGATGTTCCTCGACTTTTTCCGTCGATAAACCGTTCATCTATTCTCACTCCTGCTTGCCAGTAAGATTCTTGCGTATAATGATAATCGGCGGTTGTGTAAAATCCAATGTCGACCGTTTCCACATCTGGGATCAACACTTCTTCTCCTTTGTTCTTATTGATCTGATACATTCCCTGAGTTCCCAGAATCCATATCCAACGGTTGTTTATTTCCGGAGAAGTCCATTTGGCATTGTATGATACCGTACTCAAATTCATATCCAAAGCCGCCTTTTGTTGATTATTAACCGCTTCTGCCTGTTCGTCCTCAAACTCCTTTCGGTTATTGAAAACAGAACCCAAATCAACCTGCAATTTCGATTCGTTATCGAAAAAGAACGTATTTTCTGAACTGACCAGATGAGTAGTTAAAAGTTGATAGGGTAAAACCGGATTTCTTCCGTTCCGACGCTTGGCAATCCCGTCGTTTTCTCTGGTTTCGAGTAAACCGTATTTTTCATTCAAATAATTGTATTTCAAAGAAGTAATAAATTTTCCAAGCGTATATCCAAACGTAGTTTTGAAATCGGTTGTATGAAAACGACTGTTATCGACCCACTCGTCATTTCCTTCTTCATAATCTTGATGGGTCGTATGGCTTCCGAAAAGATTCCAATGAAATTTGCCTTTCGAAAGTTTAAATGAACCGGTATTCCGCCAACCTTCGGTATTGGTATTGTATTCAGAATGAAACGTTGCTTCCAAACTGTTCGCTATTGCATAACGTTCTCCCACAAAAAACAAAACCCCTCCCAATGCATCGCTTCCATATAAAAGAGAGGCCGGCCCTTTGATGATTTCCACTTGTTCATATCCGTTTTCATCCAATCCTAAACCATGCTCGTCTCCCCACTGTTGGTTTTCGACTCGGATTCCTTGCGAGAAAACAGCTATTCGATTTCCGGAAAATCCTCTGATCACCGGTTTGCCGATGCCAGCTCCGGTGCTTAAGTTGCTGATTCCCGGCGTCTCCGATAATTTTTGGGACAGAGAAATCCCTTGCATTTGAGCATTATTATTCAAAGAAACGATTTCTACATTCGCTACATTTTCGCCTTGTAATCGAGAACTACTGCCCGAAACAACAATTTCTTGCAAATCATGCAAGGAAGGTTCTAAAAAAACAGACAAGGTATCGTCATTCAACTTCAAAGTTTCCAGATAAGTTTTGTAACCGATAGATGAAATCTGTACGAGTACTGAATTTGCTTTGGTTTCAAAAGTAAAATTTCCCGATTCGTCTGTTTCTGTTCCCGTTTTTGAGTCAGGAAAATAAACGCTGGCATGCATTACCGGTTCCTGTGTTTCTTTATCTAAAACCTTGACTTGACTTTGGGAGTAAACATTTAAATAAGCTGCACAAAAAAATACAATCTTGAATATGCGATTCATTTTGAATATTTTAAAAAGAATAATGCTCAAACAATGGTTCAGGACGCAAAAATACTAAAATTTGCTCAAATTGTGAACACCCTCTTTTTTTCAGACGATCCTTTTTAAACTTGATCCGAGAGGGATTGTCAAATATTTTTATAAATTGATTATCTTTGCACGCACAATCGAACATGAAACAATTTTTCGTTTTTGTTGCGTAGATTAAATGGAGAAAGAAAAACATTTATCTGTTTTGATAATAAATATTTTAATTAGTTATAATGGCATTACAATGTGGTATTGTGGGACTTCCCAATGTGGGCAAATCGACCCTGTTCAATTGTTTGTCGAGCGCGAAAGCGCAAGCGGCCAATTTTCCTTTCTGTACAATCGAACCGAATATCGGCGTTATTACCGTTCCAGACGAACGGTTAAATAAATTAGCCGAATTGGTAAATCCTCGGAAAGTGATTCCAGCTACGGTCGAAATTGTAGATATAGCCGGATTGGTGAAAGGCGCAAGTCAGGGAGAAGGTTTAGGCAATCAGTTTCTGGCCAATATCCGCGAAACAGATGCTATGTTGCATGTCTTGCGTTGCTTCGACGACGATAATGTCGTGCATGTAGACGGCTCGGTCGATCCCGTGCGTGACAAAGAAATCATTGATTATGAGCTACAATTGAAAGATTTGGAAACGGTCGAATCGCGTATTGCCAAAGTACAAAAACAGGCGCAAACGGGAGGGGATAAGCAGGCAAAAATTGTCTGGGAGGTTCTGCTGAAATACAAAACGGTTTTGGAACAAGGAAAGCCTGCGCGAACCGCTCAATTAATCAATAAAGACGAACAAAAAGTGGCGCGCGAACTTTTCTTGTTGACAAACAAACCGGTACTTTATGTTTGCAATGTAGACGAAGCTTCGGCTTGTAAGGGAAACAAATATACGAAGGCCGTTTACGAAGCCATCCGCGAAGAAGGGGCTAAGTTACTGATCGTAGCAGCCAAAATCGAGTCCGATATCGCAGGTTTCGAAACTTACGAAGAACGCGAATTGTTCCTAAACGAATTGGGTTTGAAAGAATCTGGAGTAAGCCGTTTGATCAAAGCGGCTTATAATTTATTGAACTTGGAAACTTTCTTTACGGCAGGTCCGCAAGAGGTGCGTGCATGGACTTATCTGAAAGGAAGTAAAGCTCCTCAATGTGCAGGCATTATCCATACTGACTTCGAAAAGGGTTTTATCCGTGCCGAAGTTATCAAATACAGCGACTATGTAGCATTAGGATCGGAAAGCGCTTGCAAGGAAGCGGGAAAAATGAATATCGAAGGAAAAGATTATATTGTAGCGGATGGAGATATCATGCATTTTCGTTTCAACGTATGAATTTTTATTTTATTAAAACTATATTTATATGAAAAAAAGATTAATTGTATCATTTTGTCTGCTAAGCGGACTTTTTTTCTGTGTCCAAGCGCAAGAAATTAAAACTACAGTCGACAACTTGGCTGCCTATCATGCAAAAGCGGATTCCATCCAAGGATGGAAGAAATCCGGGCTCATTGGCATTACTTTCGGTCAAACCGCATTGAGTAATTGGGCGGCAGGAGGCGACAATACGGTTTCGGGAGATTTTTTCCTCAATTTATCAGCTAATTACCTGAAAAATCAATGGTTTTGGGACAACAATCTTTCGCTTCAATACGGCATGATTTCTTCTTCTGCCTATGATTACTGGCAGAAAAGCGCCGATAAAATCAATTTTGCTTCGATCGGAGGTCGGAAATTTTCGGATAAATGGGCGTTTGCACTCTTGCTGAATTTCAATACGCAATTTGCCAGAGGATACGACTATGGAAAGAGTAAAGACGTCTATATTTCTACATTCATGGCTCCGGCCTATCTGGACATGGCATTGGGTTTTACTTACAAGCCCAACCCAAAATATACGATATTCCTTTCGCCTTTGGCCGAAAGAGCGATCTTTGTACTCGACGATTCTCTGTCCAATGCAGGCGCTTTAAGCGACCCCGGAAAAAAAGTCAAATGGGAAACGGGCGCCTACATCAAGGCTACTACCAATCAGGAGATACTCCAAAATCTCAGTCTGATTTCTTCACTGGATTTATTTACTCCTTATAATAAGGACTTTGGAAATGTAGACCTCAACTGGGATTTGTTGCTCAACTATAAACTAACCAAATTGTTAACAGCTACGGTGAGTACCACGCTCCGTTACTATGACAATGAAATTAAAAAAGTACAGTTCAAAGAGATTTTAGGCTTGGGACTCACGGTTAATTTTTAACGCAAACCAGATAAAATTTATTTCATCAGATTCGAATGAAGAGGCTTTACATTTTTGTATTAAAAACATTTTTACCTTTATTATTGGCAACTTTCAGTATTTGCCTTTTCATTCTCTTGATGCAATTTTTATGGCGATATGTCAACGACATGGTTGGAAAAGGGGTTAGCATAGGCGTTCTCGGCGAAATGTTTTTTTATGCCTCTCTTTCTTCCATTCCGTTGGCTTTGCCCTTATCAATCTTGCTCGCCTCTTTGATGACTTTCGGCAGTTTGGCGGAACATTTGGAGTTGTTGGCCATAAAAGCTTCCGGAACATCCCTGATCCGGATCATGAAACCGCTGATTTATTCCGCCGTGGCAATTGCCTTTATTTCTTTCGTTTTCCAAAACAATATTGTTCCGAAAGCGCAAATGAAAATGTACACGATATTGGTTTCCCTCCGACAAAAATCGCCGGAATTGGATATTCCGGAAGGCTCTTTTTACAAGGAAATTACAGGTTATAACGTGTACGTTCGGCACAAAGATAAAAAAGGAGGAATGCTCCGCAACATGATGATCTACGATTATTCCAAGGGTTTTGAAAATGCCGCTGTGATTGTAGCCGATTCGGGGCAATTGAATGTATCGGCCGATAAAAAATACCTGGTTTTAACGCTCTATAGCGGAGAATCATTTGAAAATCTGGGAACCCGTAGAACCAGAAACGTAAACGAAAAAATTCCGTATCGACGCGAAACTTTTGTGTTGCGCGATATTTTGATTTCGTTCGATACCAATTTCAATATGGCAGACGAATCAATCATGGGAGGTCGCGACATCAGCAAAAGCATAAAGGAATTAACCACTTTCATCGATTCTACCGCTCAACGACGGGACAGTACAAACCGCGAAACGGCTGTCCGGTTCAAGCAAAATGTTTACGAGAACACTTTCAAGGGGACGAAAGATTTCTCGTCGGGAAGAAAACCCGTCAGCGATTCCTTATTTCGGCAAGGATTCAAAATCTATTTCAATCGACTGAATGTAGATAATAAAATTCGTTACCTGCAACAAGCCAAAAGCAAGGTAGACCAAGTTCAATCGGATTACAACATTGTCATGCACTGGCAATCGGAAGAGCAGAGACAATTGCGATCGCACAGCGTTCAATTATACAACCGGTTTTCGTTGGCTTTGTCCTGTATTCTTTTCTTTTTCATCGGCGCTCCTCTGGGCGCTATCATTCGAAAAGGGGGCTTGGGATTACCTACCGTGATCTCGGTTTTGCTCTTTATCCTGTATTATGTCACAGACAATTTTGGTTCGAAAATGGCGAAACAGGGCGTATGGCCGATTGGAGAAGGCGTATGGCTCAGCTCGGTTGTGTTGGCTTCGCTGGGCGCTTTCCTTACCTACAAAGCGGCCAACGATTCTACCATCCTCGATCTGGAGGCATGGAATATGTTCTTCCAGCGGATTATAGGGAAAAGAGAACTCCGGAATTACTCCCGAAAGGAAGTGATTATGACTCCGCCCGACTATCAGGCAGACCAAGAAAAGATGCTTCAATGGAATGAACAAGCGAAAGAATATCTCAAAAATCACAAAAAACCGATATTCTATCTATCTTTCTGGAAAAAAGGATTTACGGATACGGAGTTGAATCATTTGGTCGAAACGCAGGAAAGTATAATTGACGATTTGCTCAATTCGGAAGAAGTATTAGTGATCGGAAAATTGATGGATTATCCAGTCATTCGACCGCTTCAGTGGAAATTTTCAGACCGGAAATTTATTCGATGGTTTTGCGGAATTGTTTTCCCCATTGGCATCATCATTTACGTGATAGCCATTCTGAAACAAAAACAGTTGAACAACGATCTAATCGTCAGCTGCAAAGTAAATGAACGTTTAATAGAAGAATTTGCAAATCAATTGTATGAATAAACCGACGTTTTTTCAATAAATAATAGATATATAGATTGATTATAATATGAAATTAAACACGATAGAAGAAGCAATAGAAGATTTTCGCGAAGGTAAATTCCTGATTATAGTCGACGATGAAGATCGCGAAAATGAGGGTGATTTTGTGATTGCCGCGGAAAAAGTTACTCCAGAAAAAATCAATTTCATGATGACTTTCGGTCGGGGCGTACTCTGTGCGCCAATTACGGAAGAGCGCTGCAAAGAATTGGATTTGGAAATGCAAGTTTCAAAAAACACGTCCATTTTCGACACGCCTTTTACGATCACCGTCGACAAATTGGGCGGAGGATGTACTACAGGCGTTTCGATGTTTGACCGTTCAGAAACGATCCGAGCGTTGGCTTCTCCTGAAACTAAACCCGAAGATTTAGGCCGCCCCGGACATATCAACCCTTTGCAGGCGCGCAACCGAGGCGTTTTGAAGCGAGCCGGACATACGGAAGCCACAGTCGATATGGCTATTTTGGCCGGATTGTATCCGGCGGGAGCGCTCATCGAAATTATCAACGAAGACGGAACAATGGCTCGCCTCCCGCAATTACTGAAAATTTCTCAAAAATTCGACATTAAAATTATCAGCATCAAAGATTTGATCAGTTATCGCCTGAAATACGAATCGTTGGTGGAAAAAGGAGAAATGGTCTGTATGCCTACAAAATACGGTCATTTTCAATTGATTCCTTTCCGACAAAAATCCAACGGACTGGAACACATCGCTTTGATCAAAGGCGAGTGGGACAAGAACGAACCGGTTTTAATCCGGATGCATTCGTCTTGCCTCACCGGCGACACCTTCGGATCTTTGCGGTGCGAATGTGGAGAACAACTTCACAAGGCAATGGAAATGATTGAAAAAGAAGGAAAAGGAGCTGTCGTGTATCTGAATCAGGAAGGCAGGGGAATCGGATTGATGGACAAAATGAGAGCTTACAAATTGCAAGAACAGGGTTTTGATACCGTGGACGCCAATCTCCATCTGGGTCACGATTCCGATGAAAGGGAATATGGCGTAGGCGCGCAAATCTTGCGGGAAATCGGCGTTTCTAAAATCCGTTTGATTACCAATAATCCTGTTAAAAGAGCTGCTTTGGAAGGTTACGGATTGGAAATTGTCGAAAACGTTCCCATTGAAATAGAACCCAACCCATATAACGAAGCTTACCTTCGAACGAAAAAGGAAAAAATGGGTCATACCTTAAGAAATATCAAGTAAAGAATCATAGTTCGTAGGAAACTGAGAATGTTCAAAAAAATCTTTTTGAAAGCGCCCTCAGTTCCTACGATGGTCGAAAAGGTATAACACTAAGTAGGTTAAGGTGCGATAAATTGGAGCAATCGTATTGATGCAATCCGTTGTCGGATATTACGATTACTACGTTATTGGAAGAAACGATATCATATCCATCTATTTCATTGTAATGTGTTATTAACTGAGAATTCAAAGCGTTAGGATTAGACAAGTTGAAAATTTTCAAACCGTCGTCGCACACAAATAAAACGTCCTTATTCACCAGCATGCCTTTGGGATTATACATTGGGTAAGAAGCAATCTGAGCGGGTTGGTACGCATCGCTCATATCCAGTACAATCAATTCATTGGACTTCTGTCCGCACTGATTGCCCACGCGAATAGTTACATAAGCCAAGGTATCGTTCATTGCTATCGGATTGCAATCATATATGTGCATGACTTGCGAACACAAAACGGGATTGAGAGGCTCTTGCAGCGAATAAATCAGCAAACCAAAAGAGGTTCCAATAAACATCTTATCTTGATAAGAAAAAACAGTTTCTACATGATTGCTAATATAAATATTTCCCTCCACCTTCCGTGGCGTTCCAGTAGAGAGGTCAATGATGCTCATCTGATTGTTTATCACCGCATAGAGATAAGTATCGTGTAAGGCAAAGCGCGACATAGATTCAAGCCCTTCGCCTGATTTCGCGATCAGGGAAGGATGGCTCTCACTCGAATCGGCGCCGTACGGGATTTCGTCGATTCTTTCTGTGAACAGCCATCCAACCACTACCTGATCGTTTTCAATTCCTTCGATACATAAACTGTAATCGTAGTCATATTCATTATCGATGACAGGAAAAGCATCTGGAAAAATATTTTCGACCCGCCCCTTTAGTACCGGTAGGGAAGGATTGGATAAATCGAACCACACCAAATCTGTATACGAATCGGCGTACAGAAATTGATTGCGAATGATCAAATCACGATTCCCCATCAGCCGGATAAAGCCTATATTTTGCGGGTTGGAAGGATTGGCATTGTTTATGATATGGATTCCTTCATTCGGTTCGGATATATATAGATAAGCCTCATAACTCCCTATTTTCCCATAGGTTTTCAATTCCTGCGGTTGAGAAGTTACTTTTACCGAATTGCGGAATTCTTCACGCGTAATAAAAACCGGCTCATTCACATTATAAGATAGCACTTGATAGGAAGTGTACTCGCATCCTGTCAATAAGCCGGTTAGCAAAAACAAAAAAACTATCTTTCTCATTATCAATTTTAATTCTACCAAGTATACCTGATCCCTCCATTCACTCCCCATGTTAAAGGATGAACGGTTCGTATGTTATAAGGCTGATTATTATCCAAATAATAACTAACCTGAGGTTCCAAATAAAGACTGTAATTTTTTACAATATTATAATCGATCCCTATAGCGACATTCACAGACCATTGCAGTCCTTTTATTTTTTCGTCGGAAGAGGTATCTATCGACATGTTGGTATTGCTGTCGTATCGCGTTTGACTATAATGCGACAATAATCCTTTTTCCACCATAAAACCACCCGAAGCATACACTTCCCACTTCGAACGATTGCCTTGAAAAGGCGAAACAACCAAATAGAGCGGTATACCCAAGTAATGAAGTTCCAGACTTGCTCTCCGTTGCGGAATTTTGTTTTCAAATTTAGAATACAAATAAGAGTAGACCAAGCCGCTTTCGATCGATAAATGGTTGCTCAATCCCCGCCGAACGCTCAATCCAAACGAAAGAGGCGGATAGTGAGTGATCTGAGCAAAATCGTCGGGAGTAAACAATTCATTTTCCAACTGAGAAGGAGCGTTTTGCGAGATAATACTCGATCGCAATAAGCCTCCATTGTTCTCTTCGTTGAAACGAAGGCCATCGTTCATTGCCAGCAGATTGGTTCCTGAACCCGCACGAAGGCCAAAACTTTTGTGCAATTGTTTTTTATGCGGCAATGATAAATTTTGCTGATATTCGTTCTCGTTTAAAGCCGCATTTTCTTCTTTCCGCGAAAAATATTCCGGATTAGAAAAATGCTCCGGATTCATGGATTCAATTTTAGCTATCGGTTGCGTTTCTTGCGCTGGCGTTTCAGTGATTAGGGGCAAATGGTCTTTGCCTTCTTCTCCTATATCAGATGGGGAAAAAACAGAGGTTTCTCCACTTCTTCCGATTGAGTTTTTCCGTGCCTGTACCGGTTGAGTTTGGAGACTTGAAAGCTCATCAGATAATAGAACTTTTTTATCCAATATTTCCGCTGTAACTTTTTTCTCATTATCGGGTAATTGTATTGCTGTTTCATCGTATATTAAATGTTTATTAAATGGAAATATGAGCCACACTAAAGCAATGGACGCAGCAACCGCCGCTCCTCCAATCCACGACAGCCAAAGTTTTTTCTTTGCACGCGCGGCCAATCGTTTTTCAATCTCATTCCACGCGCCCTCGTCCACTGGTAAAGCGTAACTCTTTAGTTTCTCTTTTATAATATGTTCAAAATGGTCGTTACTCATTTCTTTTGCAATTCATTTTCATCTATCCTTTTTGTTATAAAATGGATTTTTCATCCTTTTTGTCCGTATAGTTTTTTTATTTTTACTTGAAGCAATTGTTTTGCACGCGTAAATTGCGACCGCGAAGACGATTCTTCAATGTTCAGCAATTGCCCTATTTCACTGTGCGAATATCCTTCTACCGCATACATATTGAAAACCGTTTTCAAACCGAACGGAAGTTCATTCACACATCGAAGAATTTCATCAGCCGAAAGCTGTTCAACTACCTCTGGATCCACCTGATCGTCTGTTTCCTCATAATCATCCAGCCTCACGCTTGAGCGGAACTCTTTCGTACTTCGCAAATATTCAAGAGCCGACATGATAAATATCTTTTTCATCCACCCTTCGAAAGAACCCGCTCCGGAATAGTCCTTGATTTTAGTAAAAACCTTAATGAATCCCTCCTGTAATATATCCCGGGCGGCTTCTTTCTCATTTACATAACGGACGCAAATTCCCAACATCGCCGGAGCATAAAGTTCATACAATTTTTTCCTTGCCCATGAGTTATTCCCTTTACATCCTGCAATTATTACTTGTTGGTCAGACTCAAGATTGTCCATTTATATTATAGATGAAAAAAGATGGAAAAACGCTGCATTGAAAACGATTTTTTATTGTTTTTTAACAAAAAATGAAAATAAGCTTCAATGTATCCGGAATAAAAGTCTTCACAAAATAGTTTCCTTATAAATAGATTCGCTCAATATCCGGTATAATTCTTGTCGATCCGGATAGTCCCTAAGCATTTCTAAATGCTTATCAATCATATTTTTATCATTTCTTACCGCCGGTCCGGTCTGTGCCAGTATGGGAGGCATTTCTTCCACTTTGGCTGCGGTCTCCCGAATCAAAGGGATCAATACGTCGAAAGGTAAATCGTGCTCTTCCAATATCCGGGCAGCGACAGTATACAGGTAGTTGGTAAAATTGCAAGCAAAGACCGCAGCCAAATGCAATTGCCGCCGTTTTTCGGAAGATAGCCGAATGACTTGATCGGAAAAAGTCGAAGCCATTTTTTCCACTTGGTTTTCATCGTCTCGATTGTTGGCTTCGATAAAAATAGGAATATTTTCGAACGAAACTGCCCGCGTTTTACTAAATGTCTGTAAAGGATAGATAACGCCGTATCGGTCGAAATATCCGGCAAAAACGTCCATCGGAACGCTTCCTGAAGTATGCGCCGCCAGTCCTTCCACCGGAGGAAATACTTTCACAATTTCCGGCAAAGCGGAATCTTTGACGGCAAAAAGATACAAGTCGGCCTCTCGGACTACATCCTGAATTTGCTGGGTATAGGGAACCTGGAGTTTTTCTCCTAAAGCCTTTGCCGAATCCAGGGTACGGCTATATACCTGCATCACCGAATAGCCTTTTTCTTGAAACGCCGTTCCCCATTGCGTCGCTACGTTTCCCGCTCCAATTAATACAACCTCCACCCGAATCAAAGTTTACTGCATGTAATGCATGGTTCCGATATGAAGCTTCTCCCATTGAAGACTTTCTTCGCTGTGCGGTTTTTCGGCTTTTGCTTTGTGGCCAATCGCAATCAGGCATTCCACTGCCAAATTTGAAGGTATTTCCAATAAATCTCTGACAAATTGTTCAGAATCGTAGCCGTCTGCCCGTTCACGCCCTCGTATTTGTACCCAGCAACTTCCCAATCCCAATTCTTCTGCCTGCAACTGAATATAGGTAGCGGCAATAGCGGCGTCTTCCACATACGCTTCACTCGCCAGAGGATCGGTCAATACAGCTACCGCCAAAGCGCAATGGGCTACAAACGCAGATCCCACCGATTTACTGGCCGATAAATTCTGCAACATCTCTTTGTCCTCCACCAAGACAAATTGCCAGGAACGACTGTTTTTGGAAGAAGGAGACATTAAAGCGGCCTTCATAATTAATTCTACCTCCGAAGGCAATAGCGGTTTGTCGGCATATTGTCTGACACTCCTGCGATTAGCGACTAATTCTGCAAAATGGTTCATTTGAATAATTAATAAATAATGATTATTTTTGCGAAAATAAGGTTTTTTGTTTAAATGAAAACGATACATATACAATTATTACTTCTTTTAACATGGATTTTTTCTTTTTTACCGGTTTCTGCACAGTATTCTCCTGCTGAAATCCGATATTCGGTAATGGATTTTCGGGCCTTGCGTTACTATCCCTTCACGACAAACGCCGATTCTATTGTGCGGAAAGTGATGGAACAAGGAACGGAGTCCTCTTCGTCTTCGCCGGCTGTTCACCGGAAAACGTCCATTCAGTTAGTGGCCAACGAGCTATTTTTGGAGGACCAACTGATCCATTTGGTTGCGGCAGACAGTTGGATTTACAAACGCCTCTTTCAACCTTATATGTCCTGGTTGCAATACGCTGTTCCTTTGAAAACGGATGCTCAGGAAACGGCTTTGACTATCGGATTGATAGAGGAAGATCAGAACGACCGGAAGCTTCAGTTGTCCAAACACGAAGGAATTTATGATTTTATCGGAAAACAAAATGTTGCTCGCCTTCTCAAGGAAACCTTAGGAGAAATAGATTTATTCAAGAGCAAAAACAAAGTCATGCAGATGCCTTTCAAAGGTCCGCTCAGTCCCAAACACAAAAATGCTTACCGTTATTTTCTTTCTGCGCAGAAAATGCTTGCAGATCAACCCGTATATGAAATCGCATTTTATCCCAAAAATGCATGCGACCGCGCATTTATCGGTTACTTATATATAACAGCCGACGAACATTATTCATTAGTGAAAGCCAGTTTTACTTTAAGCGATTGGTCGGAAATCAGTTTGGTAAAAAATATTCTGTTTGTACAAACATTTGAAAATAAAGAAAATCGAATATCTCCTATCCATAAAGAATCATTTTTGATGGCAGGTCATGAAATAGCAGGATGCTTTCTGGTCAACCAAACGACGAATTATACGGATACGATAACGTCTTTGAGCGTCTCGGAAAAACAAATAGAGCCGATTGTTCAGATAGCCTCCCAAACCCGCGCATTCAGAAACTGGCAAAATGGAATGTATTTGTTAATGACTGATCATTTAAAACTGGGCGGTAAAAAAGGAAAATTTGAATGGGGGCCTGTCGACGAATCGCTCAGTTACAACCAGACGGAAGGAATCCGGATAAAAGCCGCCGGAAATACGACCCTGAATCTGAACAAGCGTTTTCTTTTCGGCGGCTATTTAGCTTACGGATTCAATGACAAGCGCTTCAAATACAAGGGAGAAGTCGTTTATTCTTTTCTGCCAAAAACAAAAGATATAGGGGAGTTCCCTAAACGGTTATTAAGCGTCTCCTACATTCACGATTTGAATGTTCCCGGGAATGATCTGACAACCAGCAACCGCGACAATATTTTTTATTCTTTTTCCCATTCGTATGACTTGAATCTGTCTTTGCAAAAATTGTTTACCGCTTCTTACGAACAGGAAGGGCCTCGGAATTTTTCATTCAAAATAGGCGGACAACGTCTGTACGACCGCCCCGTGGGAAGCATACAATATGTGAAAGGAAACGGGGATCGAATCGTCCCGCACGTCACTTCTTCGGAATTGAATTTTTCCCTTCGGTATGCTCCGAACGAAATGTTCTTCCAAAACAGGGAAAGCCGCTGGTATATTCATCGTGGGGCCATCGAATTTAACATTCGCCACCGGATCGGCATCAAAGGTTTTTTGGGTTCGGATTATGGCTATCAGATTACCGATTTCAGTATTTTCAAGCGATTTTATTTTCCTCAACACATTGGAACGATGGATGTCCAGCTTTCGGGCGGAAAAGTATGGAGCCGCGTCCCTTTTCCGCTGCTGTTTATTCCCATAGGAAATATCAGCTATATTTTCAAGGAAACCGATTACAACCTCATGAATTACTACGAATTCGTCATCGACCGGTTTATTGCAGGAAACATCGATTGTCAATTCAATTGGTCGCCTTTCCGATGGTTTTCCAGGAGCAAATGGTTTTCTGGAAACACAATCAAAACCACTTTTGGGTTAAGAACAATCTATGGACCCTTGTCTTCCAACAACGACCCTCGACTGCATCCCGATTTATTCCGGTTCAGCCAAGGGGTAAGACCCTTGGACAATGAACCTTATGCAGAAATGAATATCGGATTTTCCAATATTTTCAAATTGTTCCGCGTGGAATGGGTACGGCGTTTGTCTTACCTCGAACCCAGCGGGTTGGGGAAAAAGGTCAACAAAGCCTCCCTGCTTGTAACAACTACGTTTTCTTTTTGAAGATTTACGTTTTTTCCGTTCCTCTAAGATTGTTTACTTGTTTTGATCGCCTGGATTATCGCATGGGAGAAGCCATTGGCTTCCAGTTCGTTTAATCCTTTGATGGTGATTCCGCCCGGCGTTGTAACTTTATCTATTTCCGTTTCGGGATTTTCTTTGGTTTCATCCAGCAAAGCCGCGGCTCCCAACATAGTTTGGACGATCAAATTTTGCGCATATTTCGGATAAAAACCCAATTCGACGCCCGCTAAGGTAGCCGCACGAACATAGCGGAACAAATAGGCTATTCCACAAGATGTTAAGGCAGCTCCGGCCTCCATCTTGTTTTCGTCCATGCAAATGGTGGTTCCCAATTCGTCGAAAATCCGTACCATCAAAGCTTGCTGTTCCGGAGACGCATTTTGCGAAGCCATTAAGGTAACGCCTTGCCCGACAGCAATGGCTGTATTAGGAATCAAGCGGAAAAGCGTCGGCCATGCATTTTCGTCCTCTACCTTCTGAAGCGTTTCGTTCATCTCGTTGATGGTGACTCCTGCCGCAATGGATATCAGTATTTGTTTAGAATAATCCATCCGAAATTTGATGTTTAAAAGCACATCCCGAATCACCCATGGTTTGACTGCCAAAAGTACAATATCGGCGTTTTCCACACTGTCGTATATTTCCACTGCGGTGTGAATGGCCGGATTGAAATCGTTTATTATTTTCAAAGGTTCTTCCCGAACATCAATCACAGTGATATCGCTCGGTCGAAAAACACTTCCTCGAACTAAACCGCGAACCATGGCTCCTCCCATGTTTCCGCCTCCAACGACAACTATTTTCATGTTTTTAATTTTTAATATTATTTTTTCATTATCTGCGCTCATCTGTTTCCTCGGCGTCATCTGCGTTCTTATAACACCCTATTTAACCGTTTCAAGAATTCGTTTGCTAATTCTTTACTCAAACACAAAGGAGGCAACAACCGGAAAACGTGTATTCCCGTAGCGCCTGTAAATACTTTTTCCTGAAACAACAACTGGTCGCGCGCTTCCCGGATCGGTTGTTCCAATTCGAGACCGATCATCAATCCTCGTCCACGCACCTCTTTGATTGCCGGTATTTTTTTTAATTCGCAAATCAGATAGCCGCCCACTTGCGCGGCATTTTCGATCAGATTTTCTTCTTCCATTGCGTCCAATACCGCGATAGCGGCGGCGCAAGCCAAATAATTTCCACCAAAAGTAGACCCCAGTTGTCCAGCGACAGCTGTGAAACGGGGTGAAATCAGAATCCCCGAAACAGGAAATCCATTCCCCATGCCTTTGGCTATTGTAATGATATCCGGACGGATTTCTGCTTCCTGATGTGCAAAGAACAGGCCTGTACGGCCATATCCCGACTGTATTTCATCCAGAATCAGAATGGTATCCGTTTCGTCGCAAATTTTACGAAGTTCTTTAAGAAACTCGGAATCCGGAACTATAATTCCGCCAATACCTTGAATGCCCTCGATAATGACAGAGGAAACGTCGTTCTTCTTCAACGTTTCTCTGACAGCGTCTATATCGTTCAAAGGCAAAAAGACCACTTCCAAATTTTCGTTGACAGGCGCCCGGTAGATAGCGCAATCCGTTACGCCAACGGCCGCAGACGTTCGTCCATGAAAAGAAGAACGGAAGGCGACTACTTTTTTTCTTTTGTTATAAAAAGAAGCTAGTTTCAAGGCGTTTTCGTTGGCCTCAGCCCCCGAATTCACCATGAATAAGGAATAATCCGGATAACCGGAAGCTTTTCCCAACTTCTCTGCATACTCGTTTTGCAAAGGAATCAACACCGAATTGGAATAAAATCCAATTTTTTCCAACTGGCGAGTCATTTTTGCAATGTATCCGGGATGCGAATGGCCAATGGAAATAACCGCATGACCGCCATAAAAATCCAAGTATTCGTTTCCTTCCTTGTCATATATTTTGCAACCCCGAGCATAAACCGGTTCAATAGGCCAGCGAGGGTATACATCGAAAATTTTCATATTGATTGTTTAATTGAATTATAAATAAATTAACAATTCATAATTCGTAATTTATATTAAAATGCTGTTGGTTTTAAGTTCAAACCGGTTTTTTCATCCAAGCCAAACATCAAGTTGAAATTTTGCACGGCTTGTCCGGACGCACCTTTCAACAAATTGTCTATAATCGAAACAATTAACAATTTGCGGTCGTGCTTTTCCAAATACAACAGGCATTTATTTGTATTGATTACTTGCTTCAAATCGAGTTCCCTATCTGTAACAAAGGTAAAAGGTTGATCCGCATAAAAATGAGTATATAAGTTCATTATCTCATGGATCGGTAAACCGCATTCAGTATAAACCGTAGCAAAGATGCCGCGCGTAAAATTCCCTCTTACAGGAATAAAGTTGATAGCGGACTTGTATCGGGGCTGAAGTTGGCCAATCGTCTCGTTGATTTCTTTTAAATGCTGATGATTAAACGCTTTATATACCGAAAGATTATTGTCGCGCCAACTGAAATGAGACGTTCCGGACGCTTGCACGCCGGCTCCTGTGGAACCGGTAACCGCATGCACATGAATTTCGCTGCGCAACAAATGTTCATACGCTAAAGGCAACAATGCCAATTGGATCGCGGTTGCGAAGCATCCGGGGTTAGCAACGCGTTTCGCTTGTTGAATGCTGGATCGATTCAATTCCGGCAGGCCATAAATAAATCCTTCCGCGTTTTCCCTTTTCCGGAAATCCGTTGATAAATCAATGATTTTCAGTGTTTCCGGAATATCGTTGCTTTCCATGAATTTTCGACTGTCGCCATGAGCGGAACACAAAAACAAAGCGTCGATTCCCCAGTCTTTGCGAGCGTTCGAAGGCAACTCGCCCGAAAAAACAGTATCCATATCGCCGATCAAACCTTCGTGGATGTCGGTGATTCGACGTCCTGCCTGACTACTGCTGTGTATAAATTGTATTTCTACTTCCGGATGATGAATCAATAAGCGAATCAATTCGCCGGCAGTATATCCAGCGCCTCCGATGATTCCCGCTTTAATACTCATTCTTCCGGTTTTTCTTTTGCACTTCGTAATAAATCTTAGTTGGAATCGCCATCATTTTAATAAATCCTTTGGCATCTTCCGGCGTCCATGCCCTGTTGATTTCACCATATTCGCCAAAATCGGTCTTCATCAGGTCGAAATCGCTTTCTACCCCTATCGAAGAAAAATGATAAGGACGAAGAAGCAAGCGAACCGTTCCAGTCACTTGTTGTTGCGAATGGAGAAGAAACGCCTCCATATCGCGCATCACCGGTTCGAGGTATTGGGCTTCATGCAAAAACATTCCGTACCAATTTCCGATCTGGTCTTTCCAATACTGTTGCCACTTAGATAAAGTATGCTTTTCCAAAAGTTTATGGGCATGAATGATTGTTAACGAAGCGGCGGCTTCAAAACCGACGCGGCCTTTAATGCCGATAATTGTATCGCCCACGTGCATATCGCGGCCAATGGCGTAACGGGAAGCTATTTTTTCAATATCCTGAATGGCTTTCACTTTATCGGTATAGACTTGGCCATTCACAGCCGAGATTTCGCCTTCGGTAAAAGAGATGCTCAATACTTCTTCTCCATTTTCCTGTAATTGAGAAGGATAAGCTTCTTCAGGCAAAGTTTGTTCCGATCGCAAAGTTTCCTTTCCTCCAATGCTTGTTCCCCATAAACCTTTATTGATCGAATATTCCATTTTCGTAAAATCCGCCTCGAAACCATGTTCTTTCAGGTAATTGATTTCATCCTCGCGGCTAAGAACCATATCACGCGTGGGCGTAAGGATTCCGATTTCGGGCGCCAGCACCTCAAATGTCAAATCAAAACGAACTTGATCGTTTCCTGCGCCCGTACTTCCATGAGCTACATAATCGGCGCCAATTTCCTGAGCGTAACGGATGATAGCAATCGCCTGAAAAATACGTTCCGAACTCACCGAAATGGGATAAGTCCCGTTGCGAAGCACATTCCCGAAAATCATATATTTGATACTTTTTTCGTAATATTCATTTGCAATATCCAGCGTCGTATGCCGGACAGCTCCCAAACGGTAAGCCCGTTCTTCTATCTTTTTCAAATCTTCGGAAGCAAAACCGCCTGTATTGGCCAAAGCGGTATAGACTTCATATCCTAATTCTTGCGATAAATACATGGCACAGAACGAGGTATCAAGTCCCCCACTGTACGCTAAAACCACTTTTTTTTTCTTCATCTGAACCTATTTTATTTTTTAATTGTCATACAGAATGCAAAAAATGTTCTCATTCTTCCTTTTTTCCAAATTCTGCTTTTTAATGTCTGTGAAGCGCCGGATCGTACAACATTGCCGTGCAAATACAATACTTCCGGTTGGTGCGTTCCAGAATATCATAATTCACGCATCCCTGGCATCCTCTCCAGAATGCATCGTCGTCGGTTAACTCGGCATAAGAAACAGGAATATAACCCAAATCGGTATTGATTTTCATGACGGCTGCGCCAGAAGTCAAACCAAATAATTTGGCATCCGGAAACCGCATCCGCGACAATTTGAACGATTCTTCCTTGATTCTGCGCGCAAGCCCCTGCCGACGGTAAGGTTCTGCGACTACCAATCCCGAATTGGCCACATATTGTTTATTTCCCCAACTTTCGATGTAACAGAATCCGGCAAAATCGTCTTCATCCAAAGCAATGATCGCTTTTCGTTCCCGCATTTTCAACTCCAAATATTCGGCAGTACGTTTGGCTATTCCTGTTCCGCGAACTTTTGCCGCATCCTTAATCGCTTTTAATATGGTTGGCACATATTTGATGTGGCTGTCATCAGCAATTAGTATTTTGATTCTACTGTTCATTGTTTATAAATTTAAAAGAATGAGATATAATAAATGAATTGCTTCCAAAGGCATTCTATAAATAAATGTTCGATTCTCTCAATGCAGCCAGAATTTGATTTTTGTCGAAACCTTCCTTCGGTATCACCAAAATGGTATCGTCGCCTGCAATGGTACCTAAAATAGCATACGATATACGGTTGTCGATATCGAAAGCAACGCCCATCGCATAGCCCGGACGCGTTTTGATTACCGCCAAGTTATTCGAAAAATCTACCGAAAGGATATCGGCGCTCCTTTCCCCTCCGCCTTCTGGATTATTGTTTTCCTTTGAAAAGTTTTTTTCTCCTGAAATCGCATACAGATAATTTCCTTTTGCATCTGGTAACTTAACTAATTTGAGCTGCTTAATATCTCGTGAAAGAGTAGCTTGAGTAATTTTAAATCCTCTTTTCTGCAAAAGAACCAGCAAATCCTCCTGGCTGCGGATAGAATGCCGGCCTACTAATTCCAAAATGGCGGTCAAACGTTTTACCTTTTTTGTTATCATGTATAAATATGCTAAAATAGCCCGCAAATTTATACAATTTTTTTATCGCTTGTATCTATTCTATAATTTTATTTTCAACAAAAAAAACATTATTTTTGTGACTAAATTAAAAAATATTTGTGTCATGAAAAATTTGCTTATTCTTTTCATTATTGTTTTTGGTCTTTATTCGTGTGGAAGCGTGCCAATTACGGGACGCCGCCAGTTGAATCTTGTATCCGATAGCGAAGTTTTATCGCTCAGTTTACAACAATACGGCGACTATATCAAGACGGCGAAAAAATCGACCGACAAGGCATCCATCGCCTTAGTAGAAAAAGTAGGTCAAAGGATCGCGGGTGCGGTAGAAGCCTATTTCAAATCTACGGGACAAGAAAAATTGTTGGAAGGTTACCAATGGGAATTTAATTTGGTAGATGATCCTCAAGTGAATGCTTTTTGCATGCCGGGCGGTAAAATTGTAGTGTACACCGGTATACTACCTTATACAAAAGATGAAACAGGACTGGCTGTCGTTTTGGGTCACGAAGTAGGTCATGCCATTGCAAAACATGCCAACGAAAGAATGTCTCAGCAAATGGCTGTCCAGTATGGAGGAGCGGCGGTCGGCGCGGCTTTAGGAAAATCTTCCGCTGTGATTCAAACCATTGGAACGCAGGTATATGGATTAGGAGCGCAGGTGGGCGTGATGTTGCCTTTCAATCGGAAACAAGAATTGGAAGCCGATCATTTGGGACTCATCCTTATGGCCATTGCCGGATACGATCCAAGTTATGCTATCCCATTCTGGGAAAGGATGTCTCAGCAAGGAGGAAGCAAAACGAGCGAACTTTTAAGCACTCACCCTTCCGACAATACCCGTATTGCTGAAATTCGGAAAGCGCTTCCCGAAGCAATGAAGTATTACAATGGACAAGGAAGTAATCCCGCCTCAAAAAGCGGCACGACCAGCAGTCAATGGCGTTTTTAAACCGTAATACCCATTTTCTTCATGAGAAATGTGGCATTCATGTTTTGAGCTATTCCTTCTCGCAATTGATAGGAGAAGGATAGCTCATCGCCTTGAATATCGGCTTCGAAACAGTAATTTCTCACTTTTCCGGGGAATTCTTTTTCGAGACTTCCCAGCAGCAAATCGTGCGTGGCGATGATTCCGCAAGTTTGCAAAGAGATAAACTGTTGAACGAGAGCAAGAGAACCTTTTTGTTTGTCGACTGAATTTGTGCCTTTCAGAATTTCGTCCAGAATAATGAATACTTTTTCGCCTGCCTGCAGTCGGTCGATAATCACTTTCAATCGTTTAAGTTCCGCAAAGAAATACGATTCATGATCGTTTAAGGAATCGGATGTGCGCAAACTCGTTATCAATAAGGCGGGGGAGAACGTTAGCGATTCCGCACAAACGGACGAACCTATGCATGCCAACACAAAATTAACGCCGACGGTTCGCAGATACGTACTTTTTCCAGCCATATTTGCTCCGGTAACCACCAGAAACAAAGGAGCTTTTTCAATAAAAACATCATTCCTTACGCACTGTTTCATGAGCGGATGCCCCAGACGCCGACCTTCCATCCGAAAATACGTATCGGTACACTCCGGAAACGCATAATCCGGATGATTAAATACAAAAATTCCTAAGGAACAATAAGCGTCGAATTCACCCATGATTTTAATCCAATGCAAAAGATTTTTCCCCCGCTTGTCTTTCCATTCTTCCAATTGGATCGATTTCTGTATATCCCACAGCAATAGCGGATTCAATAAAAGAAAAACCAGCATGTTGCCCCGCTGTTCCAATTCGCTGGTTAATTGCGCCAGTTTTTTGAGATCGGCAGACGCTTTCCGTTTATCCTGCAAAAAAACCGACTGCAATTCGTTCAGTCTTTTCGATTGAAAGGACTCGCATTCTACTGCCTGAATCAATTCCAAATAATTTTGAAGCAAGTCTACTTTCCGGCATACCGTTTTTTGTAAGCGGTTTATTTTCTTCGCTTGGCTTTCGCTGATCAGCAAAGCAAGAAGGTACATCCCGATCAATCCTTTCGGAGGAAAAACCGCACAAACGGTCAACAAAATCAGGACTGCCCAAAGCAAGGGGAGAGCGATTTGAGCCGCTTTCCATTTTTTTCGAGACCCAATTCCATCCGAATGTTTCACGAAATCTTCGATTTCCTTATCGTCCGAGCTTTTACATGGATTGATTAATCCCAAAATCTGAAAATGATGAATGAAATTTTGCTTCCGGCTCAATTCCTTGACCGCTTCTTGGCGTACGGCAATGTCGGCAACTTTCCGCAAAGGATTTTCAAACCATTCAATCAAAACCTGTTTGCCATAATTTGTACCAGTGCGGTTCATGGATTGAAACAAGGAATGATTTCCGAAAATATCCAAATCCGTGCTAAACAAATGAAGCGGATTGAGTTTTTCAGGCGCGCCGTCGAAAGCCGAAAAATCATAATCCAAAGCTTTCAATTCGTTTTTGCCGCATTGGATAGCCGTTTCCTGATACTGTTTTTTCCGCTGCAAACGATTATAGCGAAGCAATAAGGCTAAAAAGCAAGCAGTTCCAGCCAACAAAACCAAAATAATTATTCCGCTTCCTCCCGATCGTAAGCTGTAGGCTAAGACAATCGTTCCCAGAAAAACCAACAACCGGGCCATGGCCATTGAAAACAAACTTTTTTTCGTTGCAGACAACTGAATCTGGTTATTTTTTACTCGTTCTTTGTAGTAGTGGGAAACAGATTGGTTCATAAAATCTCTTTGATCATGTGAATTTTGAATTGATAAAGCGTTAAGACGATGCGCCTATTTTCTTGACCTGAAGGTAAATTTCATCCGTTTAAGGCTGAAAACTTTCTAAATCAATAGCGTAAGACGGTTCCCTCCGAATCGGAATGGAATCTAAAATAAAGCCTTTTCAGGCCTTGATGCCATACGTAAAAAAAAAAGCTGCTCAAAAAATTTTTTTTGAACAGTCTCTTCCTTTTTTCTGAGCCACTGACCAGATTCGAACTGGTGACCTACGCGTTACGAATGCGTTGCTCTACCGACTGAGCTACAGTGGCCAATATTTTATTGTATCAATCCTTTCAAAAATGTATTCAATTCTTTCTCTACATGTCCCCAAAAATCCCCTTCTAACTTCAGGGTATCATCGTCTATAAAAATCAGTTCATCAGTCACAATAAAATCGGCGTCAATCAAATTAACCGAAAAAGGTTTGCAAATAAACTTTTTCTCGAAAACATGTTCTTTTTCCAATTCTTTGAGAACAAACTTAGCAGCAAACCGCACTTCCTTGAGAGAATCGTCGTCTAATAGAATATTTTTATCTGTTAAATTGACGGAATACAATGGATTCTCCGTATCGTCAAAAAAGTTCAGCATCTGGTTTTCTACATCGTAATAGATGTATAAGTCGCTTAAAGAACCTCCTGCATCAGCGAGTTGATAATTTTCAAGGCTTTTTACGACTGCAACTTTCAATTCAGACTCCAGACTTTTATTGATTGCTTTCATGCGGCAAAGGTAAATAAAAATTAAAGAAAACACAAATTCTTAACTTTGAAAAAATAAAACCGAAAAGAAAGCATTGTTTGTATAAATTGCCAATTTTTTTGAACTTTATTGGACAAAGGTTTGCAAAAGTCGTCGAACCGGTTTACTTTTGTAAGCATTATATTATTATACCGGACTAAAGAGGTGGTTGAGCATAATCTAAATTCTAATAAAAATATGAAACAATTTATGTTATTTTCCTTTCTATGGCTGATTTTTGGTTTATTTGCACAGGCGCAGAGCGTCTTAGAGAAAACCCCTCGTCGGGGATTTGATGTTGTAAAGAACGGCGCTCTTCAAGGCTTGCACGACGGATTCGATTACGAACTGTGGTGGGATAGCGGCGATGTCGATATGATCCTGAATGAAGGAGGTACATTCGAGTGCAGTTGGAACAATATCAACAATGCTCTGTTCCGTACAGGCAAAAAATTCGACTCTACCAAAACTTACGAAGAAATGGGTACTATGTCTCTCAATTATAGCTGCGACTACCAGCCGAACGGCAATTCGTATCTATGCGTCTACGGTTGGTCTGTTGATCCGCTGGTAGAGTTTTACATTGTAGAAGCATGGGGACATTGGCGTCCGCCCGGTGCAGAATCCATGGGGACTATCGAAATGGACGGCGGCACGTACGATATCTATGAGACTACGCGCGTCAATCAACCTTCCATTCAGGGCGACACGACTTTTCAACAATACTGGAGCGTTCGTACCGAGAGAAAAACCAGCGGGACCGTATCTGTCAGCGAACATTTCAAAGCGTGGAAAGCAATGGGTTTGGAGTTGGGAAAGTTATATGAGGTTGCGCTGTGCGTCGAAGGCTATCAGAGCAAAGGAACTGCCAATGTATACGACTTTACGCTGACCATTGGCGACGCCACGTTTGGCGCAAAAGATAAAAATGCTCCGCTTTTCACTCAATTTACCTATCGCGGCGATGATCCGGTATACAAGGAAAATCCTTTGAAGCCAGATGAATTTTATACGCCGATCTTGCAAGGATGTTATCCTGATCCGAGCATTACGCGCAAAGGAAATGATTATTATTTGGTGACTTCGTCGTTTGTCATGGTTCCGGGAGTACCCATTTTTTATTCCAACGACTTGGTAAATTGGCGGCAAATAGGGCATGTACTCGATCGTCCGTCACAATTGAAAGTACAGGATGCCGGCATCAGCTCCGGTATATACGCTCCGCAAATTCTGTACAATCCGTATAACGATACGTTTTATATGATTACCACGCATATTGCCGCCGGTTTAGGCAATATCGTCGTAAAAACCAAAGATCCGGCCCAGGGATGGAGCGATCCTTTCAAACAGCAATTTGATGGAATCGATCCGTCGCTTTTCTTCGACGACGATGGGAAGGCATACATAGTTCACAATGACGCTCCGGATCGTGGAAAAGAACAGTATGAAGGACATCGCGTCATTAAAATTTGGGAATACGATTTGGAAAAAGATCAGGTGATTCCCGGTACCGATCAAATGATTGTGGACGGCGGCGTGGACATTACCCAAAAACCCATTTGGATTGAAGCGCCTCATATCTATAAGAAAAACGGACGTTACTATCTTATGTGCGCCGAAGGCGGTACTGCCGACTGGCACAGCGAAGTGATTTTTGTGAGCGATCATCCCAAAGGACCTTACATTCCTGCCGGCAGCAATCCCATTCTTACCCAAAGATATTTGTCGCAGGACCGGAAAAATAAGGTTGAGTGGGCGGGTCATGCTGATTTAGTTGAAGGCCCAGAAGGAAAGTATTATGGCGTTTTTCTGGCCATTCGTCCCAATGAAAAAAACAGGGTCAACATAGGCCGTGAAACATTTATATTGCCGGTAGACTGGAGCGGCGATTTTCCCGTTTTTGAAAATGGATTGATTCCTTTGTCTCCTAAATTGAAAATGTCTTCGGGAACATCCAACCAAACAGGCGAAAATGGATTTTTTCCCAATGGAAATTTTACGTTTGCCGATGACTTTACTTCCGACAAGTTGGATGATCGCTGGATTGGAGTCAGAGGAGGACGCGAGGATTTTATCCACAGGAACACAAGCGGTTTAAGAATCAAACCGTTCCCCGTAAATATACGAGAAGCAAAACCTACTTCTACTCTTTTTTACAGACAACAGCACAACAATTTCGAGGCAACCGTAACGATAAACTACAAGCCGGCTTCGGCTTCCGAACTGGCAGGTTTGGTATGTTATCAAAGCGAGTCGTTTAACTATGTATTGGGCGTCACGCGAAAAGAACAGGATGATTGTATTGTACTTGTACGAACCGAACGCAAAGACAGCCAAAATAAATCTACTGTCGTCGCTTTCGAAAGGGTAGATTTAAGTAAGCCGATAAAATTACAGGTAAAAGCTCAGGGAGACAATTATCAGTTCAATTATGCAATTGGCGATGGCGATTTGAAAAATTTGGGCGGTATTGTTTCGGGAGATATCCTTTCAACCAACATTGCAGGCGGATTTACAGGCAGTCTGATTGGTTTGTATGCCACATCGGCAAATGATATCACGTCGTTTTAAGAGGACACGTAAATGACGCGCCTTATCTAAATGAACGCAGATTTTAATTTTATTTTTTATCTGCGTTCATTCGTATAGGATGTGTTATTTGCGTTCTATTTCAACCTTTTTATATACTTTATCACTCGAGTTATACTGAAAGCCAATAAACCCAATACTACAATTGTCAAGACGAGAACGCCCGGCAAGAAAATATCTTTGCCGGCAGCCCTATCTTCAATAAATAATTTTATAAACGTTCCTATGGCTACTATACAACATAAACTGATGATACCCCACACAATAAGATTCTTTATAAAAATAAACTTTTTTACGCTTTCTTTCATAGACATTTTCTATATTTAATTATTTACAATCACTACGGATCGACTAAAATTTCAAAAAGAAGCAAAGGTAGTCAAAAAATTTAGTCAGTCAGCCGCTATTCAAACAAATCATCAAACGGTAAGAATCTTAACGAAACTCAACATTTCCGCTGCAAAGCGTGTAATTGGAACTTATGAATTAAATTTCGCCCCAGTTGATTTAATACACGATTTTTTTAATCCATTCCCATTTTTTCCATTAATTTTTTTACCGCTTCTTCCGGACTGTTGGTTTCTACCAATAAACTGATAAATTGGCTGCCGATAATGGCTCCAGCTGCATTTTCAAAAGCTGCCGCAAGCGTTTCCTTGTTGGAAATTCCAAAACCAATCAAACGCGGATTCCGCAAATTCATGTGGTTGATACGTCGAAAATAAGCTTGCTTTGTTTCGTCAAAAGTATTTTGCGCGCCGGTGATTGCCGCCGAGGAAACCATATAAATGAAACCATCGGTATGCGTATCTATCTGGCGTATGCGTTCTTCAGATGTTTCAGGCGTAATCAACAAAATCATTTTCAAATCGTATAAATCGGCAACAGGTTTATATTCCATCAAATAATCTCTGAAAGGCAAATCCGGAATAATCATTCCAGAAATACCCGTTCGTTGACAATCTTTGCAGAAATTTTCAAAACCATATTGCATGACCGGATTCAAATATCCCATCCAAATCAGAGGAATATGAATTTCATTCTGAGCGGATTCTAACTGGGAAAAAAGAATTTTCAGGCTCATGCCGTTGCGAAGGGCAGAAGCGCTGCTTTTTTGAATAACCGGCCCATCGGCCATCGGATCGGAGAATGGCATTCCAACTTCAATCAAATCGACTCCTTTTTCCTGCAATTCTTTGATAATCTGAACGGTATCATTCAATTGAGGAAATCCTGCCGTAAAATAAACCGAAAGAATGCCTCTGGTCTTACGTTGAAATAAAGCATTTATTTTGTTCATTGTTATGTGTACCTATATTTGCTATGATCTATTTTTCTTCCATTTTTCGTTTTCTAAAGGAACCTCGCCGACAGGCAATTTATTAGCCTGAATAAAAGGCAAAAGAAAGTCTTGTATCCGGCTAATATCTTTCAAACCGGGTGAAATTTCAAACCGGCTATTCAAATCAACCGCATACAACTGAGGAATATTGCATTGCCGGATGATTTCAAAATCGTTCTTGTCGATGCCTCCGCTTAAAAAAAACGGTTTTTTACTTGAATAGGAGCTAAGAATTCGCCAATCGAATTTTTTTCCGGAGCCGCCATACAGAGGCGTTCGGGCGTCGAACAGGAAATAATCGCAAACGGTTTCATAGCAAGCGGTTTTTTCCAAATCTTTCCCCTTTTCAATTTGAAAAGCTTTAATGATTTTTATTCCTTTATCCTTCAATCTTTTGCATAAATCTGGCGATTCCGATCCATGCAATTGAAGCATTTGCAATCCGTATTGTTCCTTTTTTTTCCATATATTTTCTTCGTTTTCATCCACAAAAACGCCTACCTTTTGTACGTTGGACGGGACAATGCCTAACTCGCCTGCATTCAAGCTGCCGGCATATCGGGGCGACTTTTCATAAAAAATCAAGCCTATCAGGTCGATCGGAAGGCGCAACAAATCGTTTATATTGTCTGGATATTTCATCCCGCAAACTTTTATTTTCATATAGCGCACTCAGTTTTTTATTCAGTCAATCAAAATGGGTGATAAACTCCTGCAAGGCTTGTCCCGGATGATCTTTTTTCATAAAAATTTCCCCCATCAAAAAGCCGTTAAAACCTTCAACTAAGAGATGCTTTATCGTTGCAGGATCAGAAAGTCCGCTTTCCGAAATTTTGAAATATTCATCCGGTATTGGATGCGCCAAATCGAGACTGCATTGAACATCTGTATCGAATGTCTTCAAATTCCGGTTATTAATTCCCACTACATCCACTAAAGGCTGGATATAATCCAATTCGTCGCGGTTGTGAATTTCCAACAAAACTTCCATATCTAATTCATGAGCAATCGCAGAAAATTGCAAAGATTCTTCCTTTGTCAAACAGGCTGCAATCAATAAAACAACGTCTGCGCCCAAAACTTTGGACTGGTATATCTGGTAAGCATCCACAATAAAATCTTTCCGCAAAATGGGTATTTTCGTAACCGCTTTTCGCGCTTTTTTGAAATCGGAAAAAGAACCGCCAAAAAACGATTCGTCGGTCAAAACAGAAATCGCCGCAGCGCCTGCATCTTCATACTCTTTTACAATCGTTTCCACACAAGCGTTGGGATGTATCCAGCCCTTGGACGGTGACCGACGTTTGAATTCGGCTACAATACCCGGCGGCGAATCGGCCAACGACTGCCGAAACGAAATTTTTTCGTGCGCCCAAACATGCAGCAAATTTCTCAGATGCGAAAGAGAAACGGCATCCTTTTGCCGAGCTACTTCCAAGCGTTTGCGAGCGCAAATGGTTTCAAGAATGTTCATCTGTTTATCAACTGTTTAATTCTAAAAATCGCTCCCATGTTTTTCTCGCTTTTCCAGATTCCAGCGAATCCCGCGCTATTTCGATGCAAGTTTGCATATCCAATTGAGGCTCAATTGTTTGAATAGCTACCGCCGAATTGATCAACACAACGTTTTTTCGGGCTTCCGTCGTTTCGTTATGGATCACTTCATCCAATATCCGGGCGGCTTTTGGAGGCGTATCTCCACCATACAATTCAAGCGGATCTATCTTCTGAAAACCCAATTGTTCGGGCGTATACATATTTTCCTCGTAATTGCGAATGATTTTGAAAGCGCTGGTCAATGATATTTCATCATAACCATCGAGACTGTGGACAATCGCAAATTCATTGCCGCTTTCCTGGTAAATATAATTATACAAACGCGCCATTTTCAAATCATAAACTCCCAAAACCTGCCGTTTGGGCAGCACGGGATTCACAATAGGCCCCAAAATATTAAAAAATGTTCTAACAGCCAGTGATTTACGTACAGGAGCAACAATTTTCAAAGCCGGATTGAACAATGGGGCATGAAGATAGGCAAAATGAGTTTCGTCCAATGATTTTTTGTGTAAATTTATATCTTTGGAAAATTTCACTCCGTGTTCTTCCATCACATTCGACGCTCCGCTCACGGAAGTCGCCCCATAGTTTCCGTGTTTCACTACTTCGTATCCGGCCCCTGCGGCGACTAAACAGGCGGCTGTCGAAATATTGAACGTATTTTTTCCGTCGCCTCCGGTGCCTACAATATCAATTGGATTATAATCTCTTAATTCGTCCATGTTTACGCGCATTTCCAATAATGCCTCGCGAAAGCCGAGAATCTCGTCCACACTGACGCTCCGCATGAAATAAACTGTGATAAAGGCCGCAATCTGACTTTCGTTGTATCGGCCTTCCGCCATATTCGTCAAAATAGTCTTCGCTTCGTCGCGCGTCAAGTATTGATGTTCAAACAAACCATTCAATACCTCCGAAAATGTTTTTTGTGTCATCTTTTTAACTATTAACCATTCAAAAATCGAGCAACAATTTCTTTACCATAAGGCGTCAATATCGATTCGGGATGAAATTGCAGACCGTGTACCTCCCATTTTTTGTGCTTCAAGGCCATAATTTGTCCCTTTTCGTCTGTTGCCGTAACGGTCAATTCCGCCGGAAAATCCTCGTTGCTGACCAACCATGAATGGTATCTCCCTGCCTCAAAACTTTCGGGCAAACCGTCGAAAATCCGATGAGGAGCAATAACTTTGACCGGAGTAGCTACTCCGTGGTATACATCTTCCATGTTAATCAACTTCCCTCCGAAAGCTTCTGCAATGGCCTGATGTCCCAAACAAATGCCTAACAAACTTTTGGTCGGAGCAAATTGTCGGATCAATGGAAGCAACAAACCGGCTTCGCTCGGAATTCCCGGTCCGGGCGACAAAATGATCTTGTCGAACTTTTCGATTTCTTCCAAGCGGATTTTATCATTTCGGTGGACTTCCACCTCCTTGTATCCCAATTCTTTCACTAAGTGTGCTATATTGTAGGTAAAAGAATCGTAATTATCAAAAATCAATATTTTCATGTGTTTCGCAAACTTCAATTGATTATTTTTTCCGCAGCGTCAATCGCTTTCTTCAAAGCGCCCAATTTATTATTTACTTCTTGCAGTTCGGATGCTTCCTGAGAACGGGAAACGATTCCGGCTCCCGCCTGGTAGTACAATACATTATTTTTGCTGAGAAAGGAACGAATCGTGATGGCTTGATTCAAATCGCCGTTTAATCCAACGTAACCGATCGATCCTCCATAAGCGCCCCTGTTGTAAGGTTCTATCTCGCGAATCAATTCCATAGCGCGTACTTTCGGCGCTCCCGAAAGAGTACCTGCCGGAAAAGTATCCGCATAAATCTGAAGCGTATTGCTTCCCTCTTTCACTTCGCCTACAACCCTCGAAACTAAGTGAATGACATGCGAATAATATTGCACCTCTTTGTAAAAATCTACATGGACATTTTCTGCATTTTTACTTAAATCGTTTCGCGCCAAATCGACCAGCATCACATGTTCGGCATTTTCTTTGGGATCATTCAATAAATCTTGAGCCAGTTCTTTATCTTTTTCGTCGTCGCCCGTCCGTTGAAAAGTTCCAGCAATGGGATCGATATACGCCCGTTTTCCGGAAATCCGGCAATGCGTTTCAGGACTTGAACCAAAAATACGAAAAGAACCAAAATCAAAATAAAACAGATAAGGAGACGGATTGATGGAACGTAAAGCACGATATACTTTGAAATCGTCGCCCGAAAAGGCTTGCGAAAAACAGCGGGACAAAACAATTTGAAAAACGTCGCCTCGTTTGCAGTGTTGAATTCCCTGCCTCACCATGGAGCGGTACGTTTCGTCGCTGACAAGCGATTTTTCTTCTCCTTTCGTAGAAAAATTGTAAGAAGCATAATTTCGATTGTTCAAAATAGCCAGTACTTCATCCATTCGGCTGGCTTCTTCTTCCATCGCATTTTCTATAATGGTCATTTCATTTTTAAACTGATTGACCACAATAATGTAGCGGTAAAAAATGTAAACCATATCAGGAATCATACTTCCTTCAAAATTACTTTTACCCGGGACAATATCTTCGAAATATTGAACAGCGTCGTAAGCTGTATAACCGAAAAAACCATTGTAAGTAGTCGTATTCCCATCGTTTTTTCTTTCAAAAGAACGAATAAACTGGTTCAACAACAAGGGAATCGATTCTCCTTTTTCCAATCTTCTTTCTTTCCTGCTTTTATCAGGATACTCCATGCAGATATTTCCGTCTTTCACTTCAAAGCGAGCCATCGAATTCAAACCGATAAACGAAACGGAATTTTCGTTTCCATGGAAATCGGAACTTTCCAACAACACCGATTCAGGAAAAACATCCCTCACTTTCAAATAAATGCCGACAGGCGTTTGCAAATCCGCCAAAACCGTTTTGCATTGCGTACAAATCGTCACTTTCTTCATACCCTCGTTACTGATCTTTCTCATTACTGATTTTCTGATTCACATACGTTTCCATATCCTTATCCCCCCTACCCGACAAGCACAAAACAACCACCTGATCTGGAGCGAATTTTTTTCTTTTGAAAACGGCTAAAGCATGAGCCGATTCCAACGCGGGAATAATTCCTTCCAAACGAGTCAATTCCATAGCCGCCTGCAAAGCTTCGTCGTCGTCGATCGCCAACACTTCGGATCGACCCTGCTTAGCCATGTTCGCATGCATAGGTCCGATTCCCGGATAATCCAATCCCGCCGAAATAGAATACGGTTCTTCAATCTGTCCATCAGGCGTTTGCATCAACAAGGTTTTGGCTCCATGAATAATTCCCACGCTGCCCAAGTGAATCGTAGCCGCCGATTGTCCCGAATGTATTCCTTTGCCCCCAGCTTCTGCTAAAATAATTTTCACTTGTGGATTATCAATGTATTCGTACATGGCGCCTCCCGCATTGCTCCCTCCGCCTACGCAAGCGATCAGATAATCGGGATAGTCTCGTCCTTCTTTCCCCATCAACTGTTTCTTTATCTCTTTACTGATAATAGATTGCAGACGTACCACCAAATCAGGATAAGGATGAGGCCCTACGGTAGATCCAATGATATAATGTGTATCGGCCGGATGGCAGCACCAATCGCGAATGGCTTCATTGGTGGCGTCTTTCAATGTGCGGTTTCCGCTATCGACCGAAACAACTTGAGCGCCAAGCATTTCCATTTTCTGTACATTCAATTTTTGGCGTTCTACATCAGTTCTACCCATGTAGACGACGCATTCCATATTCATCAACGCACAAACCGTTGCGGTTGCTACTCCGTGCTGTCCGGCGCCAGTCTCAGCAATTATTCGGGTTTTGCCCATCCTCCGCGCCAATAGAATTTGACCTACCGTATTGTTGATTTTATGCGCTCCCGTATGATTCAAATCCTCTCGCTTCAAGTAGATACGGCATCCGTATCGTTGCGATAAGCGTCCGGCCAGATACAGCGGCGTAGGACGGCCCACATAATCGGTCAATAGGGCATGGTATTCCTGCTGAAATTCAGGATCATCGAGAATCTTCTGATAATTGTTTCGCAAAGATTCTACATTGGAATAGAGAATTTCTGGAATATAGGCGCCGCCAAAATCCCCATAGTATCCTTCTTCGTTGACATAAAAACTTTTCATTGATTCATTTGATTGTTTTAACGTGCTATCTCACAAGAAAAGGTCTGTTGTGAGTTACAACAGACCTTCTCTCGTTTGTTTTTTAATGTTTTATTTTTTTAGCATTTATTTTTTTAACAACAAAATAGAGCAGGAAGCTTCACCCCTTCTTTCTGGAAGAACAAGCGGCGCCACCAACCTTTATTGTTATCAATTTGTATCATTCTCTTTCTTTTTATTTGGAATATGGCCACAAAGATATAAACTTATTTTTAAATCGCAAAAAAATATTGAAATAATCCAGGTTGCTATCCCTCCAAAATGTCCGCGACGATAATTTCGCGTTTAAAATGTTTTTTCTACTGTTTCACCCCATTCATCATCAATGGTAATGGGCAAAGTAGATGATGACTTACCATTATCCGCTTGAGACAGATTGTCAAATAATTTTCCTGTGTACCGGAACATTTTGTTTTTCTCAATATCGACTTGGCTGATTGTTTTCGTGGCAACGATGGCATTTATTAAAAAAGGTGCGTTTAATTTGCCAAGCGAATGCTTCTTCTTGGAAATCAAGCCGATAAAACCTTTTTTTCACCCCATTTCAAAGGTTTAGATGGGTTAGGTAATAGTAATGAAACAAGGTGAAAAATAAGGTTCAAAAGTACAAGATTTTTTATCTCCATGCAGAATTACTCTGCGTCCTGATTGAGTTATAATAATTCCACAACTTTTTTTTGACATTCAACAGATACGATTCGCAATTACTCACAAAAATAATAGGCTCGACTTTTCAAAAAATAAACTTCTGTCAAAAATAGCATATATTTTTCTAAATAAAAAGTAAGTTTGTCGAAAATTTATTCTACAATTGTCAAAACAGTGTAAATTAATCGATATAGGTCTGAAAATGGAAAAAATAAGTTCATTTCAACTGCTGAAATTTTCAAATTTTCAAATTTTCAAACAGAAGTGCTGCTTCCGGTCCCATATTAAATAATAAATCAATAACGCTTAAATTGGCTTGAAAACCATATTTATGGTCAAACACTTGATAATAGGGTTTGAGGTTCTGAACAATTCCTGTTTTTTTAGGATGCAGCGCTTCGCGCAAATCCAGCATATCTGGCTGAGGTTTAAGCGCGTACTCAGATGAATAGAACACGACAGGCGATATATCCAATAACAAACAAATCAGCTCCCTCAATTGTTCATTGAAATCGAATAAAAAAACAGGCGTTTTTTCATAAAAAGGATAAAAATCATCGGCATAATATTCAAAAAACGGCGTAGAATTATAGGCCGAAACAATCGCATTCCAATGCAAATGCTGCCACTGTCCATGGGCGGCGATGCGGATGTCGCGCGTCAAACATTTCGGCGAATCCGGCTTTACAATGGGGATGCTTAAAGTTTGCAAACCATTGGCTGAAGCAATGATACAACGATTGCGATAGGTTTGCTTGACATAGTAGTCGTGTTGTTCAATCACCACTCGTTCGGCTTGATATATTTGTCGGTAATAGGCGACTGGAGCCAGATAAGCGGTAGTCAAAAGAACGCTCACTTGTTGCTCACTCTTGTAAAGATGCGGTTCCAGCGAATTTTTCCGTCCAACCAACCTCGATCTTGATCGATGGACAACCAAATTAACAAAGGTTTGCCTACAACGTGATCTTCGGGAACAACCCCCCAGCAACGCGAATCCAGCGAATTGTGACGATTGTCGCCCATCATAAAATAATAGTCATATTTAAAGGTATAACTATTGGCCGGTATTCCATTGATAAAGATCTTGCTTCCGTCTCGCCGGAGCGTATTTCCTTCATAATTGACAATGCAACGCATATAAAGCGCTAAATTCTGTTCGTTCAACACGATGGTTTCTCCTTTTTTAGGAATCCACAAAGGACCAAAATCATCTCTTGTCCAACCGGTTACATATCCGTAAGGATAAGTTGGGCCGCCAAATTCAGCCGGTTCTATCCGAACGGATTTAGCCCAACCGCTTTTTTCCAGAAAGCGCAAGGCTTCTTGCGTCAACGGAATCCGGTAAACGGGATTGAAATCTCCATTTTCGTTCCGTTCTATTCCCAAACGCTCAAATACAAATGGCGCGTCTCCCGACCGATTGTATAAAAATTGCTCGTCTTTATTGACGTTTAATTTTCGAAATTGCTTTTCAGTCAAAAGATTTCCCTGTGTTTCCACAAAATAAGCGAATTGTACCTTTTGGGGAGCAGGCAGCTCCACTCCGTTGATATAGACTGTATTATTAATAATTTGCAAAGTATCGCCCGGCATTCCGATGCAACGCTTTACATAATTCTCTCTTCGATCGACCGGTCGGTAGATCACCTCGCCGAAGGTATTTTTATCGCTATTCACTCGTTCCCAAGAAAAACGGTTGTATATTAAGTCGTAATAATCCGGATTTTGAATTTTTAATGCGACCGTATCGCCTGCCGGAAAATTAAAGACTACAATATCTCCTCTTTGAATGTTGCCCAAACCTTTCAGACGTTTATAATCCCAATGCGGCCAATCGGAATAAGATTTGGTATTCAATACAGGCAAGGTATGATGCGTCAATGGAAAAGCCAAGGGCGTATTCGGCACTCTCGGCCCGTAACTGAATTTGCTGACAAAGAGGTAGTCGCCCACCAGCAAAGTTTTTTCCAAAGAAGAAGATGGAATTTTATAATTTTGAAAAATGAATATATTGATGATATAAACCGCGATCAAAGCGAAGATAATTGCATCTGCCCAATCGGCTATCTTTTTGATTGCCACATTATTCGAATGTTTCCATGCACCCCATTGGATGATTTTTGAAATATAAATATCAAAAATAAGGAGGAGTCCTCCTACCAGCCAGAAATTATGATCCCAAATCACAAATAGCAAATAGAATATCGCAATAAGTATAAACTTTATCCATTGCCCTCGACTGGCAGACTTGATTCGTTCCTTAACCGTTGGTTTTAAATTTCTTTTTGTGTTGCTCATACTTTTATTATTCATAATTTCAACATATTGTCCATTGTCAGAAAACCGGTTTTTCCTTTAATAAATTCAGCGGCTAACACAGCTCCCCATGCAAAACCTTTGCGGTTTTTCGCCTCGTGCCGGATGTGGATGGTATCGGCATCGGATTCGTAAACGACTTCATGGATGCCGGCTACTTCTCCTTCTCTTTTCGAGTAAATCAACAAATCGCTCTCATTTTCCCTTTCTCCTTCTTTCCATTGACTTTTCCTGTCAATGTTTTCCATAATTCCTTCCGCTAAGGTTATGGCTGTTCCGCTCGGCGAATCCAACTTATGGATGTGATGAATCTCTTCCATGTACACGTCATACCGCGGGAAGTTGTTCATGATCTTAGCCACGTATCGATTGATCGCAAAAAATAGGTGAACGCCGATACTGTAATTAGACGCATAAAAAAAGGTTTGCTTTTTTTCTTTACATTCTTTTTTTATTTCTTCCAATTCGTTCAGCCAACCAGTAGTTCCGGCTACGACTGGAATGTTTCGTTCAAAGCATTTCCGATAATTAGACACGGCCGTTTCGGGTCTGGTAAATTCGATCGCTACTTCCGTCGAAAAAAGAAATTCCAGTGAATCAAAATCTTCCTGGTTATCAATATCAATAATGGATACAATTTCATGCCCCCTTTCTAAGGCTACCTTTTCCACCTCCCGGCCCATTTTACCATAACCGATCAACGCAATTTTCATATAATTTTTTTTGTACGCAAATATAGAAATAATCAGGCAGGAAATGCTCGTTATTTATCAATATTTTTTACCTCTTTTCAAAATGTCCCCAAAAAACGTCCAAATTCTATTCTCGGTCAAAATCTCGGTTCCCTTCCTTGTCCACCCAACCGATTTGTTTTCCCGGATTTCCCACAACCAGCGCGTAAGCGGGAACATCTTTCGTGAGTACGCAACCGGCCCCAATCATGGCATATTCCCCAATCGTAATCCCGCAAAGGATAGTCGCATTAGCGCCGATACTGGCGCCTTTTTTGACAAGCGTTGGTTTGAATTCCGCTTTCCGATCGATAAAACTTCTCGGATTAATCACATTAGTAAACACGCAACTCGGCCCCAAAAAAACATCGTCTTCGCAAACAACTCCCGTATAAACCGATACATTGTTCTGTACTTTTACATTATTTCCCAACACAACTCGGGGAGCGATCACCACATTTTGCCCGATATTACAGTTTTTGCCCACAACGGCGCCGGACATGATATGCGAAAAATGCCAAATTCGGCTTCCTTCGCCAATCACAACTCCTTCGTCGATTATAGCCGTAGAATTCGCCTGATAATCAGGAATTGGTCTTTCCATAAGCAATCAGTTGACAAATAATATAATCGAGCTGCGCTTCCTCCAATTCGGTATGTATCGGCAGCGACAATACAGAAGTGCAGAGTTGATCGGTTACACTTAAATCGCCTCTCGTTTTCAATATGTTTCTGAAAGCCGGCTGACGCTGCAAAGGTCGAGGGTAATATACCATCGTTGGAATTCCTTTCTTTTTCAAGTAGTTCTGCAAATCGTCTCTTTTGCCATTGTTTACTTTGATGGTATATTGATGATATACAGGATTCGATTGAGGAATGCAATAGGGAATTTCAAACAAGCCGTTTGCCGAAAGCAAGGCCGCGTCGTATTCTTTCGCCGCTTTTCTTCGTGCGTGAATGTAAGCCGGCAAATGCGGCAATTTTACCCGCAATACGGCCGCTTGCAATGTATCCAGGCGCGAATTGCACCCGATGCGTTCGTGTATATATTTCTGCGATTGACCGTGAGATGCAATTTGCCTGAGTTTTTCCGCCAAGTCGTCTCGGTTGGTCAACAAAGCGCCCCCGTCGCCATAACAGCCCAAGTTTTTACTGGGAAAAAACGACAAAGTTCCTATATCGCCCATCGTTCCAGTCTGTTTTCGACTTCCATCCGAAAAAGTATAGTCGGCGCAAATACTTTGAGCATTATCTTCGACTACATATAAACCCCATTTCCGCGCTATTTGCATGACCGGTTCCATATCAGCGCTTTGTCCGAAAAGATGAACCGGAAGAATCGCTTTTGTTCGAGGAGAAATCGCTTCTTCTATTTTGCGCACATCCATATTGAAAGTTAACGGATCGACATCGACCGCTACCGGAACCAGTCGCAACAAAGCAACCGCCTCGACTGTAGCCGCATACGTAAAAGCAGGGACAATAACTTCGTCGCCTTCCTGTAAATCCAAAGCCATCAAAGCGATCTGAAGGGCGTCCGTACCATTGGCGCAGGGAATAACTTGCTTAGCGCCAGTCAGTTTCGACAATTCGGAGGCAAACAATTGTACTTCTTCCCCGTTGATATATCTTCCCGAACGAATTACGCGCAGGACTGCATCATCAATTTCTTCCTGTATCCGCTCGTACTGCGAAATCAGGTCGGTCATCTGTATGGATTTCATATCTTATACGCTCTCTCCATTTCTCGTTTGTCGTCTTTTTCCTTCAAGGACTGGCGTTTATCGTACATTTTTTTTCCTTTTGCAACAGCTATTAACATTTTGGCCAAACCTTTTTCATTGATAAACAAGCGAACAGGAACAATGGTAAATCCTGTGTTCATGGAAAGTTGTTCGATTTTATTCAACTCTTTCCGATTCAAAAGGAGCTTCCGGTCTCTCCGAGCTTCATGATTGTTGTAGGTGCCATAAAAATATTCGGATACATTCATATTCTTCACCCACAATTCTTTACGGATAACTACGCCGTAACTGTCCACTAAGCTGGCTTTTCCCATGCGGATGGATTTTATTTCTGTTCCCGTCAGAACAATTCCGGCGATAAAGGTTTCAATAAATTCGTAATCAAACGAAGCTTTTTTATTTTTAATCACTATGTTGCTGGATTGCCTCATTTTTGCACTTATATTTTCATGTTCGGCATAAATATATTAATCAGTAATTTGATAAAATAAGGAGCGAGCATAATCAAAACGCTTGCAAAAATAGTAAATTTCATCCATAACTCTTCCTCCATTTTAAAAAAACGACCGGCGCTCGTCCAAATCATATAAATGGTATAAAAAACAATGATTTCTAAAAAGAAAAAACTGGGAAACACGGCTTCTATCATGGCAACGATATAAATTAAAGCGGAAGAATAACCCGTAAACCGCTCCCCCAAAACTCTGTTTTTTTCCATGCCAAAGAACGGAAACAGCCATTCCGACACAATGAAAGAAACCAAGTAAAAACTTCCTAAATAAATGACTACTTGCCGAATAACCACCTTCAAAGCCAGAGCCGTTGAAAAAGCTTTAGTCGAAATCACTACGCCGACAAAGGCCAAAAGAGCTATAAGTCCTATGATAGGAAACAAATAATCCTTGTAAAAATTCTCATTGTCTTTTTCCTGATCTTCAGATAAAAATTCCCAGCTGGAAGCCGTTTCCGCAATCAATCGGTAAAGAAGGACGAAAAGTCGTTTAAACATTTATTTTAATTGTAAATAGTCAATTCGATATTTCCATAATTTTTAAACGGCGTTTCTTCACTTTCCTGCGTGTAATATTTTAAATTGACTTTAAGATATTTCACTCTCACACTGTTGTTTATTGTTGTATCCCTTCCTAAAGTCATCACCATGTTGTTGATCACAAAAACTTGATTTTGATTGACTTCAACTGCATTTCCCTCGCCTTTGTCCTGTTTAGCGAGCAAATACATATTATACACTCCGTTGTTGTCGACTTCTTTTTTGCTTGCTACCAGTCTGTAATCTATTCTGGGCGAAAGCGTCGTTTGGTGTTGCATTTGGAAAAAATATCTTCCTTTCAAAAACAAAGGATTATTATATGGCGAAATGTATACGTTGGCGATTGGCAAAGTATAATCGCCAACCGAAACGCTGTCTTCTTCAATCTCGGCGGTCGCAACATTGATCACATCCGAATGATCGTCAATGCTCGTAGCCGTAAAATACGATGAAGAAGGTTGATTGTCATAATCAATTGTAAATGAAGTCATTAGGCAATCACCCTGATTATACTCCGACAATTGAGGAGCCGCTATTTCACCCCATGCAGTCAACAAGGTAGTCCCTCCCATTTCCGTATTATAATTCACAACGCTCGGTACTAATGGAAACGATTGATAGTTATTTCCTCCCTCATTCACACAACTTGTTAAGCCTACGGCCATTCCCCCTATTCCTAAAAGGATAAAAAATAATTTCTTCATATTCCTCATTTTTATTTATTTTTTTATTGAATTTATTCCTGCTCATCTCTCCCCACACCCTGTTCAAAAAGCTTTTAAACATCTTCTCAGGAGATAATCAATTCCGGAAAAGAAAGCCCTTGTTGCATTTATTGGGTTACCTCATTTGCTTACAACAAATTGTCCTTTTTCCCAATCCTAAGCTCAGCTAATTTCTATCCAATCGAATATTTTATACAAATGTAACAAATATTCTCCATAAAAATCCCGAAATAATACAAAAAAAACTTACCTTTGCATACTTTTTACATGAAGTACGTTCGGTTCATAAGAGAGATATATGTTAATAGATGAAAAAAATACAAAAATGTTGCAGGGACGTACAAAAAATAGCAACTCTATAAAAAGCGCTGATTATTTCAGGGTGGATGTGCGCCAAATTCTTCAGACCAAATCTCCCAAATTATACAAAAAAATACCGGACTTTGCGATCACTTTATTATCCAAATTGATATATCAGGATGAAATTAATCTTTTTCTCGAAAAAAATGCAGATTTAAGCGGTATTGATTTGATGGAACGTTTCATTCAATATTTCAATCTCATCATTCATATCTATGGCAAGGATCATATCCCCGAATTCGATCACAAATGTATTTTTGCTTCCAATCATCCATTGGGCGGATTGGATGGCATTTGTTTAGCGGCAATATTGGGAGAAAAATACGAAAAACAAGTTCTTTTTATTGTAAATGATATTTTGCATTTCATTCAACCGGTTCAAAATGTATTTATTCCCATCAACAAACACGGGTTGCAAACGCGCCATTCAGTACAGGCAATCCATGACGCTTTTACTTCCGAAAATCAGATCATTACTTTTCCTGCGGGACTTTGTTCGCGAAAAACAAAAAAAGGAGTGGAAGATGTTGAATGGAAAAAAATGTTCATCACTAAATCGATTGAATACAAGAGAGATGTTGTACCCGTTTACTTTGAAGCCAAAAATTCTGGATTATTTTACTTTCTTGCCAATATTCGTAAGTTTTTTTGTATAAAATTCAATATAGAAATGTTATTTTTGCCAAGAGAAATGTTCAAAGCTAAAAATGCAACATTTACGATTTATTTTGGAACACCTATCCCTTGGCAGACGTTTGATTCGCTCAAAACTCCGCAACAATGGGCTGACGACGTGAGAAACCAAGTTTATGGTATAAAAAACAGAACAGGCTCCTATAAAAGAATAACATGGAAGAAATAATCCCTAAAATAGACCGGTCGATTCTTAAAACAGAATTGACAAAGGAAAAACTTTTTCGAAAAACAAATAAATCGGGAAATGAAATTTACCTGTTTACCGCACATAACGCTCCGAATTTAATGCTCGAAGTAGGCCGATTGCGCGAAATCGCTTTTCGGAATTATGGCGGAGGAACCGGGCAATCAACAGATATCGACGAGTTTGATGAAATGGAAACTCCTTACAGGCAATTGATTGTATGGGATCCTCAAGAAGAGGAAATATTAGGGGGATACCGTTTCCGCTATGGTAACGACGTTACTTTTGGCTCCAACGGTCAGCCGAATAACATCGCTACTTCTGAATTGTTCCATTTTTCTGAAAAATTTATTGATCTCTACTTGCCCAAAATGGTCGAATTAGGCCGTTCGTTTGTTTCTCTCGATTACCAGTCTACTAAATTTGGAGCTAAGGGACTTTTTGCTTTAGACAATTTGTGGGATGGATTAGGCGCTTTATCGGTCATCGATCCAGACTTTCGCTATTTTTTTGGAAAGGTAACTATGTACAATACGTACAATTCTGAAGCGCGTAACTTGATCCTATTTTTTTTGGACAAATATTTTAAAGACCAAGAGTGTTTGGTCGTTCCCATCTATCCTTTAGATACGCACATGAACAGGGAATATCTGGAGGGCTTATTCAATAAAAATACATACAAGGAAAATTACCATATCCTCAATCAGGAAGTAAGAAAACGCAACATCAATATACCTCCTTTGATAAGCGCTTACATGAATCTTTCGCCCTCCATGCGCGTTTTTGGAACGGCACTCAACGAAAGTTTCGGCGAAGTAGAAGAAACCGGAATATTGATCGATTTTAATGATATTTTCGAAGATAAAAAGCAACGGCATATTGAATCTTTTTTGCGCGAAAATCCTACTCAAAAATTAAAGAACCATATCCGCAAGATCATTAGCCATACGCATAGCCTCAGAAAGTCTAAACAAAAAACGAAACGAACTTAGCCGTGAAAGAAGCTGTATTTATATATCAGAACAAGGAAAAATGGAAAGAGTATGAAACGCATCTGCGTAATATCCGGCAGGAAACGCCCGATCGGTTAGCCGATATATACATAGATGTCACCAACGACTTGTCGTATGCACAAACGCATTACCCAGGATCGAAAATAACCTATTATCTCAACGGACTTTCTTCCAAACTCCACCAATTTATCCATGAGAAAAAAAAATGGAATTTTTCTCAATTGTTCGATTTCTGGCTGAAAGAAGTTCCCTTGACTATGTACGAATGCAGAAAAGAACTGTTGTATTCTTTTTTAATATTTCTGACAGCCGCTTTTATCGGCGTTTTCTCCGCCGCCCACGACGACACTTATGTCCGGTTGATTTTGGGAGACGATTATGTGGATATGAGCTTGGAAAACATTAAGAATAACGATCCCATGGCGGTCTATAAAGATATAAACAAAAACAGTATGTTTGTAGGGATCACGTGGAATAATATCCGGGTTTCTTTTAACGTATTTATTGCAGGGATATTTACGTCCATTGCTTCTGCGTGGATACTGATCTACAATGCCATCATGATTGGCAGTTTTCAATATTTTTTCTATGAAAATGGTTTATTGTGGGAATCTTTTTTGGCTGTCTGGCTGCATGGAACGTTGGAAATTTCGGCGGTCATCGTTTCGGGATGCGCAGGCATCACCATGGGCAATGGCTGGCTTTTCCCGAAAACGTATTCCCGAAGAGAGTCATTTAAAAATTCAGCGAAAAAAGGCGTAAAAATCGTCATTGGCGCCATTCCTATTTTTATTTTGGCAGGATTCTTCGAATCGTATTTTACACGACATACCGAATGGCCCAATGCAATCCGCCTAACAATTATACTTTTATCGCTTGCGTTTGTATTATTTTATTATGTAGTCTATCCGCAGAAATGGGGACGTCTATTGGAATATCGCGCGTAAGTTGGCAACAACCAGTAAAGAGTAAGCGCTTTCATAAGAATGCAGGGGATGCACTGAAATATATCAAATAAAAAGCAATTAAATTTTTAAAATTATATTCAACATGGAACAAGAAACAAAAGTGGAATTTTTCAAAAATCGCACCATTGGAGAACGATTTGCGGCTTCTGGCGATTTTATTCGCCAAAATTGGAAAGTATTGTTAAAAAACCTTGCATATATTGGAGTACCTTTGACTCTGATAGTGGGATTTTTTTCGCCTTATTATTTGCAAAATATCTTGCAAATGGTTATTAGTCCTTATGCTCCGCTCCCCCCGCAGAATTATGGAATGACTCTTTTATTTATTTCTTTTTCCGGTCTTCTGCTCCTCTTCTTATATTCGATGACCGGTTCTATTTTGAACAGATATATCAAAGGATCGTTAACAGAAGAAACGGGCTGGTCGGATTTGAGCGGAAATATGTTTTCCTTTGCTGGAAAAATTCTGATTCAATGGCTTATCTTGATGCTCGGTTTTTTTGTATTGGGTATCATTCTGTCTGTTTTATTCGGATTTTCGATGTTAGGCGGCTCTCCTGCAATGGCTGGATTTGTAAGCTTATTAATCATTATTCTGGTGATTGTACTCATTCCTCCGCTTATACTCGTCATATTTCCTGTTTTTTTTGAAGGAGCTTCTGCTTTGGAAGGAATCAAAAAAGGTTTTCGATTGGGATTCAAATACTGGGGTTCCACCTTTTTAACGGTTTTCCTGGGATCGCTTTTGGCCATGGTTGTTTCTTATATTTTAGCCATGCCGTTTAGCTTTTATTTTATAACCCATTTGGGAACAGAAATCGGGTTGGGAACAGAAATCGGGTTGACAGGATTTCTCCTGATTTTGCTTCCCTGTTTATGTTCTCTTATTATTTATCCGGTTTTTATTGTATTTTGCGGCCTGCAATATACTTCGATTTTGGAAAACGAAGAGGGAGTCTCGCTCCAAAACAAGATGGAGGAATTTGATAATTTGTGAAAGGCGATCGTTACATATACCTATTGTTGGTTTGGTTCTGTATATTCCCCGCACACGCAAAAGAAGCGGCGCCGAACGATACATTCCAGATAGAAGCTTTTCCTTTTGATTCAACGATTTATGAAAAACTAAAGGAAGAAAAGGAATTCAATTATTATCGGCAGCAAGATCCAAACGAAACCAATTCGTTGCTAAGCTGGAGGAATCAATTATATCGGTGGTTGGAAAAACACATGAATATGAAAATAACCGAAAAACAGTTCAACAATATCATGCTTTTCTTTTTCCTATTGATGATAGTTGCGGCCGTTGTGTTGCTGTATTTCTATAAACCTTCCCTGTTTTATTTCAACCGAAAACAAAGAGGAGGGCATCCTTTGGAAGAAGAAAGTATTGAAGGACAGGATTTCGAATTCTTGATCCGACAAGCTTTGAAAAAAGGCGACTATACGGAAGCCATCCGGCTGAACTATTTGAAGGTATTGAAATTGTTGACCGAAAGGGGATTGATTTCTTTTAATCCGTATAAGACTGTCAACGAATATGTATATGAATTGAAACGAACCGACCTGAAACCGGATTTCAGAATGCTCTCGCAGCAATTTGTTTATTATCGGTATGGAAAAAGAAAAGCCTCGATGGAAACTTTCGAACATTTCAAGGAATTGAGCCGCACGATTATTCAACGCTTCCAATGAAAAAAAATATTTTATTTTTTATCGTTATAGGCCTCCTGTTTATAATCCTATATGAGATAAACCGGAACAATCCAGAACAACAATATGTCTGGAATCCAACCTACGGCCAGAACGATAAGCAACCCTATGGCGCTTATGCGCTCGATAAAATATTGAAAGCTTCCTGGAAAAACGAATACATTCATTCGTACAAGAATTTTTTCGGCCTGTATACTTTTGATGCAGTATTGGACGATAAAAACCTTTTTATTGTATGCAACCAATTGATTCTGACAGATTCCGATTGGAAATATTTCTGGAAATACATCGAAACAGGAGGAAACGTCCTGATTGCCGCCGAAAGTTTTCAGTCGGCTTTGGAAGATACTCTGCAATTTGAGACGACTACTCGTTATTCGAATTTTTCATTACCGCTCAATTTATCTTCGAAACAAAAAACGACTTCGCTTATTTTTGGGAAAAACCGCATTCAAGGCATTCCGCGATCCATGCTGCGGTATTTTTTTAATTTTCCCAAAGAAATCGACAGTATCCCTGTCAGTAAAAAATTCACATTGGCATTCGACGACGAGAATCACCCGATTATGCTTCGTTATCCCATTGGAAAAGGCAACCTGATTGTATCGTGTACCCCCCTGCTTTTTACCAATTATGCCGTCTTGAACGACTCGATTCATCCTTTCATCTGGCAATCGCTGGCTTACCTGAAAGGAAAACCTTTAGTAAGAACAGAATATTATGAAAAAGGAGACTTCGGTGGAAATTCCGAATCGGTATTTCGTTACTTGTTGAGTCAACCTTCGTTGCGCTGGGCGTATTACATTACTTTGGCCACCCTAATCCTTATGATGTTTTTTACTGCCAAACGGAAACAAAGTCCGATTCCTGTGGTGAATCCGCCGCCCAACAAAATGCTGGATTTCGTCCGATCCATTTCATCGCTTTACTTGATAAAAAACAACAATACGGATATTATTTTGAAAAAATATATTTATTGGGGAGACTCTCTGAAGAAAGAATATGGAATAGACCCAATTAATGAAGAGCATACGCCGGATTTCATTCGGCAATTTGCAAATAAAATCGGAATGGATGAAAACGAAGCAAAACATTTATTTGCGGAATTAGACCGCATGCGGGAAAACAGCTGGGTAAGCGATGAGAATATGATGGATTTAATAACAAAAATGAAAATAGATTCATGGAAGAATTGAAAAACAGAATAGATTTATCTGCATTTGCCGCCAAAGTGGAGGAGTTGCGGACAAAAATCGGAACGATCATTATCGGACAAGAAACAGCGGTCGATTTATTGCTGACCGCTTTAATGGCCGACGGGCATGTACTTTTGGAAGGTGTACCCGGCGTGGCCAAAACCTTGTTGGCCAAATTGATGGCCAAGTTGATTCAGGCGGATTTTTCCCGCATACAGTTTACGCCCGACCTAATGCCTTCGGATGTATTGGGAACATCGGTATTTAATCTCAAAACGAATGAGTTTGAATTTGTGAAAGGTCCGATTTTTTCGGAAATCGTATTGATCGACGAAATCAACCGATCTCCAGCCAAAACGCAGGCGGCTCTTTTTGAAGTCATGGAAGAACGTCAGATAACGGTAGACGGATTTACCCGTTCCATGGGTGAAGTCTATATGGTTGTGGCTACTCAAAATCCAGTGGAACAGGAAGGCACTTACCGGCTTCCAGAAGCGCAGCTCGATCGTTTCCTAATGAAAATAAGCGTCAATTATCCCACCGCCAAAGAAGAATTGGCGATATTGAAACGCCACAACGAAAATAAACATTTGACTCAGCTGACAGATATTCAACCTATTTTAAGTAAAAAAGAACTATTGGCTTTCCGGCGGTTAGTCGAACAGGTGATTGTGGATGAAAGCCTGCTGAAATATATCGCCGACATTGTCGTTGCCAGCCGCAACAGCAAAGCGATCTACCTTGGGGCTTCTCCGCGGGCCGGCATCGCTCTATTGAACTCAGCCAAAGCATACGCTATTTTGCAAGGCCGGGATTTTGTCATTCCCGACGATATTAAATACATGGTTATTCCGGTGTTGCAGCATCGTCTGATACTTTCTTCCGAAACGGAAATGGAAGGCCGTTCAGCGGCAACGGTAATCAAATTGCTCATCGAAAAAATTGAAGTCCCGAAGTAATGTTTATAAAAAACCGGTTTTATATTGCCGTAATTATTGTGGTCCTTTGTTTTATAGGAGGCTACGCCAGCGTCTTTCTGTTCACGCTGGCTCAAGTCTTGCTATTGCTGCTGCTGGCGCTGTGCGCATACGAAATATTCCTTTTATATGTGACTAAAAGGAATGCCGTGAAAGCTCGGCGCGAATGTGCGGAACGTTTCTCCAATGGCGATAAAAATGAGATAAAACTGTACTTGTCCAACCGGTATCCCTTTTCGATATCCTTGGAAATCATCGACGAAATCCCTGTTCAATTTCAGAAACGGGATTTACTTTTTCTCCTTTCGATGAAAAAAGGAGAAGAGAAAGTATTGAAATATTTCATTCGTCCGGTCAAACGGGGAGTATATTCGTTCGGCGTTATTCATGTTTTTGTTTCTACAAAAATCGGATTCATCAGTCGTCGTTTCAAATCAGGAACTTCATGTCAAGTAAAAGTTTACCCTTCTTTTATTCATTTAAAGGAATATGAATTGCTGGCTTCGAGCAATAAACTGAATCTATACGGAAATAAGAAAATCCGCAAAATCGGCCAACAACTCGAACCCGATCAAATCAAAGATTATATCAAAGGAGACGATTACCGTTTCATCAACTGGAAAGCGACCGCTCGTCGAAGTAAATTGATGACCAACGTTTTTCGCGACGAACGAGCGCAAAATCTATACTGCCTGATCGACAAGGGACGAACCATGCAATCGGCTTTCGAACAAATGACTCTATTGGATTATGCCATTAACGCCTCTTTGGCTTTATCGTATGTCTCCCTGTTGAAAGGAGATAAAGCAGGTTTGATTACTTTTGAACGGAAAATAGATACCATCGTTCCGGCAAGGCGCAATCCCATACAAATGCAAACCATTCATGAAGCTTTGTACCAGCAGGCAACGTCTTTCTACGAGTGCGATTTTCAAGCGCTTTATCAGGCGGTTAACCGATACATTAAGAACAGAAGCTTGCTGATCGTTTTTACCAATTTCGATTCTGTTCAAGCCATGCAACGCCAATTGCAATATTTGTCTTTATTGGCCAAAAAGCACAGCGTATTGGTGGTTTTTTTCGAAAATATCGAATTGGAAGAAATCGCTTTGCGTCAGCCTTCGAATAAGACAGAAGTATACGAAACAGTCATCGCTGAAAAATTAGAATATGAAAAAACGCTTATTATCAATAAGTTGAGACAGCACAACATTTTGTCTCTTCTGACGCATCCTCTCCATTTGACCGTCCAAACCATCAATCGCTACTTAGATATCAAAGCGAAAGGAATATAAGCAAAAACGTCAACTGAACATCAATTGCGACAAGGCTTTTTCGTCAAAAATCTCATTGGCTATCTCCAGCAAGAGCGAAGGAGTGATTGCATCCAATTTTTTGTGAATTTCCGGCAAACTTTCGTATTTGTTGAAATGCAGAAAACTTTTACCCATTCCCAAAGACAGGGTTTCCTTGTTGTCGCTTGAAACGCCTAACTGCCCTTTCAACTGTTTTACGGCGGAATGCAAACGAGAAGCGCTTAGTTTGACTTCTCGAAATCGTTTCAATTCTTTGTGTATAAGTCGAATACATTTATCTCGGTCGTCTGGATCACAGCCAAAATAAATGTTGAACATTCCGGTATCGGTATACGAAGTAGTTTCAGATTCTACGAGGTAGACCAAAGCGTGTTTTTCCCGCAAAGAAATGTTCAAACAGCTGTTCATACATGGACCGCCTAAAATATTATTCAACAGATATAATCCGTAGCGTTTCGGATGAAAATAATGATATCCTTTTCCTCCAATAATTGCATGCATCTGGTGCAAATTTTTATCAACTTCGATATTCGCAGGTAAAATGGCTTCGGGAGTTTGCCGATCTTTTTTAGAAAGATCAACCAGATTTTCAATTATGCAATATTTACGAAGAAAACGGAAAATCTGCATAGAAGACGTCTTTCCATAATAAAAGAAAATCATATTTTCCGGACGATAAAACGCATGGACAAACTCGTTGCAAGAAGCAGATGTAAAAGTATTCAGCGTGGCTTCTTCGCCTAAAATCGGATGCCCCATTTCATTCCCTTTGAATAAAATATTTTCAAATTCGTCAAAAATCAATTCCGAAGGATTGTCCTGATACGAGCGAATTTCATCAATCACGACTCCCTTTTCCTTTTCCATTTCCGCTTGGGGAAAACAGGAATTAATTGCCATATCCGAAAGCAATTCAATCGCTCGTTCATCATTTTCCGAAAGACAAATCGAATACAAAAAAGTTTCCTCCTTGGTCGTATAGGCATTCAATTCGCCTCCCACACTGTCTAAGCGGTTAAGGATATGCCACGCTTTTCTTTTTTTCGTTCCTTTGAAAAGCATGTGCTCAACAAAATGGGCTAATCCCCACTGATTTGGATTTTCGTCGCGCGTTCCTGCGTTGATCACAAAACCGCAGTAGGAAACCGGCGACATAGAAGGATAACAAATGACGCGCAATCCATTGGGCAAGACTTCCGACACATACGGTCGAATAGATAAATCAGTTATCATTAAAAATTGGTTATTTTCATTCAACTACAATAGAGGAATCGTTTTCTCCAATTGATTTCCTCTCGAACCTTTCATTAATATATGATATCCCGCTACCGAAACATTTTTCAGGTAGGTTATTAAATCTTCTGTTTGGGAAAATAATTGCCATCCGCAATCTGTCGGAGCGCATTTTTGAAAAATCTCGCCTACCAAAAACACTTGGTCTATTTTTTGAGTCAGCAATTCGCCGATTAATTTCTTATGTTCTTCTTCTCCTGAATCGCCTAATTCTCGCATCTCTCCCAAAATCACCATTTTAGGAGAAACGTTCAAAGAATCGAAGTACTGCAAGGCCGCCCGCATGCTGTCGGGATTGGCATTGTAAGCGTCGATGATCAACTCGTTTTTTCCGGTTGAATAGTTTTGCGAACGGTAATTGGCTGGAATGTACTGGACAATAGCCCTATTGATTTTTTCTTTTTCTACTCCCAAGTAACTGGCTATGCAAATGGCAGCCAATACATTTTCAAAATTATAATCTCCTGCCAAATGGGTAACGATTTCATTTCGTTCCTCTCCTTTTTGCCATTCCAACTGGAGCGTAGGAGCAGAAGCTACAATTTTTCCCCGAATAAAAGCGTCTGGAGAGGTTCCATAATAAACCATGGATAAATAATCGTAAAAAAACCTCAGGATCGGGTTATCCAGATTGCCAAAGACAATTCCGCCTTTCTCCCGAAGATATTCATACAATTCGGTCTTCGTGCGGACGACTCCTTCCAGAGAGCCGAATCCTTCCAAATGTGCTTTTCCTATATTGGTAATCAAACCGTAATCCGGATCGGCAATTTGGCAAAGGGCTTGAATTTCTCCCGGATGATTCGCTCCCATTTCAATGACAGCCCATTCGTGTTCGCGCTTCAATTGCAGCAAAGTAAGAGGAACGCCGATGTGGTTGTTCAGGTTTCCCTGCGTATAAAGCGTAGGGTACTTCGAAGATAAAGCGGCAGCCGTCAACTCTTTGGTGGTTGTTTTCCCATTGGTTCCGGTAATAGCGATCACTTGGACAGGCATTAGCTTCCGGTGGTAATTGGCCAGTAATTGCAAAGTTTGGAGCGCATCGTCTGTTGGAATGATCCGTTTTTCATTCGGCAAACGATCAGAATCACCCACCGCGTAAGCCGCCCCCGACGCCAAAGCTTGTTCGATATAATCGTTCCCGTCGAACTGACCTCCTTTTAAAGCAAAAAAGATAGAACCGGCAGGACAATGACGCGAATCGGTAGTTATCACCGGATGACGCTGGAAAATTTCATATAATTGCGGAATATTCATTTGTATGAGTATTCATTTTTTAGAGTGCAAAGATAATCACTGGCCGATGAAATTATTCTAATATCTTTCATAAAATTATTTTTTAAATAAAAAAAGGCATACATCCTGAGATAAAATCCTACATTTGCGCCATAAAATCAAAGAGCCAATAGATGACTGCAAATATAAAAGGCGAATTAATGGATTTAGATTCTCCCAAAGTAATGGGGATCCTGAATATTACGCCTGATTCTTTCTATGCGGGCAGCCGTCGGCAAAGCGAAAAGGATATTGCCTGCCGAACCGTTCAGATTTTGGAAGAAGGAGGCGATATCATCGACGTGGGCGCTTATTCGTCGCGTCCGCAGGCAGCCTACGTGAGCGAAGAAGAAGAAATAGAGCGTCTTCGTTTCGGTTTGGAAATTCTTTTTAGGGAAGCTCCGCAAGCCGTCGTATCGATCGATACTTTCCGGGCAAATATCGCCCGCGAATGTGTGGAAAAATTCGGAGCGGCCATTATCAACGATATTTCGGCAGGCGAATTAGATGCCCGCATGTGGGATACGGCGGCGGAATTGCAAGTCCCTTACATTGCCATGCACATGCGCGGAACGCCTCAAAATAGCAGGGAACAAATCCAATACGAAAATCTGATGCAGGACATCCTCCTTTATTTTGCTGAAAAAGTGGGTAAACTGAATGAAAAAGGAGTAAACGACGTTTGGATCGATCCGGGATTTGGATTCAGTAAAACAACCGATCAAAATTACGAAATTTTGAGTAATTTAGAACAATTTGCCATTCTTGAACGACCTCTTTTGGTGGGATTCTCTCGAAAAACCATGATTCGGGAGGTAGCGGGAGTTTCTACGGAGAACGCTTTAACAGGAACCATTGCTCTAAACATGTTTGCCTTGACAAAAGGCGCTTGCATACTCCGCGTACACGATGTAAAGGAAGCCGTTCAAACGGTTTCAATCTTTTCTAAAATCATCCATTCCAGCCTTCCCGAAGGCTCAAAAAATAATTAAACTCATGATTCATTTTGGCATAAAAGACGCAATAGACATTCTGATTGTCGCTTTTTTTCTTTACGAGACTTATTTGTTAATGAAAAAAACGGGAACAATGGCCATTTTTTTAGGCGTACTCTCCTTCATCGGCTTGTGGATATTGTGTTCGAAAGTATTGGAAATGAGTTTGACGGGCGCTATTCTGGACAAATTTGTCAGCGTGGGCTCTATCTTGATCGTCATTGTTTTTCAAAGGGAAATACGGGAATTTCTTCAGGCTTTGGGTTCCAACAAGGGTTTGCAAAAATTATTGAAATGGTTGAAACCCCATGAAGAAGGCAATATCGAAGAAAACATTTCCTACATCATGCCGATTGTGTTGGCTGCCATGGATATGGCCAAAAGAAAAGAAGGCGCTTTGATTGCCGTTGAACAGGACGTTCCGCTGGATACGTTTATCGAAACCGGCGAAATATTAAACGCAGCGATTAGTACCCGTTTAATCGAAAATGTTTTTTTCAAAAACAGTCCCTTACACGACGGAGCAATGATTATCGGAGGAAAAAAAATCAAAGCGGCGGCCTGTATCCTGCCTGTTTCGGGAAATCAAGAGATTCCAAAGGAATACGGTTTGCGTCATCGTTCGGCCTTGGGACTATCCGAAGAAACCGACGCCAAAATAATCATTGTTTCCGAAGAAACCGGAAAAATATCGCTGGCGCACCGCGGCCGCTTATACACAAACATTTCCGGAGAGGAGCTTCAACAAATGCTGATTACGAAAAATTAGGGATGCCGTCGTAAGCCGAAGGTCCAGATCATCCCGTTAAGGTTGAAATTCTTCTAACTCAAGAGCGTATGAGAATGCCTTACAAGGCGCAAGAGAAAAATAATTTTTTTATCCGGCTATTATGCGTATATTTGCCCTTCAATTTATTTTATATATAAACTTATGAAAAAAATAATTTTGGTAATATTTAGCCTTGTTACGCTCGTTTCCTGCGCGCGAACGACCGAAGATTCCTATCAAATTAAAGGTAAAATAGGAAATTATAACAGTCCGGCGGTAATTTATTTGCAATACATAAAAGGCAACGATTTTATTACAGAATCATCTCCTTTGAGGAATGGAGAGTTTTCTTTTTCGGGGAAAGTAGACGAACCGTCTGATGCGCGCCTCGTCATTCTTCCGGAGGGAGGAGAATTCAGCAATGAACAGCCTTATCCAGAAGCTAAATTTTTGATTCTTTCCAACGAAAAAATGAAAGTCGACAGTCCCGATCGCTTGGAAAATGCCATCCTTACGGGTTCAAAATTGAACAGGGAGTGGGAACAACTTTCGAAAAATCTGGAAGGAGTGGATGCTAAAATAAAACAGCTCACGCAAGAATATCAAACTACCGTTGTTCAAGCAAAGAATAATCCGGATTATCTTGAGAATATTCAGGCGCGTTACGAAGCGCTTCAGCAAGAGAAGCGTGATATTTGCGTCGCTTTTGTGAAAAAAAATCCAGATTCTTTTGTCAGTTTATTGATTCTGGCAAATTTTGGCCAACAAATCGGAGATGCAAATTTCATCAGCGAACTGTTGAAAAATTTAAATCCTACTCTCCAAAATACTTCAATGGCTATTGATCTGAATCAACGAATTAACGCCATGAAAGTGACCGCAGTCGGTTCAGTAGCTCCCGATTTTACATTAAACGACTCGAAAGAAAATCCAGTTCGTCTGTCGGATTTTAGAGGAAAATACCTGTTGATCGATTTTTGGGCAAGCTGGTGCGGTCCTTGCCGAAAAGAAAATCCCAACATCGTCAACACCTATCAATTGTATAAAGACAAAAATTTTGAGATTTTAGGCGTTTCATTGGATATGCCCGGCAAAAAACAGGATTGGCTCAATGCCATTACGAAAGATCGCTTGACTTGGCCTCAAGTGTCGGATTTGAAGGGATGGCAAAGCAGCGTAGCCTTGCAATACAGCATCCAATCGATTCCCCAAAATCTTCTGTTGGACCCTCAAGGAGTGATTATCGCCAAAAATTTAAGAGGAGAAGCTTTGCCGAAAAAATTAGCCGAACTGTTAAATTGAATAAATCCACTCTTTCTTTATTTTTAGATTCCTATTTATACGCATTTGGCATTTTCTCCGTTATTATAATTACGTAGATGCGATAATACAAGTGGCGCTTCGGGTCAGCGCCGACGCTATTATTTCATCTACGTATTTTTATCGGATTTAGTCTATGCTGGATTACATTAAAGGTGAAATTATTGAATTAACGCCGGCTTCAGTTGTTATAGAAGCGGGAAATTTGGGTTATTTCATCCATATCTCATTGAACACTTATTCAACCTTAGGCGGGCTAAAAAACTGCAAAATATATGTTTATGAAGTTATTCGCGAAGATGCCCACCAACTTTTCGGTTTTATAGAGAAACGAGAGCGCGAACTTTTTCTGCTGCTGATTTCCGTGTCGGGCATAGGAGCGAATACCGCGCGGATGATTTTATCGTCCTTGGCTGTTTACGAATTGGAAAGTATTATTTCTGTAGGCAATGCATCGGCTTTGAAAACAATCAAGGGAATTGGAAGCAAAACAGCCGAAAGGATCATTATTGATTTGAAAGACAAGGTAAAACTAAGTGAAGAAACAACTGCAAAAACATCTTCTTCCCGTGTAGATTCGGAAACGGTTCATGAAGCGGTTTCCGCTCTGATGATGTTGGGCTTCAATCAGCCGGCTTCCCAAAAAGCGGTCGGCAAAATTATAAAGGAAAATTCCACGCTTTCGGTTGAACAAATAATCAAAAATGCGCTTAAAATACTTTAATGAAACAAAAGGGTAAAAACATGATTGTTGGCGCGATCGCCTTGATGACGGGAACGATCTACGGATTGAACACTAATTGGACTGGCCTTCATTCGTTCGTTTCAGAAGAAACAGTCACAGAAGCGGATAGCGTTTCTCCCCCTCGTTTTCCAGTATCTCCTGTTGTTCCAGATACATACGAAGATTTAAAGGAAGTTCATCCCATCGATTTGCAGAATCCGGAAAATTTGGACGAAGATTTCAAATACAATCCCGAAACCAACCGTTACGAATTGCATACTCCAATCGGAAATACAGATTTGAACACTCCAATTTCGCTTACTCAAGACGAATATCTGAATTATACGCTTCAAAAAAGTATGTATTTGTATTTCAAGTCGCGGAACGAAGAAGAATTTTCAAGTCAAGGAGAAAAAAGGAAAGACGCCTTATCGATGTTTGATTTTAATTTTGATTTAGGTCCGGCAGAAAAAATTTTCGGCCCCGGCGGCGTACGCGTACAAGCGCAGGGAAGCGTGGAAACAAAAATGGGTCTTACCCGCACTTCTACCGGCAACCCGACCTTGACTGAACGGCAACGCAATCGCACGTCTTTCGATTTCGATCCGCAGGTTCAATTAAGCGCAAACGCTTCTGTGGGCGACAAAGTGAATTTCAATTTGAATTACAATACTTTATCTACATTCGATTTTGATACTAAAAAATTAAAACTGGCTTATACCGGAAAAGAAGACGAGGTAATCAAAGTTTTGGAAGCGGGGAATGTCAGTATGAATACTACGAATTCCTTGATACGGGGAGGCACCGCTCTGTTTGGCATCAAAGCGGAATTGCAATTCGGTAAACTGACCGTAGGCGCTATTTTTTCTCAACAAGAATCACAATCCCGTTCGATCTCTTCGAAGGGAAATATTCAGACCACTCCTTTTGAAATCAAGGTAGATAATTACGACGAAAACATGCACTTTTTCCTCGGAAATTATTTTACAGATACTTACGATAAAGCCATGAGTACTCTCCCTTATATTCAATCGGGAGTCAGTATCGACCGGATTGAACTTTGGATCACCAATAAACGTTCGAATTACAATCAAGCACGGAACATTGTGGCTTTTGCCGATTTGGGCGAAAATGTTCATATCAGCAATACCAGCGTAGTGCAGGTTACTCCCGGCGCAAGAGATTCGATTCCGTACAATCAAACAAACAATCTGTATTCCAAATTGGTACAGGAATATCCGGACGCGCGCAATATCAGCAACGTCAATCAGGCGTTGGATGGAAGCGGATTGACCGGCGGACGCGACTATGAAAAGATCGAAAATGCGCGCAGATTAGACCCGTCCGAATACAGGCTCAATAATCAGTTGGGCTACATCAGTTTGAGAATTCCCTTGCAGCCCGATGAAGTGTTGGCGGCGGCATACGAATATTCTTACAGGGGACAAGTATATCAGGTAGGCGAATTTTCGACCGATAATCCGAATAACACTTTCGATAATCTGTATGTGAAAATGATCAAAAATACTGCCTTGTCGCCTGCTTCTCCTTGCTGGAACTTGATGATGAAGAATGTATATACGATCAGTACGCGCGGCATAGAAAAAGATAAATTCCGCTTGGATATTAAATATCAAAACGATACGAGCGGCGTTTACCTCAATTACCTCACAGAGGGAGCTATTGCCAATAAACTTTTGTTGCGCGTGGAAAATCTCGACCGTCTCGATTCGAGAAATGAACCCTATTCCGACGGATTTTTCGATTATGTAGAAGGGTATACGGTCGTATCGCAGGATGGAAAAATTATTTTTCCGGTACTTCAACCTTTTGGCCAATATCTCAGAAAACAAATTAACGACGATGCCATTGCCAATAAATATGTATTTCAAGAATTGTACGATTCTACTTTGACCGTAGCCCGTCAAAGCGCCGAAAAAAACAAGTTTATTCTGATAGGAGAATACAAGGGCGGCGGCAATTCGAATATCGAACTGGATGGATACAATATTGCCAAAGGTTCGGTGGTCGTTACAGCCAATGGCGTACGGTTGAAAGAAAATGTAGATTACAGCGTCAATAACGCTACTGGCGAAGTCACGATTTTGAATCCGGCCTACGAAAATGCAAATATTCAGACTTCTTACGAAAGCCAGTCCAATTTTGGAATGCAGCGGAAAACGATGATGGGACTCAATCTCAATTATGCGTTTTCTCCCAAATTCAACGTGGGGGCAACGATCATGAATCTGAGCGAGATGCCGTTGACCATGAAAACCAATCCGGGCGAAGAATCTATCAACAATACTCTATTTGGCTTTAATCTCAATTATTCTAATCAATCGCAGTGGTTGACCAACTTGGTCGACAAGCTTCCGTTTGTAGAATTAACGGCGCCTTCGCAAATTACGCTCAGCGCAGAATACGCTCAGTTGATTCCCGGACACTACAAAAGCAAATGGGGCGGAAATTATTCGTATATTGATGATTTTGAGAGCGCTAAACGAACCATAGATTTGCGTTCTCCTTACTCCTGGTTTTTATCGGCCACGCCGTCCTTTTTTCCGGAATCCCGCAAGACAAACGATACAAGTTATGGAAAAAATCGATCCTTGCTGGCATGGTACTATATCGACGGATTGTTTACGCGAAAATCGTCGTTGACCCCTACGCATATTAAGAACGATGAGAATCAATTGTCCAATCATTATGTAAGGGAAGTGAAGGAAGAAGAATTATTCCCGAACAAAGATATTCGTTACAACGAATCCTCGACGGTTCCAGTGCTGAACTTGGCTTTTTATCCCAAAGAACGCGGTCCTTACAATGTGGATGCAGAGGGAATAAATGCCGATGGAACACTTTCGATTCCTCAAACGCGCTGGGGAGGCATTTTTCGTAAAATCGACAGTAATCAAACAGATTTTGAAGCGGAAAACATCGAACATATCGAATTTTGGTTGTTAGACCCGTTTATCTATGAACCTAATGCTGCGGGAGGCGATCTCTATTTCAATTTGGGCGAAATATCGGAAGATATTTTAAAAGACGGAAAAAAGTTTTTTGAAAATGGTTTGCCGATGGATGGCGATGCAAGCAAGATAGAAGAAACGGTATGGGGATATGTCCCGAAACAGCAATCGCTTGTTTATGCTTTTGATGCGGAAGGCGACCGGAAAAAACAGGATGTGGGGATAGACGGTTTGAGCAACGAACAGGAATTTACGCATTCTACGTATTCCAAGTACGTAACGGATTTTCAAACCCGTTTATCGCCGATAACCACTGAACAAATGAGACAAGATCCTTTTTCTCCACTTAACGATCCCGCCGGCGATAATTACCACTATTTCAGGGGATCGGATTTCGATCGGGATGAAACGCCCATTTTGAGCCGCTACAAACATTACAACGGAACGGAAGGGAACTCGGCCAATGCAAGCGATTCGCCCGAAAGTTATGGAACGGCCGCCAAAATAAGTCCAGACGTGGAAGATATCAATCAAGATAACACCCTGAACGAAATTGAAAAATATTTCCAATACCGCATATCCATTCGTCCGCAGGATTTGGTTGTGGGGAAAAATTTCATTGTAGACAAACGCACCACTTCGCCTCAACTTAAAAATGGCGCTTCCGAACAAGTGAACTGGTATCAATTCAAAATACCAATTCGTGAATATGAATCAATTGAAGGAGATATTCGCAATTTTCAGTCGATTCGATTTCTGCGGATGTTTTTGACAAATTTTGCCGATTCCGTCATTCTTCGCTTTGGAACTTTCGAATTGGTACGGGGCGATTGGAGAACTTATTCCAACGATTTGTCCAATCCGAATATGCCTCCGATGGGTAACGCCACGGTCAGCATATCAACGGTGAATATCGAAGAAAATGGCGACAAACAGCCAGTCAATTACATCATGCCTCCGGGCGTAAACCGGATGACCGATCCGGGACAGCCTCAATTGATCTTGCAAAACGAACAGTCGCTGGCTGTTGCCATTCGGGATTTGTCTCCCGGAGACGCCCGCGCCATTTACAAAAACACGGGTTTAGATACCCGTCAATACCGGCGATTGCAAATGTTTATTCACGCGGAAAAATTGGGCGACAGTCCGCAGACAGTAAACGACAACGAACTTTCGGTCTTTCTCCGTTTGGGTTCGGATTATAAGAATAATTATTACGAATACGAAATTCCCTTAAAGATGACTCCGCCAGCTCCTGCTTCTGGTTACAGAGACAATTCTACAGATCAGGAAACGGTTTGGCCTCATTCCAATATGTTCGATTTTCCTTTCGAAATGTTAACCAATTTGAAATTAAACCGTAACAAGGAAAAAAGAAGGGAAGGTTCGGATGTCAATTATTACACCCCCTATTCGAATTTCGATCCCGAAAAACCAATGAATAAAACGACGGTTGTGGGAAATCCTTCCATATCCGACATCAAAGTGATTATGATTGGCGTTCGGAATAATTCGCGCGACAGTAAATCGACTGAAATCTGGGCTGATGAATTGCGTTTGACCGATTTCAACGAAGATGGAGGTTGGGCAGGCAATGCCAACTTGTATGTGGGACTTTCCGATTTGGGTTCGATCAATTTTTCCGGTCGAAAAGAGACAGCCGGATTTGGCAGCTTAGACCAGGGATTGATGGATCGAAACCTCGACGATATGCAAACCGTCAATGTGTCGACGCAAATCGAACTGGGGAAATTTTTCCCGGAAAAGGCCAAAGTAAGCATACCTCTTTATTATACCTACCGGGAAGAAGTGATCAGTCCGAAATATAATCCGCTGGATCAGGATATTTTGCTGAAAGACGCGCTGAATTCGGCAGAAACCAAAGCCGAAAAAGATTCCATCCGGAGTTTTGCCTTGAATAAAGTTACCAATCGTTCACTGGACATCAACAACATGCGGGTAAATATCGTCAGCGAAAAACCAATGCCTTACGATCCAGCCAACTTTACGTTTGGCTATTCCTATTCGCAGAATAATATCCAGAATGCAACTACAGAATACGAACGGCAAATCGACCAGCGGCTGCTGTTTAGTTATTTGTATTCGCCGATGGTTAAACCATGGAGACCTTTTTATAAAAATAATAAACCTATTAGCAAGTATAAGTTTTTGAGTGAATTTCAAATTGGTTATTTGCCTAAAAGCATTGCCTTTAATTCAGATATGAACCGAAGTTATTTTGAATCGCAATTGCGCGATATTGGAAGTTTGGGCGAAAACATGATTCCTCCTTCGTTCCGGGAAGATTTTTACTGGAACAGAACTTCCGCCATCAGTTGGGATTTGACCAAAAACTTGCGTTTCAATTTGAATACCGGAACCAATGCCCGCATCGACGCTCCGCACGTACAGGTAAATAAAAAATTCAATATGGACGATTATAACCTGTGGAAAGATTCCGTCATGCAAAGTATCCGCGATTGGGGTACTCCCATGGAATATGCTCAAAATTTTTCGGCTACTTACCAACTTCCGTTTAGCTTGATTCCAGCTTTGAATTTCATTTCCGGCAATTTATCCTACAATGCACAATATGAATGGAGAAGAGGCGCTCTCATTGATATAGAAGCCGTTGAAGTAGGAAATCTCATTTCTAATCAACGCACGGTGGGATTGGATAATATCTCTTTGAACCTGATCAATTTGTACAATAAGAACAAATTTTTGGAAAACGCTAACAAAAAATATGTTCTGAAAACTCCCAGTTCCCTTGCGCGGAATGCTCGACGCAACACGCAACAGAATCCTCCCCGCAATCAGCGAACGGAAGAAAGGAGAAATAAAAAATACGAAGGAGAAGTTCAGTTAAACAAAGATTCGGCAACGGTTGTCCGGCACTCTTTAGACAACAAACGTTTGCGGGTGATGGCTCGCGGCGCCGATGGAAAAATATATCCAGTCCGTTATAAAGCAATAGATAACAATTCGATACGAATTAAAAACAAAGATTCGGTTTCCTTAAAATTGACCATTACTCAATTGCCGCCTTTAGACGATTTGAATTGGTATAAGATAACGCAGGGAGTCGCGCGGGGACTCATGATGGTTCGTAATTTGGGATTCACTTACAGTCAAACGCAAGGAATGATGATTCCCAATTTTCGTCCGGATATCGGCAATTTTTTCGGTCAGGGTTATACCGATTGGGGAAAAGCGCCCGGATGGGATTTTGCCTTTGGACTAACGGGTGAAGAATATCTCTACAAAGCCAATGCCAACGATTGGTTGGTTAAAAATGAAGACAACGTGACGCCGGCCATGTTCAGCTCCACAGAAATGTTTAATTTTACGGCTTTGCTGGAACCCATTGTCGGAATGAAAATCAACCTGACTGCCAACCGGATGGCTACGGACCAAGACCAGATTTATTTCATGTACAGCGATATGCCAAAGCGTTTTTCGGGTAACTTTTCTATGACGACAATCAGTTTGGCCACTGCATTTGAAAGAGGTAATGCAAACAACGGATATTATTCCAAAGCATTTCAAACTTTCCTCCACAACCGGGAAATCATTGCTCAGCGGATTGAAAAGAAATATCAAAATACGGTTTACCCCGATGCTGGATTTCTGCAAGGAAGCGATTGGGCTAATCAAAAATACAATTCTGAGAACGGAGGAATAGATCAGAATGCCACCGATGTATTGATCCCCGCTTTTTTGGCCGCTTATACCGGTCAAAATCCAAAGCGAATCGGGTTGAGTTTCTTCCCTGCGCTGCGCAGCGTGTTGCCGAATTGGCGTATTTCTTACGAAGGACTTATTCAATTGCCGCTCATTCAGAAGTATTTCAAATCGTTTGTGCTCGAACATGGATACAAAAGCCAGTATGCGGTAGGTTCTTACAATTCGTTCTTGAATTGGGTAGAAGCTTCCGACGGATTAGGTTTTATCCGCAACATTACCACCGACAATCCGACACCTTCTTCGGCCTACGATGTAGCGTCGGTCAGCATTATGGAAGCCTTCGATCCCTTGATTCGCTTAAATTCTCTGTTTCTCAATAATATGAGTTTTAAAATAGAATACAAAACGTCCAGAAATGTCAGTTTGAATGTATCTTCCTATCAGATAGTGGAGATGAATACAACAGACGTAGGAATGGGTATGGGTTATCGAGTGGAAAATTTCAACCGATTCTTGCGATTGCCCAAAACAGGCGGAAACAACTTCAACAATGAATTGCGGGTTTCAGTGGATATTTCCTACCGGAGAATGCAAACGCTCATTCGGAAAATTCAAGAATCGCTTACTCAGGCAACCAGTGGAGATGCGCAGACTATACTCAAACTAACGGCCGATTACAATATGAGTAAAATGCTGGTATTGCAAGTTTTCTTCGATCGGCAAATCAGCAGGCCTTTAGTGACTTCGACCGCTTATCCGCTTACGAAAACAGCCTTTGGCATCAATGCAAAAATCAGTTTAAACCGGTAGTAGAGACTTTTGCGGCCGTTCTTTGCCACTGATGCAGATATCCCAATTTATAGAGATCGAAAAAAAACATTTGAGGATGTTTTGAAAGCAAATTTTTATAAAGAGGATAACGGAATATTTTGAAAATCAGAGAGATGAAATCAGACAAGCCTCGTTTTTGCATCCAAAGAGAATACTTCAGCAAATCATTGTCTTGCGCAAATTCGTTTTTTTCAGATTCAGAAATAGTTTGGTAGATCAGCCATAGATTTTTTACCGAATTTTCCGTTTTTTCGATAAAATCTTTCGAATTATCCAATGCGCTATGAATAAGTGGATTATCAATATGACAAATTCGTATGTTTTGTTTTTTCAATTTCCAGCCAAAGAGGGTATCTTCATGTCCATAACTCGACAGGTTTTCGTCAAACTGGATTCGGTCAAATATTTTTTTTTGAATCATAAAATTAAAGGCAGAAAAAGATTTATTCGGTTGTTTGTTCCGTTGCGAAGCGTTGCGTTGTTCCCTGCAAATACCATAGCGCCAACGCAGCAGATAGACCCTTTCCGGAGGAACAGAAGTGTATTGGCAGTTGCCAACCACGACATCCGCCGGAATTTCGTTCAGATAATTTTGTAAATAAGAAGGATTGTTTATTTCCGTGTCGCAATCCATAAAAATGAGATAGGGATATTGGGCTGTTTTTGCCAATAAATTTCGTATGCGGGATCTTCCGATATTTTCTTTCAATTCGATGTAAGAGAGTTGGGTGAGTTGCTGCAATTGCCGGTTTTCTTCCTTAAAAGAGGCCGAACAATCGTCAATCAAAAGAATTTCAAACAAACAGTTTGTTAAAGAGGCCTGTCGATGCAATTCCAAAATTAATTTTCTTACATCCCAGTTATAAATGGGGATGCATATTGAAAATGCGATAGAAAGCGATTTTTTATCCATAAATGATATTAGGCAACGAAAAAACGGAGTAAATATATAAAAATTTACGGAACATTTACAAATAATATAGTCAATAGTTCTTTCGATCATGCATAAAAATAGTATCTTTGTAAAATTTTTTTAATTATAGAGTCATGAAAAATCTAGTAGAAGAACTAAATCAACATTTTGCATCTTTCATCAAAGATGCTACTTTACATGTAGAAAACGGAAACAAAGCGGCAGGGACAAGGGCTCGAAAGACATCTCTGGCTATTGAAAAGGCATTAAAAGATTTCCGTAAACAATCCATCGAAGCTTCCAAAATTTAAGACGAAATCGTATGAAAGAGGGAGGAGAATTTTCGAACAAAAAGTGATCCTCCATGTTGCGCATGACAATTGTTTCATTAGTTGTTTGTTATACAAATAGTTTAGATGATATTAATTTTAAAAAAATGAAGCTAAAAATGAACACCATCTTGAGCATGTTTACGCCTCGAGATGTAAAATTTCTCCCTTTGTTAAAAGAATTAACGGAGGTTATGGTACAAGCGGCTTCCCTTTTGTACGATTTATTTGCTTTCGCTGAAAAAGACAAACGCGACGAAATATGCAAGTTGATTAAAGCGGAAGAAGTCAAGGGGGACAAAATTTCGAGCAGAGTTCTTAAAGAACTGAACAATACGTTTATTACTCCTTTCGACAGAGAAGACATCAATGAACTTTCTGATAAGATTGAAGAAATCATCGATGCCATCAACCGAGTGGCATTAAAAGTGATGTTGTTTTCTCCCAGCCAATTTACGGAACATACGGTTCAGATGGCGGAAATCATTCAAAACGGCAGTTTGGAAGTACAAGGAGGCGTTGATGGTTTGGATCATCTTACCAAATCGGATGAAAGTTTTCGTAAACATTATAAAAAAATCAAGGCTTTGGAAGAAGAAGCCGATGGAGTTTATGAAAAGGGGATTACCGCCTTGTTCAGGGAAGAGATAGATACCCGCGAATTGGTCAAATTGAAAGATATTCTTCAAGAGTTGGAAAAAACGGCCAATAAAATCAACAGTGCAGGAAAAGTTTTAAAAACTATTTTTGTCAAATACGCTTAATGTAGACCCATAGATTACATGACTTTACTCATTATTGTTGTCGTACTGGCTATTATCTTTGATTTTATCAATGGATTTCATGATGCGGCAAATTCTATCGCGACGATTGTGACCACCCGAGTTTTAACGCCTTTTCAGGCGGTACTCTGGGCTGCCTCTTTTAACTTTATCGCTTTTTTTGTTGCTAAATATTTTATTGGCGGCTTTGGAATTGCGGAGACGGTTTCCAAAGTGGTCTGGGAAGAATTTATTACGCTTCCTATCATCCTTTCGGGATTGTTGGCGGCCATTGCATGGAACTTGTTGACCTGGCGATTGGGTATTCCCTCCTCGTCCTCGCATACGCTCATCGGCGGATTTGGAGGGGCGGCTATTTGTGGAAGCGGATTCCAATCTATTCATGGAGGAGTGATTATAAAAATCATTTCATTCATTTTTTTGGCGCCCCTCATTGGGATGGTTATTTCGGCTCTTATTACGATCGGCGTAGTATGGGCGTTTAGAAAATCCAATCCGCGAAAAGCCGACAATATTTTCAAAAAGTTGCAATTGGTATCTTCCGGTTTGTTCAGTTTGGGACATGGAATGAACGATTCGCAGAAAGTAATGGGAATTATTGCTACGGCGATGATTGCTGTAGGCAAAATGGAATCGGTAGATTCCATGCCGGATTGGATTCCTTTGACCTGTTTTGCCGCCATTGGAATGGGTACCATGATAGGAGGATGGCGCATCGTCAAGACGATGGGAAGCAAAATTACCAAGGTGACTCCGATAGAAGGCGTTTGCGCCGAAACAGCAGGAGCTATTACCCTGTTTATCACCGAAATACTGAAAATACCTGTAAGCACTACGCATACCATTACAGGCGCTATCATGGGAGTGGGCGCTGTGAAACGACTATCGGCCGTCCGGTGGGGCATCACGATTAATTTGCTTTGGGCTTGGATATTGACGATACCCGTGAGCGCTTTGCTCGCCGGGTTCATTTATCTGGTGGTACGTTTACTGGGAATTCAGTAAGCAAGGGTATGATCCTTCTGTTGCGTCTCGCTTTCGGGCTCAGTCAAGCGGAACAGAAAGTCGCGTTCTTCTTCCGACAAGAAAGGACTTAAGCAGTCGTATACCTTTTGATGGTAATCGTTCAACCAGCGAATTTCCTCTGGACTCATCAGCGACCAGTCGATTAGTTTTTTGTCTATGGGACAGAGCGTTAAAATTTCAAAAGCGTAGTATTCTCCGAATTCGGTAATTCGGTAAGGAATGACGAGAAGAAGATTTTCTATGCGGATCCCATATTGGCCGGCTTTGTACAAACCCGGCTCGTTGGAAACAACCATCCCGGGTTGAAGCTCCGTAGGATTGTAATTCATGCGAATACTTTGCGGCCCTTCGTGTACGTTCAGAAAATGGCCAACGCCATGTCCAGTACCATGCAGGAAGTTTTGTCCTTCTTTCCAAATAAATTGACGAGCCAAAACATCCAATTGCGTTCCGACCGTTCCTTGAGGAAATGCAATGCAGGACAATTGGATATTCCCCTTCAACAGATGAGTAAAATCTTTTTTCATTTCATCCGTTACAGCGCCTGTGGCAAGAGAACGGGTAATATCGGTAGTGCCATCGAAATACTGTGCACCCGAATCGATCAATAAAATTCCTTCCGGTAAAACAGGAACATTCGTTTCCTCTGTGGGCGAATAGTGAACAATTGCGCTGTGAGCTCCGTAAGCGGCAATCGTTTCGAAACTTTCGCTGAAAAAATAAACCTGTTCACTTCGAAATTTCTTCAGTTGACGACTGACATCTAATTCAGTAATCGTTTGTCTTTCGTCCATTTGTTTATTCAGCCCATAAAGAAATTTCATCCAAGCGACGCCGTCTCTTTGCATGGCGTTGCGAAATCCGGCTATTTCCGTTTCATTTTTAACGGATTTCAAACGATCTACCGGATGGGTCGACAATTCTTTGATTGTGCAAGATTTGGGAATGGCGGTATATAGGCGGTAATTGATTTTGTTTGGAGTAATCAGCACGCAAGTTTCCGAAGAAAGATTTTGGATATACGGGTAAACGGTTTCGTATTCGGCCAAAAGAATCCCTTCGTTCTGCAAATATTCGGTCGTTTCGGGAGTCAGTTTTTGAGGATCGATAAAAAGAACAATTTCTTTTTCCGAAACCACGGCATAACACACGCTTACCGGATTGTACTCAATATCGTTTCCCCGCAAATTAAACAGCCAAGCAATGGAATCTAAAGAAGCCAACAGCGTGCAATCGCATGCGTTCGCCCGCATCTCATTGAGTAAACGGCTGATTTTACTGCGCGCATTTTCTCCAGAAAAATGATCGGAAAGGATAAAAGCTTTATGAAGAGGAATCGCCGGACGATTTTTCCAGATTGCATCATAAGGAGCAAAATCGGATTGCACTTGAATGCGGTACTTTTCGAAATAAGCGCTTAACGACAAAGCGTCGGAAGCGGCATAGACAGAGCCTTCAAAAGCAACGCAATTACCGGAAGACAATTGATTTTTAATCCACTCTTCCGGAGTGGGAACGCCGGGCAGTCCCATTCGAAACAATTCGATGCCGCTGTGCCGGAGTTGATTTTCAGCTTGCAAAAAATAGCGGGAATCGGTCCACAATCCTGCTTTATCCAAAGTTACGGCCACAGTGCCAGCCGATCCGGTGAATCCAGAAATCCATTGGCGTGTTTTCCAATGATCGGGCGTATATTCCCCTATGTGTGGATCAGTCGTTGGAATCATGCACGCATGGACATTTTCCTTGTGCATGATTTCCCGCAAAGCCTCTAAAGGAGATGTCGAAATGCTGGAAATTTGCGTCCTGTTTTCCTGCCGTTTTCCGTTCATTTTATTCGATGATTGAGGTTATTATTATTATTCGCTTTGAGTTGCTATCTGTTTCTCTTCCGCCTGTTTTTCTTCCAACAATTGTTTCTCCTCCTCTGCTCTTTTCACATACACCTCTTCCCAAACGACCCAAAAAATAAAAATGATTAGATAATAGATGTACCTGAAAATGCCATCGTGTAAGGAATCAAAACGTTCGCTATGTCCATTGGTCAACACGACGATTAAACCAATTCGAATAATGTTGTAAATAGTTAGTACAATACACCCCAAAGGGATATACCACAATTTGTTCCATTGAAATTTTCCTTTGAGCGTCAACCGATAAAAAGTCATAATGCCGCAGAAAATAAACAACTGCTTAATGCCGATGCATCCCCAAATAATAAAGATATGAATGCCGCCATTGGGGAAAAATAAAGTAGTGTCGTCTACGATTAAGCTCTGCGTCTTGGGAAGCAAAAGGATAAACCAAGCAGTTGCTTGCGTCAGATAAAAACAGGCCGTATGAAACCACGCTGGAGTGACGTTCTTTCCCAAGAAGTACATGTATTCGCTGTCTCTATCTCCCTCAATCGTCAGTTTCCAACTCACATGAAAAAAGAAAAGAAGCCCCAAGAAATAAATTACGCCTTTATAGGGTGCAATTGTCCTCCACACTGAGGCAAATGACATACTCATTTTGTAAGGTATTATAATGGTAATTTAAATTGGTAATTCAAATTGAATGTACAAAGTTAGTATTTTTCTGGGAAAAATATTAACTTTGTACAAAATCAATGCGTGAAGGCGCTAATTAAGAGAGATTCATAATAATGCAAATAAAAATATTTGAATTCAATCCGGTTTCTGTAAATACCTATTTGATTTACGATGAAACCAAAGAGGCAGCCCTTATTGATTGTGGGGCATCGTCTAAAAGAGAACAGGACGAACTAAAAGAATACATTCATTCTCAGGGTTTAAAAATAAAACGCCTGTTGAACACCCATCTTCATTTTGATCATGTATTAGGTAATCGCTTTATTTTCGATACGTACGGAATAAAGCCTCAATACCACGAAGCGGACGATTCGATGCCGAATTTGCGAATGCAAGCCGGCATGTTTGGATTTCCGATTCAATACGAATCGATAAGCGCCGAGCGTTTCATTGGCGACGCCGATATCATTTCGTTTGGAAATACCGCGCTATTAGCTTTACTGACTCCCGGACATTCGCCGGGAAGTCTTTCTTTTTATGATGAAAAAGACCATTGTGTATTTACGGGCGACGCCCTTTTCCAACACGACATCGGAAGAACCGATTTATGGGGAGGAAATGAAGAAATCTTGCTGCATTCGATCCGTACCAAATTGTTGACTTTGCCCGACGATACCATCTTGTATCCCGGACATGGGCCATCGTCGACCATTGGAGAAGAAAAACAACACAATCCTTATTTACAACACCATTAAGTTATGAATAATCATAAGTGTATTTCAACATCTCTTTCAAAAGAATTGGGAAAAGGCGGATTTGTTTCCCGCCATTTGGGAGTGAACGAAAAAGAGATTGAAACCATGATGGCCAAAATCGGCGTCAATAGTTTGGAACAACTCATCGAAGAAACGATTCCGGAGAATATTCGTTTAAAAAATGAACTGGAACTTCCAGAAGCAATGACCGAACGAGAATACATGGAACATATAGCCGAAGTAGCTTCCAAAAATGAACTATTTACTTCGTATATTGGCATGGGTTGGTATGATACCTGTACGCCTCCGGCCATTATCCGCAATGTGTTTGAAAATCCGGTTTGGTATACTTCCTATACGCCCTACCAGGCTGAAATTTCACAGGGACGCCTCGAAGCCTTATTGAATTTTCAAACCATGATCTGTGATTTGACGGCGCTTCCCCTGGCCAATTGTTCGCTTCTCGATGAAGCGACTGCCGCAGCCGAAGCCGCCCACATGCTTTTCCAAACTCGAAGTCGAGAACAAATCAAGCAGAATGCGAACCTATTGTTTGTCGACCAGAAAATATTCGATTCTACCTTAGCCGTCTTGCATACTCGGACACAACCGCAAGGCATTCGACTTGTTATAGGCGATTACCGGCAATGGGATCAAATAGTCGAATCGCTGCAAGGGCAACTATTCGGAGCGCTGTTGCAATATCCCAACGCCGACGGATCAGTAGGAGATTACCAGACCTTGGTAGAAAAAGTTCATGCGCAAGGAGCTAAAGTAGCCGTCGCTGCCGATTTGTTGAGTTTGTGTTTGTTGACTCCTCCGGGAGAATGGGGCGCCGACGTGGTTTTCGGTTCTTCCCAGCGGTTTGGAATTCCGATGTATTACGGAGGACCTTCTGCCGCTTATTTTGCGGCAAAAGAAGAATACAAACGCTACTTGCCGGGAAGAATCATTGGCATTTCCAAAGACGTCTATGGAAAAAGAGCTTTGCGATTGGCCTTGCAGACCCGCGAACAGCATATCAAACGGGAAAAAGCCACCAGCAACATTTGCACGGCGCAAGCTTTGTTAGCCACCATGTCTTCATTTTATGCAATCTATCATGGTCCGGAAGGATTGAAAAAAATAGCTGAAAGAATTCATGCGTATGCCGGTTTTCTTGCTGACGAATTATCGAAAATGGCTTATGTACAAGAAAATAAAAACTATTTCGATACTTTGAAAATAGATTTGCCTCTGGACGCTTCGATGGATATTTTGCGGGAAACTGCGTTAGAATGTAAAGTCAATCTCCGTTACTTTGAAGACGGAAAGATAGGGATCAGCATCGACGAAACGACATTGCCGGAAGATATAGGCGTTTTGCTGTACATCTTTTCGTCGGCAATCCAAAAAGAAATTTTGCTGGAAAGAGATATTCCAGAACAGATTTATCTGGATGCTTCCTTGCTGCGGACCTCTCCATATCTGACTCACGAAGTTTTCCATGCGTATCATACCGAAACGGAATTGATGCGTTACATTAAAAAATTAGAACGACGCGATATTTCGTTGGCTCACTCCATGATTTCTTTAGGTTCTTGTACCATGAAGTTGAATGCGGCTGCGGAAATGTTGCCGTTAAACGATCCCCATTGGGCCAACATTCATCCATACGCTCCGGAAGATCAAGTAGAAGGATACAGCGAACTGATAGAAAATCTATCCTCGTATTTGGGCTGTATTACCGGTTTGCCGGGAGTCAGTTTCCAACCCAATTCAGGAGCCGCTGGAGAATACGCCGGTTTGATGACCATTCGCGAATACCTCAAGTCGACAGGACAGGGGCAGCGGAACATTGTTCTCATTCCGGCCTCCGCGCACGGAACCAATCCGGCATCGGCTATTCAGGCCGGATTTCAAACTTTAACCATCCAGTGCGATCCCCACGGCAATACGGATATAAACGATTTGAAAATAAAAGCGGAAGAGAACAAAGAAAACCTGGCGGCTTTTATGATTACGTATCCTTCTACGCATGGCATCTTTGAAGCCAACATTGTAGAGATGTGCCGGATTGTCCATGTCAACGGCGGACAGGTATACATGGATGGCGCCAACATGAACGCCCAGGTAGGCCTCACCCACCCCGGATATATCGGAGCCGACGTTTGCCATTTGAATCTTCACAAAACGTTTGCAATTCCCCATGGAGGAGGCGGCCCGGGCGAAGGTCCGATCTGCGTAGCTCCTCATCTGATCCCGTTTTTACCATCCCATCCCGAAAAAGACGGTTCCTGTCGAAATACGGTAGCTTCCTCTCCTTTCGGCAGCGCCGGAATTTTGCCGATTACTTATGGATACATCCGAATGATGGGCGCTTCCGGCTTGGTTTTGGCCACCCAGATAGCCATTTTGAACGCCAATTATTTGGCTTCCCAATTGGAAGACGCTTACGGAATCGTATACAAAGGCGCGCAATCGCGCGTAGGACACGAATTAATTCTCGAATGCCGAAACATCAAATTGTATTCGGGAATCGACGAAACGGATATTGCAAAACGTTTGATCGACTTTGGATTTCATGCGCCGACGCTTTCTTTTCCTGTGCACGGTACCTTGATGATCGAACCAACCGAAAGCGAAAGTTTGGCCGAATTGGATCGTTTTGTGGAAGCCATGATTACAATTCGGAAAGAAATCGAAGAAATAGCCCAAGGACTTTCTGCCAAAGACGACAATGTATTGATCAATGCGCCTCATCCGCAATACGAAGTCTGCGGCAACGAATGGAAACATCCGTATTCGCGGACAAAAGCGGCTTTCCCGCTCCCGTGGCTTCAAGAAAACAAATTTTGGGTCAATGTAGCGCGTGTAGATAACGCTTTCGGCGACCGGAATCTAATAGCGACGCAATGTCCTGAAGCAATTTGCAGTTGATTCCATTTGATTTTGTAGAACGCCACTCAACCCTAAAATCCTTAAAATAAAAAAACTCGCTGATTTAGCGAGTTTTAGGGGCGGAAAGCGAGGGATTCGAACCCCCGGTACAGTTACCCGTACACCGCATTTCGAGTGCGGCCCGATCGACCACTCCGGCAGCTTTCCCTTTTTTCAAGATTTCAAAATTTTTCAAATTTTACGGTGCAAAAATACAATTTTATTGGTTACCAAAAAACGAAATCAAAATAAATATTGTTTTTCAAATCATAATAAATGAGTTTTATTTTTTATTTTTCCCGCATGAACACATTAATCGGCGTACCTCTCAGATTCCAATGTTTACGCAATTGGTTTTCCAAAAAGCGTTTGTAAGGTTCTTTTACCCATTGAGGCAAATTACAGAAAAACACAAAACTTGGAACTGCCGTATTCGGCAATTGAGTGATGTATTTAATTTTTACCACTTTTCCTTTATTCATAGGGGGAGGCGTTTTTTCAATGATCGGAAGCAAAACTTCATTTAGTTTATGAGTAGGTATTTTTGTTTTCCGTACCTCATAAACCTCTTTCGCTGTTTCCAAAACTTTGTATATCCGCTGTTTAGTAAGAGCCGAAGCAAAAATAATCGGTACGTCGACCCATGGAGCTATTCGTTCGCGGACCGCATTTTCAAAAACGCTGATCACTTGCTGATTTTTGTTTTCAACCAAATCCCATTTGTTTACTACAATTACCAGGCCTTTTTTATTCTTTTGAATCAATGAGAAAATATTAATGTCCTGCGATTCGATTCCGCGAGTGGCGTCGATCATCAAGATGCAGACGTCTGCATTTTCGATGGCGCGAATGGCGCGAATCACCGAATAGTATTCCAAATCTTCATTTACTTTCCCTTTTTTACGAATTCCTGCTGTATCGACTAAATAAAATGTGAGTCCGAATTTATTATAAAGGGTATAAATAGAATCGCGCGTAGTACCTGCAATATCCGTTACAATATTTCGCTCTTCCCCTATAAAAGCATTGAGTAGGGAAGATTTACCAGAATTGGGACGGCCTACTATTGCTATTTTGGGAAAATCTTCTTCCCCGCTTTCTTCCGGTTTTTTAGTAAATTTGGCAACCAACGCATCCAATAAATCGCCTGTGCCGGAACCGTTGATAGCGGAAATATTGTAGGGGTCTCCCAATCCCAAGGCATAAAATTCGGCCGATTGAGGATATAATTCAAATGTATCCGCTTTATTGGAAACGAGGATAACCGGTTTTTTCCCTTTGCGAAGCATGGCTGCCACTTGCTGATCCAAATCGGTTGTTCCATGCAAAACATCTACTAAAAATAAAATGACATCGGCCTCTTCAATGGCAATTTGAACTTGTTTGTTGATTTCTTCTTCAAAAATGTCTTCCGAATTTACCACCCACCCGCCGGTATCAATGACCGAAAATTCCTGTCCTCCCCATTCCGCCTTACCATATTGGCGATCGCGGGTAGTACCGGAGGTTTCATCCACAATGGCTTGCCTACTTTGAGTCAAACGATTGAATAAGGCTGATTTGCCCACATTGGGACGACCTACTATGGCTACAATATTACTCATATTTTTGTATGCTTCATTCTAATTTATATCCAAAACTTTTCAGCAATTGATCTCTGTTTCTCCAATCTTTTTCTACTTTGACGAATATTTCGAGAAAGATTTTTTTGTTGAAAAACTTTTCTATCTCTTTTCGCGCCATAGAACCTACTTTTTTGATCGCTTTTCCTTTATCGCCGATAATTATTCCTTTCTGGGAATCTCGCTCCACCACAATCAGCGTTTTGATCCGGATGATGTCTTTCGATTCTTCAAAAGCCTCTACCACTACTTCTACCGAATAGGGTATTTCTTTCTGGTAGTACAAAAAGATTTTTTCGCGTATGATTTCGGTCACAAAAAAGCGAGCTGGACGGTCGGTCATAGCGTCTTTTTCAAAGTAGGGCGGCGATTCGGGAATCAACTCTTCAATCCTTTTTTTCAAGTAATCGATATTAAATCGATGAATAGCCGATAAAGGGATAATTTCCGCTTGCGGAAGTATTTCTTTCCATTCGATTACTTTTTCTTCCAGTTCTTTCTGATTAGAAAGATCTATTTTATTAATAATCAACAAAATAGGAGAACTAACCGCTTTTACCTTCTGGAGAAAAAAATCATTTTTATCCGGTTTTTCAACGACGTCGCTTACATAAACCAATACATCTGCATCGTTCAAAGCCGATTCGGAAAAATTGAGCATATTTTCCTGGAGTTTGTAACTGGGACGGAGAACGCCCGGCGTATCGGAATACACGATTTGCATATCTTCCGTATTGACGATTCCCATAATCCGATGGCGGGTCGTTTGTGCCTTAGAAGTGATGATGGAGAGTTTTTCTCCTACCAAAAGATTCATCAAGGTAGACTTACCCACATTCGGATTTCCAACGATATTTACAAATCCTGATTTATGCATACAAAAAGAATGAAAAAGCCTTTACGCGCTTCCGTTTGTTAGATTATATCCCCATTTCAAATAAGTAGCGCCCCAGGTAAAACCTGCGCCAAAAGCCGTAAGAATGAGATTATCGCCTTTATGCAAGCGAGGTTCCCATTCCCATAAACAAATCGGGATCGTTCCAGCGCTGGTATTTCCGTATTTGTCGATATTGATCATCACTTTTTCGATAGGAATTTCCAAACGATCTGCTACCAAGTCAATAATCCGCATATTGGCTTGATGCGGTACAATCCAGTGAATTTGATCCCTCGATAAATTGTTTCTTTTGATCAACTCTTCGCATGCACTGACCATGTTGGAAATGGCATGTTTGAATACCACTTTGCCATCTTGCCAGATGTAATGAAGCCGATTGTTGATCGTTTCGTGGGAGGAAGGATTGACCGAACCGCCTCCGTACATGTGTAAATACTCCGGAGAACTTCCATCGGAATACAATACGGAATCCATTATTCCTATTGGCTCGGTAGTGGCTTCCAGCAAAGCGCAACCGCAACCATCTCCAAAAATAGGACAGGTGTTTCTGTCCTCATAATCGGTGACTGTAGAAAGTACATCTCCCGCAATCACCATTACTTTTTTATACTTTCCGGAAACAATAAAACTTTCCGCCACTTCTAAGGCGTAAATGAAACCGCTGCATGCAGCTTCCAAATCGAAACCGAAGGCTCGCGTCATTCCTGTTTGAGCTGCAGTCAAGGCCGCCGAGCAAGGCAGCAGGTAATCGGGGGTAGAGGTTGCAAAAACGACTGCGTCTACTGAAAGCGGATCGAAATTATGCCGGCTTTTCAAATCTTCTACGGCTTTTGTTGCCAACCACGAAACTCCTCGTCCCTCTTCCGCCTTCAAAATTCTTCTTTCCTTGATGCCAATCCTTTTGATAATCCATTCGTCGGATGTTTCGACCATCGTGGACAGTTCTTCGTTGGTCAAGCGGTAATTAGGAACATAACTGCCTACGCCTGTAATAACAGCATAAATCTTACTCATATCATCCCTATAAAACGTTAATAGAAATGCCCTAAAAAGGATCACGTTTATTTTATCCTTTTTTAGGGCCTTCTTTCTTAATAGTATATCAGGGGGGTACATTAATGGCCTAAGCGTTTTTTGCTTCGGCAGCTTTGTCAATGATAACTTTACCCTTGTAATATAACCTTCCCTCATACCAATGCGCTCTGTGATAGAGATGGTATTCGTTTGTTGTTGGGTCAAGAGCTATCTGAGGAAGGACTGCTTTATCGTGCGTTCTTCTTTTATCTCTTCTGGTCTTACCAATTCTTCGTTTAGGGTGTGCCATTTTCTATTTCTATTATTTAAAAATGATTGATTAATCTTCCTTGAAATCATTTAGTGCATCCCACCGAGGATCATTATTGTCATCCATATCGTCATCGTTGAGGATTATATCGTCGCCGTCGTCCATATCAAACGAACCGTCGTCATCCGTCGATTTAACCGTATGCTTTTTTAATTTGGAAGTCATTTGTTTATTGCATTTTCCTGCCGCGTGAACGTGTTTAAGCGGAATCGCTAAAGCAACAAATTCGTACAGAAACCATGCCAGATTAATAACTCCTTCCGATTCGGGAATAACGACAATATCGTCGCTTTCTTCCGAAAAATCTTTTCCGAATTTTACCGTTAAGCGCGCATTGGTCTCAATAGGGTAATCCATATCGTCCAAACACCTATCGCATGGAACAATTGCTATTCCTTTCAGATTAAACGCCAGATTAAAACTGCTTTTCGTTTTTGTTATAACGAGCTTTACATTGATTTTACCCTTCCGGACGTCTTCTCCATCAATATTAGTGAAAAACTGATTATCCAACAGATATTCATATTCTTGAACATCCTGCTGCATGCTTTTCAAATCTACTTTATATAAATCAAACTTTCCCAAACACAATGACTTTTAAAACGCTGCAAAGGTAAAAAATTTTCTTAAACAAACAAAACGAAAAAAAGAATATGCAAAATCTTTTTTCGGAACGATCGCGTCATTTCCGTAGACTGAAACATACAATAAACCAAGCGTCGTCTCCTGCGGGACGACTTAGTTTACAGTTCAGCTATTTCTTCTTCGTCGTTATTTTTATTTCTGCGCTTTGCAGGCCGTTCGACTATGCTTCTGTTTCATTTCCCCGCAGCAGCTTTCGATGCCTCTTCCTTATATTAGGATAATTATACAAAAAAGCCAAGAAAGAATTTTATTTCATTTCTTGACTTTTCTGAACTAAATTAATTAACTTCTTTTGGTTTTTTTATTTTTTATTCAGCAATACAACGCACAGAAAGCATCATGGTGAAATACAGAGAATTTACCTGTCTACTGGACGAGGTGAATTCCAAAATGGAAGCCAATGCAACGGACTGGGAAGTACCATAATGGTCAAAGGAAGAACTCCAGTAACGTCCGGTTGCTCCGCGTAGATCCAAGTTTCCTCCATTTAAGCTGTGAGAACCCCCAGCCGGCAAGTATAATCCGTCGCCAATGAATATTCCGCTGGAGAAATTTGCAGCATTGTTATTCCACGTGCCTATGTTGCGTATGGAATTGTTACTTAATGCGCCCTGCCATTGAGCGGCTGTCGGAACCCGGTAACCCATAGGACAAGGGTCGTTCGCCGTTTTTTCATTGTTATTCCATGCGTCGACGGGTGCGTAAGCGCTGTTCCAACCGGGAGCGCCAACGTCGCTTACCGTTGCAGCCGCTTGGCTGCGTCCAAATTGGTAGTAAGAACCATTCAGTCCGGACGCCGGAGAAAGCGGATTCAGCGATTGATTCGCTCCTAAATTATAGCACATGAACGATTTCCATTCATTGGAACTGATCTTGGCTCCACAGCAAATACAATCTTGAATCGAAATAATCAACGGAACCGAATAATTGGTAGAACCCACTGTATATACTGCATATAATCTTATTTTGGCAGCCTGCGCCCGCGTGCGTCCCACAATCAGCGGATTGCTGTCCGCCGAATTCAAATTCGTCTTGAAATTCAACACAATCGTTGCCGTATTTCCGGAAGCAATAGACGTGCCGCTATAATTAACCGTATAAGGAGAGGTTTCATCCAATACATTTTCCGGATCAACTACCACAAAACGGAAGTTGTTTCCTGCCTCTTTTGCAGTAAAGGTATATAATTTATCGTTCAGGGATAGGGAAGCAAAAGAGGTTTTATTGGCTAATCGGCCGTCTCTGTTTCCGCAATCGCCTCCAAAATTCGATTCGACAATATCAAAGCAAATTTTACCCGCCAAAGTACCTTTTCCGGTGGCCATATTGGCTGGATCGTCGCTTACCGTTAAGGTAAAGAGTGGAGAATCAGCATGAGTACCGCAACCATTGGCTACTCGACACCAATAGCTTACGGTTCCCGTTTGAGTTGGGGTACAAACGAAGGAGGAAATACTTCCTACTTCTGCATCCATATCCCCTACGTTATTACCCTTGTACCATTTATAATTTGCTTGATTGAGATTGTTTGCCGTCACGCTTAAAGTAACCGAATTGCCTACGATCGTTGCAATGTTTTTCGGACCCACCGGACTGGTGATTACCGGCGCTGGACAAACATTTGACAGGTGTATCGTCTTCTGCAAAATGGGGACGCTTACATCTTGTCCGCAAGCATTGACGCCTCGAACTGTTATTTTTACGCTATCGCTATTTGCGTTAGCCGCGGTTGGATATACTACCGAAACGCGCGAGTTTCCCTGACCCACTGTGAGATAGGCCGCTGTAACGTCTATTCCGCCCATTTCGAGAGTCCATGTATAAGTAACCGGTCCATTCGTACCCGCTACTTCAAGGGTTTTCTGGTCGCCGTAATAGGCGTCTTGCGGTTCTTCAACCCAAGTAAGGCGAGTAAAGTCGAACAGAGTAACCGTTTTTACGGCCGACATCTGGCTGACGCAGCCTCCATCGGATACCGTAGCAGTATAGTTGCCCGGTTGAGTCACCTGAATGCTGGGTCCCGTTACTCCCGTCATCACGGCGCCGTCCTTGTACCATACCACTATAGGCGAACTGGCTTGCGTGATGACGGAAAGAGAAGTGTTTCCTCCGCACAACGAGGAAGAGCCGGTGATCAACGGAATAGCCGGCGCTGGAGTAGCGTCTATGGGTACATTCGCGCTGATTTCACTTGCACAACCGCTGCCGGTAGCCCGCAACCGGATGACAACGCTGGACGCCGAGGGCAGCGGATAATAAATACCGGTACCCGTGCCGATTTGCGTATTGTCGGCATACCAGGTATAGGCATATTGAGGATCGTAATTGTTTACTTCCAAATAGGCGGATCCGTAATTGCAAAAACGCCAATTGGAAGTCACTCCGTTAATTTTCATGCTGGGCGTTGGAACAGGAGAACTGGAATTATCTACCCGCACCAGAACCGCTCCCGACAAAAGGGAAGAACAGTCTCCGTCTTCAATCGCCGCTTGCCATACTCCAGCGGCGGCCTGAATTTCCGTTTGGTTGTCAAACGAAGAACCTTGTTTTACTCCATCTTTGAACCAGACAATTTTGCCTGCTGGAGGATTCACAAGAGTCAGTTTGACGGTACCGCCCGCGCCGCAAGCAACTCCATTGTTGGCGCTGATGATTTGCTGAGGCGCTTCGGGAGCCGTAGTTTCAGATGCGGAGACTTGTACGGATTGTGAATTGGGACATCCGATTTTGTCTCCATACACAATGTATTTACCGGCTTGGGTAGCCATATATTGTACACCGCGGGCCACTTCTTCTCCGTTCAATGTCCAAATATAAGTTCCGTTCGCTGGACGATTATCCAAATAGAGATAAACCGCTCCGCCCACGCAAAGACTCAACGAATTTTCCGTTTTGATATTCGGAACAGCGCTGGTTGTTCCGCAACCTGTATTATCGCCCGATTGCTCAAAAACAAAGGTATTCGTATCTCCACAAGGGGTCGTAACCAACAAAAGAGCGTTACGGGAAGATGCGCGGTCGTTCGGTTGGAATTTTACGGAAAATCTTCCCGCTCCGGCGTCTAAAATCGTTAGATGATCAATGTACTGTTCGCCCGAAATCCAAGTAAAGGAAAAAACTCCGGGTTGAGTACAGGAAAGATCAGAAGCCGTATATTTGTTTTCTTTTGATCCATCGAAAGGGAAAGGACTGACATTTCCCGGATCTTCGGTCAATACCAGCGAGCTGCCCGAATTGAGCCTCATCCAATTGTCGCCGTCCCAAATGTAAAGTCCAGCGCCCGTCGTTGCGTTAATATTATATACAATGGTACCTCTCAAGTCTTGGTTTATGTCCTGTGCTTGAGTAATTCCTACAAATCCAACATTTGGAATCTGTCCTAAATCAGGAAGATCGACATGCGAAAGCAATAATCCTCCTGTCGTAGTGCTGTTCAAGTCGAGAAGCGCTCCCGCTTGAGGGTCGGTTAATCCGCCAATGGTAACTTGAGATTGAGCATTGTTCATTGATAACACCATTACTGCTATCAAGAAAAATAGGGAATAAAGTGTTGTTCTCATTTTAATAACATGTTTTTTTGAATTTAAATACATTTCTTTGATTAATTATGTCCTTTATCTGTCCGTTTTTCAACCAATGTGATGTGTGCGATTATTTAGTTTTGTTTCCCAATTTCTTTTTTATTCTGTTTCCGTCTTTGCGGTTATAAAGAAAACTATATAAGACATAGTTTTAATAATGAGTTGCAAATATAGTGTAATATCTTATGCAGAACAAGGATTTTTGCAAAAGTTAAATTTAATTTTAGGAATCAAAAAAAAATTAAGATATGTACCTATACAAATAGACATTCAGAAAAAAACAATTGTAATTTTTTTCTGAATTTTAAGAAATATAATCTATATATCTGAAAAAAATCGTAATTAAATGACTGAATAGTATCATAAAAATACTAAATGACACTTTTTATGTCATTATTTAATATTCGTCTTCCTGCCATTATAAAAAAAGCCAAGAAAGAATTTTACTTTCTTTCTTGACTTTTGGACTATCGATGAATTAACTTTTCTCTATTTATCTATCTTTATTCAGCTATGCAGCGAACGGAAAGCATCATACTGAAATACTCAGAATACACCGTTCTATTGGATGAACTGAATTCCAAAGTGAAAGCCAATGCAAATTTAGGATCTCCATATATATAATGGTCAAATGAAGAACTCCAATAGTGTCCGTCTGATCCGCGCAAACATAAGCCTCCGCCATTCAAACTGCGCCAACCTGCCGCCGGCAAGTATAATCCGTCGCCAATGAATAGGCCGCTGGTGAAATTTGTACTGCTATTATTCCACGAGCCTACGTTGCGTATGGAATTATTACTTAATACGCCCCTCCATTGATCCACTGTCGGAACGCGGTAACCCGTCGGACAAGGATCGTTTACCGTTTTTTCATTGTTATTCCATGCATCGATGGGCGCATATATGGGATTCCAGCCGGAAGGATAACCGTCGTTTTGCTCGTTTGCTTTTGCAGCCTCATTTTTGCGTCCAAATTGGTAATAAGAACCGTTAAGACCGGACGCCGGTACAAATGGGTTCAGCGCTTCATTCGCTCCCAAGTTATGACACATGAACGATTTCCATTCACTGGAACTGATCTTGGCGCCGCAGCAAATACAATCTTGAATTGAAATGGTCAACGGAACCGAATAATTAGTAGAACCAACCGTCCACGCTGCATATAATTTTACTTTGGCGGCTTGCGCTTGCATACGTCCCACAATCAGCGGATTACAATCCGGCAAATTCAAATTCGTCTTGAAGTTCAACACAATTGTTGCCGTATTTCCGGAAGCAATATTCGTACCGTTAAAATTATTCGTTGCGGTATAAGGATGGGTTTCATCCAAAACCCTTTCCGGATCGACTACCACAAAATGAAAGTTGCTTCCTGCGCTTTGTGCGGTAAAGGTGTATGTTTTATCCTTGATCGACATGGAAGCAAAAGAGGCTTTGTTGGCCAGTCGGCCGTCTCTGTTTCCACATTTGCCTCCAAAGTTCGACTCGACAATATCAAAACAAATCTTGCCAACCAAAGTTCCGCCGCCGGCGGGCATATTGGCTGGATCTTCGCTGACGGTTAAGGTAAAGAGAGGAGAATCGACATAAGTACCGCAACTATTGGATATCCGACACCAATAACTTTCGATTCCCGTTTGAGTTGGGGTACAAACCATGGAAGAAGTGTTTCCTACCGGTTGAGTAGTAACCCCTGCGCCGCCTTTGTACCAGGTATAATATGCTTGATTGAGATTGTTTGCCGTAACGCTCAAAGTAACCGGATTGCCTACGATCGTTGCACTGTTTTGCGGGCCGATCGGACTGGTGATTACGGGCGTTGGACAAACATTTGACAGGGTTATCGTCTTCTGCAAAATGGGGTCGGTTACATCCTGTCCGCAAGCATTGACGCCTCGAACCGTTATTTCTATTTGGCTATTGCCTCCTATGGGATATTCTACCGAAACGCGCGGACTTCCCTGACCGGCTATGAGATATCTTGAGGTAATATCCACTACGCCCTGCTTGAGAGTCCATGTATAAGTAACCGGTCCGTTCGTACCCGCTACTTCAAGGGTTTTTTGGTCGCCGTAATAGGCGTTTTGCGGCTCTTGAACCCAGGTAAGGCGGGTAAAGTCGAACAAAACAACCGTTTTTACAGCCGACATCTGACTGACGCAGCCTCCGTCGGATACCGTAGCGGTATAATTGCCCGGTTGAGTCACCTGAATGCTGACTCCCGTTTCTCCCGTCATTACTTCGTTGTCTTTATACCATATTACTTTAGGAGCGCCGACTGGAGCGCTGACGGAAAGAGAGGTACTTCCTCCGCACAACGACGACGAGCCGGTGATCAACGGAATGGCCGGAGCAGAAGTTTCTTCTATCGGTATCTTGGAACTGACTTCTTTTGCGCAACCGCTTCCGGTAGCCCGCAACCGTATAATTATGCTGGATGCCGCGGGCAGCGGATAATAAATACCAGTACCTGTGCCGATTTGCGTATTGTCGGCATACCAGGTATAGGCGTATTGAGGATCGTAGCCGTCTACTTCCAGATAGGCGGATCCGTAATTGCAAAAACGCCAATTAGAGGTCGCTCCGTTGATTTTCATTCTGGGTTCAGGAATATTACCGCCGGAAAGGTCTACACGTACCAGAACCGATTCCGATAAAATAGAGGAACATTCGCCGTCTTCAATCGCCGCCTGCCATATTCCTTCGCCCGCAAGAATCTCCGACTTGTTGTCAAACGAAGAACCTTGTTTTATTTCATTTTTGAACCAGACAATTTTGCCTTGGGCCGGAGGATTCACAAGGGTCAGTTTGACGGTACCTCCCGCTCCGCAGGCAACTCCATTGTTGGCGCTGATGATTTGTTGAGGCGCTTCGGGAGCCGTAGCCGTAGATGCGGAGACTTGTATGGATTTTGAAATGGGACATCCGATTTTATCTCCATACACAATGTATTTACCGGACTGGGTAGCCGCATATTGGGCGCCTCGACTCACTTCATGCCCATTCAACGTCCAGATGTAAGTTCCGCTCGTTGGACGATTTTCCAAATAGAGATAAACCGCTCCGCCCACGCAAAGACTCAACGAATTTTCAGCCTTGATATTCGGAACAGAACCGGTCGTTCCGCAACCCGAATTATCGCCCGCTTGCTCGAAAACGAAGGTATTGCTGTCTCCGCAGGGGGTGGTAACCAATAGAATGGCATTGCGGGAAGATGCGCGGTCGTTCGGTTGAAATTTTACGGAAAATTTTCCCGCTCCTGCGTCTAAAATCGTTAGATGATCAATGTACTGTTCGCCCGAAATCCAAGTAAAGGAAAAAACTCCGGGTTGAGTACAGGAAGGATCAGAAGCGGCGTAAGCGTTTTCTTTGGATCCGTCGAAAGGGAAAGGACTGACATTTCCCGGATCTTCGGTCAATACCAGCGAGCTGCCCGAATTGAGCCTCATCCAATTGTCGCCATCCCAAATGTAAAGTCCGACGCCCGTCGCGACGTTCGTATTATACACAATGGCGCCTCTCAGCTCTTTGTTTATATCCTGTACTTGAGTGATCCCTACGAATCCAACATTCGGAATCTGTCCTAAATCAGGAAGATCGACATGCGAAAGCAATAATCCCCCTGTCGCTGTACTGTTCAAATCGAGAAGCGCTCCCGCTTGAGGGTCGGTTAATCCGCCAATAGTAACTTGAGATTGGGCATCTTTCATAGACAGCGCCATCACGGCTGTCAAGAAAAATAGTGAATAAAGTGTTGTTCTCATTTTAATAACATGTTTTTTGGGTTTAAATCTATTTCTATAGTTAATTTTGTTCTTTATTCGTCTATTTTTAGAACAATACAGCATAGGCAATACTATTTTAGTTTTGCTTACTAATTAATGATTCTATTAATGTAATTAGGATATAAAAAAACTAAGTGGGAGAGATAGTTTTGATAAAATTATGAAATACATTGCAAATATAGTGCAATCTATCGTATAAAACAAAAATATTCACAAAAATTAAATATAATTTCAGAAATCAAACGAATGGAAGATAAAACTATTGAAGCGCAAAGTCGGTCGTTGCGAATGCAAAACTCTCATAATGAGCGGATTTAATGTATTGATCAGACCACAATAGTTAAACTTTATTAAAACGCAGAAAATATATGCCAAATAATTATGTTATATAACATATTTCATTTATCTTTGCACTGTGTTTTTCATGGTATTAGATTTAAGGTTAACAATGAAGATTGGTTGTCGGGAAGACAACCTTTTCTTTTTTAAACCCTTTTGCAGAAAAATAAAGATGGAAGTAAAGCGGTAAAGCCTCAAATCAGGTAAAAATAATCTCATCAATCACCTTCCGGCCGGCCTGTTGGTTAAGGGTACCTATCAATTGTTCGCGGTGCATCATCAACTCGCTTTTCAACACGGCCGACTTTAGCTTTACATAAAGCGTCCGGTTTTTGATAAATAAACCGGAAGTATAACGGGTAACAGCGGGATTCATCGTATTCCAATAATCGATCAATCGCGTTTCGGCCAGTTTATCAGCCATTTGAGGATTATCCTCAAAAAACTGCGCTAAAATTTTTCCGATGGGTTGCGAATCCGTTTTCTTCATTTTTTTTCGATGATGGCTCCTCTATCTACCTGAAAAAGTTTGTAAGGATGCGACATTCCGGCCAGCGTTTCATCCAAATGTTTGCGGTTGGTATCGGTAATAAATATTTGTCCGAACTCGGGTTGAGCGACCAATCGGACAATTTGTTCAACCCTACCCGCATCTAATTTGTCAAATAAATCGTCCAGCAACAAAATGGGCGTAGGAGAACCCTTCTGAACCAAAAAACTAAACTGCGCCAGCTTTAAGGCAATCAGGTAGGTTTTGTTTTGTCCCTGCGAACCGGTCTTGCGAATTAAATATTTGTCTAACAAAAAATTAAAATCGTCTTTATGAATGCCTGCACTCGTATAACCCAGCAGTTTGTCCCGTTCGCGTTTTTCAGACAGCAAAGAAGCAAAAGAAGCGCCGTCTAATTGCGATTCGTATTGCAAATCTACCCTTTCGTGTTCGCTACTGATAATATTGTAATATTTTTTGAATACGGGTAAAAAATCCAGAATGAAATTTTTTCTTTTTTCATAAATCCACTTTCCGTAATGAACCAATTGCTCTTCCCAGATTTCAAAAACGGATCTGTTTTCGGGAGTATCCGAAAGCAAGGCGTTTTTCAACAGAAAATTTCGCTGCAGCAGCGCTTTATTGTAGTGGATAAGCGCTTGCAAATAAATTTTATCATATTGACAAATAAGCATATCCACAAATTTTCTCCGTTCGTCGCTTCCGCCTTGAATCATCAAGGCATCAGCTGGAGAAATCATCACCAACGGAATCAGACCAATGTGTTCGGAAAGGCGCTCGTATTCTTTCTTGTTCCGTTTGAAAACTTTTCGCTGTTTCCGTTTGATTCCGCAATAAATTTCTTCTGTTTCTTGTCCCTCTTCATAACAGGCCTGCAAGATAAAAAAATCTTGTCCGTGCCTAATCAATTGCATATCGGGGAGATTGGTGTAATTTTTCGTAAAAGAAAGATAATACAAAGCATCCAAAAGGTTCGTTTTCCCCATTCCGTTGTCGCCGAAAAGGTAATTCATTTTAGGAGAAAAAGAAAGTTCAGTTGCTTCAATATTCTTGAAATTGAGTATCGATATTCTGTCAATAATCATTCAACCGTTCATCTTCATTGAATAATTTGTTTGATTGCTCCTGTATTGGGGTAAAAATAAATCCGGATAAGCGCCTTTTTATTTTCTAATAACGAAGGACTTAATACTTGAGTGGAACCAAATTGCGTAACAATAGCCGTTATGGAGTAAATTTTTTTTGTTCCGTCATAAATGTTTACTTCCGCTTGTCCCGGAAGATTATAAACAATACTCTCGGCTTCCTTCGGCTTCTTTTTTGTTCCCGATTCCTCTATTTCGCTCATTTCTTTTTCTCTCGTATTCAAATCCTTCAATTGAATATAAATAGGCCGTCCGCTCAAGTCATCGGCATCTACCGCTCCATAATAGGTTGAAAAACGAAAAAGAACTTTTTGTTTCCATTCTTCGCTGGGTTCGACAGTCAGTTGTTTCGTGCGTTTGATTGTTTCGCTCGATCCGGTAAACAATTCGGTCCATAACCTTTCCTGCAAATCCAAGTTACTTAGGATAATCTTCATGGCTTCTCCGTCTTTCGGTACATTTTCGACATCTCCCGTCAGGATATCCTGACGGCTTTCTCTTATTTTGTATATATTTTTCGCAGCTACTTCAGCCATTTTACTGGCCGAACCGGCGCGGAGATATTCTTCCGTAAAAACAGACTGAGGATTTGCTGCCGGCGTATTGGACGTATTGGACGGAGAAACGGCTGGAGCCGTTTTTCGATATACCGGTTCATCGGGATATTCCGCATTAATGCTGCAAATAACGCCATCTTCGGTGAGGTACGCAAAAGGAGCGAACGTTTTAGTTTTAAAAAAAATCAGGTACGTTTGATCTTTGTTCGGAACGCCCGTTTCGGTCAATGAGATATCTCCCAGCGTATAATACGTCCGGTCTTCCATAATAATATTCGATTCGTCGATTCCCAAGTAACGGGAAGCGTATTTTGCATACGGGCCTGCTTTCTGCCGAATTTCGTTGTATTCAACCTCTATTTTAAAAATTGTTTTCGGCAGCATGTACTGAATTCCATAATTATTCGCTTCCAAAGCGTTCACCTTTACTACTTTGGTTTGAGCAAACAGCGGATTCGCCAGCGAAAAAACGCCCGCAGCAAGCAGAAGAAATTTCTGCGTATTTGTCCTCATTTTAGTTATCCTATTCATTAGGCTATAATTAACTTAACAATCAATATTGCATACAAAAATAAGAAATTTTGTTCCTATCTCATAAAATTTGTGCGGAATTTTATTTGCTTAGAACGGATATCCGACTGCGATATGCCAAGCAAAATTTTCCTTGAAATTCGGATAAAAGATCGTCCACCGTTCTTTTCCCTGTTTTGCTGGATTATATGCTTTTTCCCCGCAATCGAAACGTACCAGAAAATAGTCGAAATCGAGGCGCAATCCCAATCCATAACCCAAAGCAATTTGTTCGAGAAACGTATTCAGTCTGAATTTGCCTCCTTCCTGTCCATCATAATTCTTGATAGTCCATATATTGCCGGCGTCGATAAAAGCGGCTGCTTCCAATTTCCAGAAAAAGCGCGTACGGTATTCTATGTTGAGATCCAGTTTGATATCTCCAGATTGGTTGAAAAACGAAGTCGATTCATTGGGAACATAACTGCCGGGACCCAATTCCCGTACCGCCCAAGCTCTAATGCTGTTGGCTCCTCCCGAATAATACCTTTTTTCAAAAGGGAGCATTTGAGAATTAGCGTATGGGATGCCGATGCCTCCTCCTATCCGCCAAGCAATGGAATTTTGTCTGTCGATCACCATTGTTTTCGTATAATCAAAATCTCCTTTTACAAATTGGGCGAAAAGCGTTTCAAATAATTTATAGGAACCGTATTCGTTTTTTTTTCGTCCCAACAAGGAACTAATTCCATACAAGGTATTTCCAGCCAATTCCAGAGAAAAACGAAACGAATGGGCGTCTTTGCTTTTTAGCAAGGGATCGAAAGTTGTTTGGAAAAACGAATAACTGGAACCCACAATAAATTGTTCGGTATATCCGAAATATTCGGCATTGCGGGGCAAATTTTGTTTGAAAACTTCGTCGATACGGGGAAGATATACATAATCGACGCTCAACAAATCGAATTGGTGATGCGCCGACGTATTGTTTCTCCCCTGCCATTGGTAACGAATTCCTCCCGACAGCAACGTGCGGTCGTATTCGGGTCGCGTTTGATAGTTGAAACTTAAAATAAATTCGGTGGACGTCCGCATTCTCCGCAAAAAAGAACTTTTCACAAAAGGAAAAAGAATTTTGGGAAGATGAATTGAGGTTTCTCCTCCCAATTCCAAATAGGGATTGGAAAAATTGTTCATCGACTCATAAGCTCCGCGCACTTGCATATTGAATGCTTCGGCTCCTCTGAATAAATTTCGATGGGTATAACCGACGGAAGTAGCAACGCCTAAATTGCCCGAAGTGTTGGTGCCTTCCACCGAAAATGAAACGGTCTGCTTCTTCGCCGGAATCGTAAAAATGTACGAATCAAGCCATAACGAATCATTGAATTCTTTCTGGTTGTATTGTATGTGCGCATTGCTCAACGCGCGCAAATTGGAAAAAGAAGAATGCGTCAAATCTTCCCTCAATTGCGAATACTGTCTTCCCGGTACAATGAAGCAATTGTCTAACAAAGTTTTCGCCTTCAAAGAAGGCTTTTTCCCTTTGTAATAGAGGGTATAACGATCGCTTACAATGCTGTCGCTTTTGGGATAAGTATGAATGTCAATCATCTCCAATGGATTGTAATCCAAATAGATATAAACTTTGTCGTAATAAAATTTTTTGAAAGGAGCTATTGTATCGGCGGCTGCATTCGTTTTCAGCAGGGGTATTTTCAGGGTTAAATCGACAGCATGGCTGTTCAATGAACTATCGGCATCATACGTAATATTTTCTTTATAAAAGGCATAATATCCCCTGTTCCGTAAAATATTAGTCAACCGTCCTCTTTCGTCATTCAACAGATTTCGGTCAAACAACATTCCTTCTTTTACCAGAGAGGTCCGCATCGTAGAAGATTCTCCGCGAATCCGAGTAAAAGGTTCGCCTTCTCTTCCATACAATTCCTTGTAAATGGAAGAGTCTTCCACGGCGGTAGCATAGTGGCGGATATGGTAAGGTTCGTTTCCTTGAATTCGATAAACGACGTTGGCCTTTTTGTTTCGCAAAGAAGTTTTTGAAGCGACGTCCACATGAAGATAACCCTTGTTGACAAACAATTTTCTGAATTCAGATTCTGTTTTGTCTACCAAAGTCGAATCGAAGATAACCGGTTCTTCTCCAATTTTTTTGATAAACCGGTTGATCCACTTTGTAGAATCTTTTCCCGACAGGTTATATACATTAAACATGGTTTTGTACACTCCAAACATTTTGTAATTCGGCAATTGCCTTACATACGGTTTCAATTCAAGGCTCTTGTATTCCGGAATATCGGATTCTATTTCGACTTTGTCCAAAAGATATTCTCCTTCCGGCACAAATTTAGTCGAACCACAGGCATACAAACCTATTGTAACCAAGACTATTATCCATTTCAAAAAGAGTTTAACCAACTTTATATCTGCAAATATTTTCCCCATTTACTAAAATTTCCACGCAAAGGTAATTACTCCCAGTGAATTCCCTTCAAGTTCGCGACATAATTTTTTACAAGAAACAGCCGTCATTGATTTTCCCGTGGGTTGAAACTATCGAATCATCCCTGCCTGGGGTATCACATCGTCGATCGGGAGAACGCGTATTTTTTCCTGATAAATGGTGAAATTGGCTACTAAAACGGGCGTTTTGTTTTTGCTTGGCAAGTGCAGATTTCCATATACAGAGATTATCCGCCGATTTTTCGGCGCTGCATATTGCGTAGTAAACCATCCGTCGTGCATGATCGTATCTCGCCGAACCCAATTCGTATCGTTGTATTGAACACAAAAAGTGAGAACGGGTTTGATCGAATCGTTTATTCCGATAGTTAGCAGTTTCAATTGGTAGTTTTGCAGGGCATCGAGACGAGTCGTATCCAATCGGAATGGCCGGATATTTTCACCCCTCCTCGAACAGAGCATGAAAACTGGCGAAGTTTGTAAAAAAATCGTATCTCGGACCGTTAATTCGTCTTGGATTTTTTTCCGTTCTTTCTCCAAATCGCGAATCAGTAAAGCATATCTTTCGGCCACCTTATTGTTTACCTTGACGTATTTTTCCAAATTGGCATTGTACCAAACCAATGAAGTATCGAAGGTTTGTTCCGATATCCCATGCTTTTGAAATACGGAATGAAGCAATTGCTGTTTCCGTAAAGAATCGGAAAAAAAGACGGAATTATTTTCCCTGATCTCTATTTCGGCAATATACAGATCAAACAAAACATCTTCCATTTTTTTATCCGATAATACGTTTAGGGGACGATTTCCGCAAGCTGAAAATAGCATAACGGGTAAAACAAAGAAAAAGATTTTTTTCACTTTTGTTTACATGTTAAATGATAAATTCTGATTATCCGAAATTCTTAGAATTTGAAACTCTTAGAAAATGTGTTCCGGTAAAAAAGCGCTACAACAAAAATTCCCACGCTAATAAAGGCATCTGCTAAATTAAATATGTAACGAAAAAAAACAAATTCGGTTCCCCCCGCCCATGGAATCCACGAAGGCCAGATAAATTCAAATAAGGGAAAGAAAAACATATCGACTACTTTTCCATGCAACCAAGTGCCATATCCTCCTTCCGGCGGAAACAAAGCGGCTACAGAATAAGGCGTACTCTCGCTGAAAATCACTCCATAGAAAATGCTGTCGATAATATTTCCGATGGCGCCGGCAAAAATCATGGAAACAGCCAAGATGTATCCCAAGCTAAAATCATTTTTTACCAACTGATAGAGATAGTAAACGATCCACAAAGAAGCGGCAATGCGAAAAATCGAAAGGAACAGTTTTCCTATTACCTCGATTCCCATGGCCATACCATTATTTTCTACAAACCGGATCAGAAACCAATTTGTAACTGTTATATCTTCATACAACATCATGTGGGTTTTTACCCATATTTTAACGATTTGATCTGTAAGAAGAATCAATATAATAAGAACAAGGGCGCAGAAACCTTTTGATAATTTCATCTATTTTTGGCCTTGTTTAGCTTCTATACTCAAAGTAGCGTGCGGTACAGCGCGAAGTCGTTCTTTAGGAATCAATTTACCGGTTTCTCTGCATATACCATACGTTTTATTTTCGATGCGCACCAAAGCGGCTTGTAAACTCTGAATGAATTTCATTTGGCGTTGCGCCAAGCGGCCGGCTTCCTCTTTCGACAAAGTAGCGGCGCCTTCTTCCAAGACTTTAAATGTGGGAGAAGTATCCGTTACGTCGTTTCCATCGGTATTCATCAATGTCGCCTTCAATAAATCATAATCCCGCTTCGCCGCTTCCAATTTGTCCAAAATAATGGAACGAAATTCTTCCAATTCCGCATCCGTATACCGTGTTTTTTCACTCATGATTTTAAAATTTAATTTGTCAAAATTACTATTTTTATTTGAAAATACAAATTATCGAACTGAGAAAGAAGGCTTCAATTCAATTTGATTCAAGCAATTATTCTGTTTTTTCTACTTTTACCCATAGTTTGAAATCGTCCATATCCAATTCGATTCCTTCTGTTAAGCGCTCCAAACTCACATTATTAGCAAGCACTTGATTGGCAATGTATTGCCTATATTCTTCAACCGCTTCGTTGATGCGGGAATCCGATTGGAGGATGACATTGATTTTATCCACAATTTCGTAGCCTTTCGATTTACGGACATTTTGGATGCGGTTTACCAATTCGCGGGCGACGCCTTCTTTTTTCAACTCTTCGGTCAGAGTAATATCTAAAGCGACCGTCAGTTTTCCGTTGTTTGCAACCAACCATCCCGGAATGTCTTCCGAAATAATTTCTACATCGTCAATGGTAATTTCCACTGTTTGACCGGCCACCGGAACTTGGAGGCTGCCGGTTTGTTCCAATTTCAAAATGTCTTCCTGGTATATTTCAGTCAAAGCATTCGCCAAATTTTTCATTATCTTGCCGTAACGAGGACCTAATTTTTTGAAATCGGGCTTGATTTTCTTCACCAGCATGCCGGCTGTATTGTTCACATAATGGATTTCTTTGACATTTACTTCATTCAAAATCAACGCATGGACTGCTTCGATGGCTTCCTTTTGGCGTTCATCCACCACCGGAATCATCATCGAAGACAAGGGTTGTCGAACTTTGATATTCACTTTGCGGCGCAAGGCCAATACCATGGAAGAGATGTCCTGCGCCATTTGCATCCGTTCTTCCAAATCCTTATCAATCAAAGATTCATTTGCTACGGGAAAATCCGATAAATGTACAGAATGCTCCCTGTTCCCCGTCAAATCCATGTAAAGTTTGTCGGCATAGAATGGAGCAATCGGCGCCATCAATTGGGCAACCGTTTTCAAGCAAACATACAATGTTTGATAAGCCGAAAGTTTATCCGCGTCCATTTTGCCGCCCCAAAAACGTTTGCGATTCAAGCGGACATACCAGTTGCTCAGGTTGTCGTTGACAAAATCATTGATCAACCGCCCTGCCCGCGTAGGTTCGTAAGCCGCATATTGTTCGTCTACTTCTTTCACCACGGAATTCAACAAGGAAAGAATCCAGCGATCAATTTCAGGACGCTCTTTCCACGAAACATCCGCTTCTGTCGTATCGAATCCGTCGACATTGGCATAGAGGGCAAAAAATGAATACGTATTATATAAAGTACCAAAAAATTTACGGCGCACTTCTTCAACGCCTTCTATATCGAATTTCAGGTTATCCCAAGGCGAAGCATTGGTAATCATGTACCAACGCAGAGGATCGGATCCATGAATGGCAATTGTCTGGAAAGGATCAACAGCGTTGCCCAAACGTTTAGACATCTTGTTGCCGTTTTTATCCAAAACCAATCCATTGGAAACGACCGTTTTGAAAGCTACGCTATCGAATACCATCGTTGCGATTGCATGCAAAGTAAAAAACCATCCACGCGTTTGATCCACGCCTTCCGCAATAAAATCGGCTGGGAATATTCCGTTCAAATCTTTTGTTTCGAAAGGATAATGCACTTGCGCGTACGGCATAGCGCCCGAATCGAACCAAACGTCGATGAGATCGGCTTCCCGCTTCATCGGTTTTCCGGAAGCGGAAACCAAAACAATCCGGTCGACATAGGGACGGTGTAAATCTAAGTTTTCCGGATGGAGCGTTAACGGATTTTCTGTCATGAATCCGGCCGCTACCGCTTGGTTGATTTCGTCGGTTAATTCTGCCAGCGAACCCATGCATTTTTCTTCCGTTCCATCGTCAGTACGCCAAATCGGAAGAGGCGTTCCCCAATAGCGAGAGCGGGATAAATTCCAGTCTTGAAGATTTTCCAACCATTTGCCAAAACGTCCCGAACCGGTGGACTGCGGTTTCCACTGGATTGTATTGTTTAATTCAATCATGCGGTCTTTCATGACCGTTGTCCGGATAAACCAACTATCCAAAGGATAATATAATACCGGTTTATCGGTGCGCCAGCAATGCGGATAATTGTGCACTCGTTTTTCGATTTTGAAGACCCTGTTCTGCTGTTTCAGCATGACGCAAAGGTCTACATCCAAAGTAGCGTCGTTTTCCGTTAAATGGGGATCGTAGGAATTTTTCACAAAACGTCCGGCAAATTCGCTGTAAAGCGAAAGATTTATATGGGTTTTTACAAAATCTTCATCCAAATCGGCACAGTTGAAAAATTTTCCGGTCAGATCGACCATGGGGCGGCGGTTGCCGTCTTTGTCGATCAACATCAGAGGCGGAACATCGTTCTGTTTGGCCACGCGGTCGTCGTCTGCGCCGAAAGTAGGCGCAATATGGACCATTCCGGTACCCTCGCTTGTCGTAACAAAATCGCCTAGTATGACGCGGAAAGCGCCTTTGCCCGGATCTACCCAGGGAATCAACTGCTCGTATTCCATCCCTGCCAATTCGACGCCTCTCCAGGAACCCGCGATTTGAAAAGGTATGAGTTTATCGCCCGGACGATAATCGTTCAGATTACGGTCGGCTGCTTTTTCGTTGAAATGAGCCGGTACCAAATCTTTGGCCAATATAGCTGTCATGGGTTTCCCACTGTAAGGATTGTAGGATTGAACCGCTACGTATTCAATATTTGCCCCTACACAAAGGGCTGTATTCGAAGGCAATGTCCAAGGAGTGGTAGTCCATGCCAAAAAGAAAGCTTCCCCAAAACCGGACATTTCCGGCAAGGGATTGATTATTTTGAACTGAGCGACGCAGGTAGTATCTTTTACGTCGCGGTAACATCCCGGTTGGTTCAATTCGTGCGTACTCAATCCTGTTCCTGCGGCGGGCGAATAAGGCTGAATGGTATACCCTTTATATAATAAATCCTTTTTGTAAAGTTCTTTCAGCAACCACCACAAGGTCTCGATATACCGGTTATCGCAGGTGATGTAAGGATTTTCCATGTCGACCCAATATCCCATTTGATCGGTCAAATCCTCCCATTCCTTCGTATATTTCATTACATCCCTCCGGCAGGCGGCGTTGTATTCTTCTACGGAAATTTTTTTGCCAATATCTTCTTTGGTGATTCCCAGCGTTTTTTCCACACCCAATTCTACCGGCAGTCCATGCGTATCCCAGCCCGCTTTCCGTTGCACCAAAAAACCTTTCATGGTTTTATAGCGGCAAAATAGATCTTTAAGACTTCGGGCGATAACATGATGGATTCCCGGCATTCCATTGGCCGAAGGAGGCCCTTCATAAAACACAAACGAAGGAGCATCTTTTCTGATTTCCAAGCTTTTATGGAAAACGTCGTCTTCTTTCCATTGTTTCAATATCTCCCGATTGATTTCCGCTAAATCAAATCTGTTATATTCAGCAAATTTTTTATCCATATCGTCAACACTCAACAATAACCAGCTTTCATAAATTAATAACCAGCTTTCATAAATTGAGGTGCAAAGGTAATGATTTTTCTTCAAACCAAACAAACAATCAAAATTCCAGATAAGGAGCGATGCGAACCCAATCTTCAGGAGTAAATTCTTCCAACAGTTTCAATTCGTCGATTCCGGTTAATTTTCCTTTCTTTTTCCGCATTTCCAGAATGGCTTTTGCCTGATAAAAATTGATATAGGGATGCGCCTTCAGTTTATCCAAAGAAGAGGTATTTACTTGAATACGGATTATTTGATTTGGATCTACGCTCAAATACGGAATTATCCTGTCATACAATTCCTCGTACATTCCGTACACTTCTTGCAATTGTTCGATTCGGTGATAACCTCCCAGCAATTTACGGTAAGCAATGATTCGTTTGGCGAAGGAAGAACCGATTCCGGGTATTTTCATCAAATCCAAGGAATCCGCCGTATTTAATTCGATCATGCTTCCTACCGGCAGTTTTTCCGTTTTAGGATAATTTTTAGGAACGGCCGGCGCCAGGCTGTCTTTTTCCCGAACATAGTACGTTTTTGGAGAAGGTTGCGAAGGCAAATGATAGTAAGTTTTACGGTTTTCCTTCGGTTTGGAACGAAACAAAGGAGTATAGGCTTCTTCCCGCGTTTCGGGCGAAGCATTTTCTCCGTCCATTTTTTCTGCAAACGCTTCCTTTTCAACCGGTTGAAGATTCGATTTAGAGGAAGAAAAAAAGAATTTTCCCGCTAACACGCCTCCAATAAAGACTATTAAAAGGAGAATTCCCTGACGTTCGCGACGCGAAAAATAAAAAAAATCTTTCCACATGATAATGTTTGGTTAAATTAAATAATTGGCTTAAAGCTGTTTCAAAGGAACGCAGATAACAGGAATTATCTGCGTTCCAAATTATCTGCGTTCAAAGTCCCAGTTCTTTTCTGATTTTCTCCACATAATCCAGTTTTTCCCACGTAAATAACTCTACTTCAAGCGATTTAATCGGTTCTTCGTTATATTTTGAAGTAAAAACTTTTCTGACGACTTCCGGTTGGCGTCCCATGTGTCCATAGGCAGCGGTTTCCAAATAAATTGGATGACGGAGTTTCAAGCGATTTTCGATCGCTTTGGGACGCATGTCGAAAATGGCAGCCACTTTCTCCGCTATTTGACTGTCGGTCAAGGAAATTTTACTTTTTCCATACGTATTCACAAAAATACTCATTGGTTCGGCAATTCCAATAGCATAAGCAACTTGTACCAAAATTTCGTCGGCGACTCCTGCAGCTACCAAATTTTTGGCAATATGACGGGCGGCATACGCAGCCGAACGATCGACCTTGGAGGGGTCTTTTCCCGAAAAAGCGCCGCCTCCATGCGCTCCTTTTCCGCCGTACGTATCCACGATGATTTTTCTTCCCGTTAATCCAGTGTCGCCATGAGGACCGCCAATCACAAACTTGCCGGTTGGATTGACATGGTATTTGATTTTATCATTAAACAAAGCCTGTACATGCAATGGATATTTGGCTTTTACCCGTGGAATCAAAATTGTTTGAACATCTTTCGTGATTTTGATCTGCATCGCCTCGTCCGTATCAAATTCGTCATGTTGAGTAGAAATGACAATGGTATCGATGCTTTCGGGCGTTCCGTTGTCGTTGTATCGAATCGTCACTTGTGATTTGGCATCGGGACGAAGATAAGGCATCAGCTCGATTTCGTTTTTGCGGATATGGGTCAATTCGATCAACAGTTGATGGGACAAATCCAAAGGCAAAGGCATATAGTTGGCCGTTTCATTGGTTGCATAACCAAACATCATACCTTGGTCGCCCGCGCCTTGATTGAGCAAATCTTTCCGTTCCACTCCCCTATTAATATCGTCCGATTGTTCATGAATAGCGCTCAAAACGCCGCAAGATTTTGCTTCAAACTGATATTCGCTTTTGGTATAGCCTATTTTTTCAATTACTTTCCGGGCTACGTCAGGAACATCTACATAAGATTTTGATTTTACTTCTCCAGCCAATATTACCTGGCCAGTGGTCACTAATGTTTCGCAAGCTACTTTGGAATCAGGATCGTATGCCAAAAACTGATCTAGTAGAGCATCTGAAATTTGGTCGGCCACTTTATCGGGATGACCTTCAGATACCGATTCGGATGTGAATAAATAACTCATAAATGTTGGTGTTTAAAAATAAAAAAATCTGATAATTGTTTATCAGAAAGCGAAAGGAAATTGTTTGACCAGAACCGAATGATGGTTTTTAGCATTTTTTTTCGTGGTTGCAAGCATACAAATCTTTCCACTTTCTAATTTGGGAACAAAAGTAATAAAAAAAATGAAGAAAAAACCTTCGGATTCACTTTTTTTTCAATTAAATTTTCAAATATTCTTTTGCTTTGTAAGTCAATAGTTTTTATCTTTGTCTCGGTTATAATAGCTTTTAGATTTTCTATGACACTGACTCCACTTGAAGATGCCATTGATTTTTATTGCGGGAAGTTGACTAAGCTCGATGAAAATCCGAACCCACACGACGACACGCGCTTGTATGCTATTGCCTATCATTCCTACAAAAGCAACGTTCCGGTAACGGTTGAAATGTTTTTTAAATGTTTGAAAATCAATAAAAAACTCAATTACCATTCAGATGAAACTTTAATAACCTTTGCAGAAAACAAAATAAAGAGAATCAATTTTGCAAAATATATTTTGAGTCGAATGCCGGGATGGATCGTATAGTCCTATTTTTTGTTTTCAGTTTTTCACCCAATCCCTAAAAAGTTATTGTTTTATTTTATACCTTTGCAGTCTGAATTTATTTTGTCCTGTGGTGTAATGGTAGCACATCGGATTCTGGTTCCGCTTGTCTGGGTTCGAATCCTAGCAGGACAACAAAATACGTTATCTCCCTTTATCTATACTAAGCGTCTCAAATAAATACACATTTATAAATTTAAAATACTTATAATCAAATGAATAAATATAAATATTAAAACTTATCAGTAAATAT
>JGI24699J35502_11134230_pt1 | contig 99108 bp, 72 predicted proteins | sample TergutMp193P4_FD_35502 | JGI IMG/M metagenome (IMG submission 35502)
ACAATATTTTTTAGCATGTAACTTTCAAAAAAACGAATATTACATTTTTATACCCCACCTGTGAGGATAAGTAGGCATAACATCCGATAATCATTTATTTTTTTTACCGGTTATATTAACGGATAAGGATAAAAATACTAAATTTCCCTTTTGTATGATTATCGTTCATCGATAGTAGATATACTGTTTTTCCCGTCATGCAAAAGTATGTTCACGAAAGGGAAGGGGAAATACCATGTTTGTGGTATTTTTCGGGGGATATATGCCATAAGGGAACAGAATATACTATACAGAAACAAGAATAATCAGACAAAAAGTACTTTTTTGAACAATTATCAAGGGGAAGCCAAAGAAGTTATATCTTTGTAAGAATTGTCAAGATATAGAAATTCAAGATTTATGCTGTTTATTGAACGGATAAAACAATCGTCACAGTTTTGCCACACGCTGTATCGAAAGTAATTGCGATTACAAAACCGTCAGCGTCATTCTCGGACATTCGAATATCAGCACTACATTAAATTTATATGTCCACCCGAATTTGGAACAAAAGGAAAAATGTATTAAGCAAATGGCGAAAATGTTGAGGTAGAAAGTTTTCAAATCAGTAATAATATTGGTAGAAAAACGCCATTCCTTCACTCCTTGTCCTGCCGGGGACACATGTTTTCCTTTCCGCATTACGTCCCTGACGGGACTTTGGCTGACGGAGAAATTTCCTTTCTATCAATATGTTGTCCCTGACGGGACAGAAACAACATTTTTTAAACCGGATTTTTCAAAAAACGAATATTACATTTTTCATACCCACCTGCGAAAATAGCCGGGTATGACATCCGATAATCATATCAATTTATTAAAATTAACGTCAACCTGTTGTGATTTGAAAGAAGTTACAGCAGATTTTTCTGCAATAAACATAACGGATTGTTTGATTTTGTCGCATTTTTCGTATATTTGTCAGAATCCCCTTAATTAATTTTGAATTCATGTATATATTGTCTGTAAATTTTTCCATAGAATCGATTCTGCTGTTTGTTTCCATACTATTCTTAATCAGCTTATTCGCCACAAAAGCAGGGTATCGGTTCGGAGTACCGGTTCTTTTCCTCTTTTTGGGTGTCGGAATGCTTTTCGGAATAGACGGCTTGGGCTTTGGTTTTGAAAATTACAATGCCTCCCAAATCATCGGCACCATTGCCTTATGCATCATCTTGTTTTCGGGAGGCTTGGATACTAAATTAGAAGAAATAAAACCCGTCATTCGGCAGGGTGCTGTTTTGGCAACGGTCGGAGTGTTGTTGACGGCATTCATCACCGGAATTTTCATTTATTTTGTCGTCAACAAACTCACCGACAATATTGAAATCAGTTTCCTCGAATCTTTATTATTGGCGTCAATCATGTCTTCGACCGATTCGGCCTCGGTTTTTTCTATTTTAAGAAGCAAAGGGGTTTCCTTAAAACATAGATTGCGCCCGTTGCTGGAATTGGAAAGCGGAAGCAATGACCCGATGGCTTATATGCTGACCGTCGTTCTTATTCAACTGATTACTTCTTCGTCGCCGGGAGAAAATCCCGATTACCTGCATGCGGTCATTTCTTTCTTTTTGCAGCTGATTATCGGAGGATTGGCCGGATATTATTTGGGAAAATCATCCGTCCGGCTGATCAATAAAATCAAACTGACCAATGAATCATTATATTCCATTCTGTTGTTGACTTGCGGAATATTTATTTTTTCGGCTGTTTATTTTATCAACGGAAACGGTTATTTGGCCGTTTATATTTCCGGATTGGTAATCGGAAATTCAAAGTTTGTTCATAAACGTTCTTCTTTGCATTTCTTTTCCGGATTGGCTTGGTTCAGTCAAATCGTCATGTTCTTGACTTTAGGCTTGCTGGTTAATCCTCATGAACTGCTACCCGTCGCATTGGGAAGCATCCTCATCGGTATGTTCATGATTCTTGCGGGGAGGCCGATCAGCGTGTTCCTTTCATTCCTTCCTTTCCGTAAAATGCATTTCAAAGACAAACTGTTTATTTCCTGGGTAGGATTAAGAGGAGCCGTGCCTATTATTTTCGCTATTTTGCCTTTGGCCGGCGGCGTACATAATGCCCGTTTGATCTTTAACATTGTTTTCTTTATCACCTTGATGTCGCTGCTCATTCAAGGTACGACTCTTACCCGTGTTGCTAATTGGTTGAAATTGTCGGATAACAAAAGAAATAAAAATAATTTGATGGATTTTGACATTGAATTTTCCGATGATATCAAATCGACCATGACAGAAATTTCTTTAACCGAAGAGGCGTTGCAAAAAGGGAATTTATTGATGAATCTTCCTCTTCCCGACCAAACATTGGCGGTAATGATAAAAAGAGATGATAAATATTTCATTCCCAAAGGAAAAACGTTGTTAAAACCCGGCGACAAACTGTTTATCATCACCAACGACGAAGAGGCTTTGTTGGAAACTTACCGCAATTTGGGCATTAAAGATTATACGCTGAGAAGGAATTGATTTACCGGAATCAAGAGGCAGTCACTTGATCCCGGCTTTTGATTCCGACTTTTTTTCTTATCTTCTCAACCAAGCTTCAGGATTCAATTTTGTTTTTCCTTTTCTGATTTGAAAATACAGCACTGAAGTATTTCCGGCATCGGAATCGGTATAAATTTTACCGATGGATTGTCCGGCCGTCACTTGATCTCCTTTTTTGACAAAAACCGACGATAAGTTCGAATAAACCGTCAAATATTCTCCATGTCGTATAATCACCGTATTTTGATAGCCCGCCATCGCAAATACGGCGCTTACTTCACCGCCGAAAACAGACTTTACGTCATTGTTCGACATGGCTTGGATATTTATTCCGCCGTTGGTGACGGTTTGCTGTTTCAATTCTTCATACTGCTGTTCGCCGAACCGGCCGGTAATCAAATATTTTCCGGAAACGGGAAACGGCAACCGACCTTTGTTTTGTTCGAACTTAGACGATAACGTTTGTTCTTCCGTGGTCATGGCGTAATCGCCCTTGTTTTCGGTCGGCAACCGGTTATCTTTTTCCTGATTTTTCACCGAAGATTCCGCTTCCACCGTGATAATTCCTTCTATTTGATCATTTAATTGAGCCGCCTGCAATTTTTGTCTGTTCAACTCAGATTGTAATGCGTCTTGCTTCTGTTTCAAGCCGTCGACAATCTCTTTTTGTTTCTTTTCTTCTTCAAAAAGTTTCAGATCTTCCGCCTGTTGCGCACTGAGCAACGTCAACTTTTCCGACCGTTTTGCTTCCAGATTTTTCTCTTTAGCCAATAATTCATCTTGAGCATTCTTTATTTTTTCCAATTGATTTTTCTGCCAAACATACATCGACCGAAAATATTCGAAACGACGGTAAGATTGTGCAACTGATTTGGCTGAAAGAATGAAAAGCAGCTTATTGTTCTGATAACTGTTTTTCTGCATGCCCCTCAATATTTGCGCATACCGATCTCTTTCTTTCTTCAACCCTTCGAGCCGCTCTTTGATGTCTTCCTGAACCAAATAGATTTCATCTTCTATGTCGGCGATATCGTTATTGATACCCGCAATATATTGTTTCCGCAATGCCACCTTCCGGCTCAACAGTTCTAACTGTTGCAACGATACCGCAACATTTTTATTTGCTTCATCAAGCTTTTGTGTGGTTGCTTCTATCTGCAACAACATGTCCCGCTGCTGCTTTTTCAGATCGGATGTATTGGTCTGTCCGAATAAAAAAGAAAAACATCCGATAAAAAATAATATAATATAAATTCGTTTTATCATCTCATAAGTAAGTTAATCAAATAATTAATATCGGTCCGACGGTATTTATCCGGAATCGAAAAATCTACGTTGATGTTCTTGTCTTTCTCCATTTTGGAGAAAGACATATCAACATTCAGGTTTTTACCTTCTGCCGTTATTTGAACGCCTATCTGAGACGGAAACCAAACACCTGCGACATCTCCGAAGGATGAATATTTCCAATCCATCAAATAATCACTTGCTTCCATTCCGATAAATGATGACACAATGTGATGGGTATAATTGCCGGTAAAGGTAAAATTAAATTTTCTATTTCCTTTCAAGGTGAAAAGCATTTGATCATTTTTCCGATTCACATTGAAAGATGAATAGTCCGACTTCGTCACTTCCTTTTTACCCGGAATAAACAGCCGGTTGGTAAACAAGGCTTGCAAAGTGTTAAAATCCAGAATGGGCTCTTTGGTTTTAAAATTCGAAATCTCTTCGGCAATATATCGTTGATTCAAACGATCCAAAGCAATAACACTGTCGGGGGTGATTTTCATTCGAAATCCTTCAATGCCGAAAATGGGAACAGCCACCGATATTTGCAGGGCTTTATCTTTGACCAATTTCAACGATCCGCTCAAACCGCTTATTTTGCTCTTTGATTTAAACTCGATATTCATTTTACACGACCATGTTTGATATTGCAATTCATGATCGAGCATGGTTTCAAAATATTCCTCATCGGTAGTGCTTAATTGTCCTCCGGGTTCAACTGTCGATTGTTTGGATGACTTACAAGCATTCAACCCTACAATGAGACATAGAACAATCGCTATCTTACAATAAAATTTCATTCGCTATTGATCTGATTTATAATTATATGATTCTTTCAAACTACTCTTCTTCCACGTATGCTTTGGTTTCAATTTTCTTTCTCAATGTTTTCGATTCGGAACCTTTTTCCAGCGCCTTTTGCCAATATTGCAACGCTTCGTCCGTTTCTCCGCTTTTATATAAAGTATCGCCATAATGTTCCAAAATTTCTTCATTGGTGTCGCCTCCGTTTTGCATGGCGCTGTTCAAATAAAATTTGGCCAATGTGTAATTTCCTTCCATGAAAAATACCCACGCATACGTGTCCAAATACGTACTGTTGTCGGGTTGTAATTTCACACAAATCCCGCTCATCCGCTCGGCTTTGTCCAAGTCTTTCTTTTCCAAAGACAGGAAATAGGCATAATTATTCAACACCCCGATATTTTGATCATTGTAAGAAAGAGCTTTCTCGTATGCGGCAAAAGCCTCATCCTTTCTATCCAATTTATAATCAATGTCTCCGATTTGTCCGTAAAAATCGGAGATCATCCTCACATTATCTTTCGGAATGTAAATCACTCCGGTTTCAAACGATTTTAGGGCAGACTCATAATCGTCCAATTGAGAATACCCCACTCCCTGGTAAAAATAAATCTCGGGAAATTCGGGAAACACTTCCAATGCCTTGTTACATGTCTCCGTCATTTCTTTATATTGTCCGCTCTGACCGTCTAAAGAAACAAGCTGTATCCAATTGTCCTTGTTGTCCGGCGCCAATTCCGTCACGATTTGAAACTGAGCTTTTGCCTGATCCGGTTTTTGCTGCGACAAAAGCAATCTGCCGTACATCGTATGCAAATCAGGTTCTTGAGGATATTCATTCAATAATTGGACAAACAATTCTTCTGCCTGTGGTAAATCGGTGGAATCCTTTACATTATATTGCAAATAATGGCTCAAATAGCCGATCTTATCTTCAATTTCGATTTTCGGATTGACCAAAACGCTTTTCATTTGCACCTTGGCCGATTCTTTATCTCCCACCGCTTCATAATAATTCGCCAAAGATACAGCCAAATATGAATTATCGGGTTCCAATTCCAACGCTTTTTGATAATACATATAGGCCTCCTTGGGTTTCCCGGCGTCCAAATACAAATCGCCCAACCCTACCACGTATTTCATCTCATACGGATATTTTTTGATCAGTTGTTCAATTTCGGCAAAAGCAGCTTTTTCATTCCCGGCATCCCGATATAACTTGAATTTCTCCATACTGACCGTTTCATTCACCCCGATGCTTTCTTCAAGTTTGTTCAACGATTTAACAGCCTTTTCTGTCTCTCCGTTTTGCGCATAAAGCGATGCCAGCTCATAATTTAACTCCGGTTTTTCAGGATAAGACGGAATCATGTTCTCATAAGTTTCAATAGCCGTCGCAAATAAATGCATGCTCCCACACTGATCGGCCAACGTCATATTGTACCAATAGTTTGATTTATCCAACGCTACAGCCTTTTGCAAAGCTGCAACGGCCGCTTTGTTTTTTTTCATTTTTTTATAATAAAATGCCATTTCGAACATCACCGGTGCACTGGTCGAATCGATCCTGTTACAATGCAACAATAAATCGAAGGCCCGGTCATATTGCCCGTTTTCTTTCAACCGTAACGATTCCAGAAAAAAATAATCGAACTTGCGCTTGTCTTCATCGTCGAGTTTTACACCTCCGACCGGCGCTTCGGGCCGGAGGTTCGTCTTTTTACTGCCTTGAAGCGTCGCTATAGATAAACAGAATAATAAAGCTAAAAATATACCGTTTTTATACATAAATTCTTTGTGTCTTGGTGTCGTTGCATCTTCACGGTTGAAATAACAGACATTAAATACAACCGGATACTTACCTTGCAAAAGTACAACAAAAATAAAAACGGGCGAAAAAGTTTGCTTTTTTTAGGTTATCAAGCAGGTTCCAAATTTCATATTTAATTGATACTTAATCATATAGCATAAAATACGTTTTATATTTTTCTTAAAATATACATTATTTTTCAATCTTTTATAAATAAAATGATTGAAAAATCACCCGGATGTATTAATTTTACCGCCGATAATTTAATTTAACTACAATGATGAAACTATTCAACTTTTACAAATGTTTGATTGTAACAGCGATTACAGCCGCAGCGTATTCTTGCGGGAGTAGTGATGATGGTAATGGTATAAATACTGATCCGAATTGGGTGGATACCGGCGAAAATTATTGTTCGACAAATCCATCTCAATATACCGGTCAAAACGGAAATTACTTTTTTATTCAACAGCAAGACCGGAACCAAAACAGCGCCACTTATCAACAATACCGGTTGATTCCCGATCCTTCGAATGATGGGCGTTGTGCAACCGGTTATTCTCCGACCGTTAGTTCCACCAACATAACAACAGGCCGTTACATCAGTTTTGCTACTTACGGAGACCGGGTTTTTGCCGCCGAAGTCCAATATGGGATTTTGGAATATGTGAACGGACAATGGATTACACCTGTCGGAATGACAAATGATGTAAAAAACAACATTTTTTATGCTAAAATGAAACAAGGAGCCGGCGGTGCATTTTTCATCTCCTGTTCGAAAGGAATTTATTATCAAACCGGAGACAATAACTATAAAGTCGGATATCCAGCAGGAGGATCCAATGATATGTCTGGAGGATTGGGCGGAAGCAATACGAATTTCTTTGCTTCGGCTGGCGCCGATTGGGGCGGAATTTTCAAATGGAACGGTTCTTCTTTCATTTCAACCAATCAAGTTACAGGATGTTTCTATTCCATCGAAGCTCTCAATGAAAACGATGTATTTTTCGGCTCATACGGTAAATCGAACGGCTCTACGGGTGACGGCTATACTTTCGGAGTGATGCGTTGGGACAACTCACAGCAAAAAGTCGTAAAAACAAATCTGGAAACCGGTGAATACAATGTGGCGACATTCAATAACAGGATGTATGCGGCAAACGGAAATAATGTGTATGTATGGGACGGCAGCACCTTCAACGAGTTATATTCAAACGGCGGCGGTCAGTTGGGTGTAACCGGCGGCAACCTGTACCTGAGCAACGCTTCCGGTATTTATAAATTCGACGGCACGACATTCAACCTGATGTTATCCGGCGATTATTATATTAATTATCCCGCAAGTAATGTATTGAGCTTTGAAGACAGATTATATGCATTCGGGATTTCCGGCATCAAAGTCTATTATAACGGAAATTGGTCTGATGTGGCTTCAAGCCCTACGTATGTCTCGACAGGTGTGGCATCGACTCCCGGATTGTTTGCCGGAGGCAAAGACAATGACAATGGAATATTCAAAATAGCTAAACAATATTGATACCCGGCATAAAGGAGAGGCAGTCCCAAAGAGTGACTTTTGAGACTGCCTTTTTTTATGATTATACCGGACTAATTTACTACTTTTGTGTGATCAAAAAAACGGCGAATATTTTCTGTTGTTTACCCGATTTTCTATATTTGTCTCTTTAATTTCTATAGTGGCGCCGGAATGTAAAATATGTTAAAGACATATAAAAATTGATATTTTTAGCAATATAATGGTGAAAATCGTCCCTATCAAATGAAAATTGTGGTTATCGGCACAAGAGGGATCCCCAAGATTCAAGGAGGAGTGGAAACCCACTGTGAAGAACTATATCCTCGTCTGGTAAAAATGGGCTGCGAAGTAATTATTGTCCGCCGTTCTTGTTATGTAACGGAAGACAACAAACTGACAAGCTATAAAGGCGTAAAACTGAAAGACATTTTCGCTCCGAAGCAGAAAAGCTTGGAAGCAATTACTCATACATTTTTGGCTGTATGTTATGCCCGGAGAGAAAAAGCCGATATTTTGCATGTTCATGCGATCGGCCCTTCTTTGATGATTCCTTTTGCCAAACTATTGGGACTGAAAGTCGTCATGACTCATCACGGACCGGATTATGACCGCCAAAAATGGGGACGTTTGGCGAAAATGGCTTTAAGAGCCGGCGAATACATGGGCGCCAAATATGCCGACAGAATTATCGTTATTTCAGAGGTTATCAACAATATCCTGAAAACGAAATATAACAGAACGGATGCAGAACTTATTTTTAACGGAGTCAATATCCCGGTTAAATCGCCCGATATCGATTACATCGAATCGTTGGGGCTTGAAAAGGAGAAATACCTTCTTACGGTGGGACGCTTCGTCGAAGAAAAAGGATATGACATTTTAATCGATGTTTTTTCCCGTTTGCCGGTTTCAAAAGAATATAAACTTGTTATTGCAGGAGGCGCTTTACATGAAACAGAGTATGCTCGTAAACTGATGGATTTGGCAAAAGAAAAAGGGGTTATTCTGCCCGGTTTTATTACCGGCGAAAAACTGAATCAGGTGTACACCAATGCCCGATTGTTCGTTTTACCCTCTTTTCACGAAGGGTTGCCGATTTGCCTGTTGGAGGCGATGAGTTACCGGTTGGATGTTTTAGTCAGCGACATTCCCGCCAATTTAATGATTGCTCTGCCTCCGGACGACTATTTTAAAACCGGGAGCAGAGACGATTTAGCTCAAAAAATAACCGGAAAATTATCCGCCGGAAAAAAGAAAGTGACTTATTCCTTAAATTTATACAATTGGGATAATATTGCTTCTCGAACATTAGAAGTTTATAAAAAGGAATATTCAAATGCCTAAATTAAAAAAAGGATTAGTTCCACTCATTGTTTTCGTGGTAAAAGTCGGGGATTTTGTCATCCTGAACTTACTTTTAGTGGCATTTCATTATGTCTACGAAAAATATATGCCGTATGAAATACAAACCGAGGAAAAAACGATATGGGTGGTGGTAAACTTGTGCTACGGATTTTCTGTATCTTTATTCGGCGTTCGGCTTGTTGATAGAGTCGTAGGAATAGAAACAATTATCCGAAATGCTTTTTATATTGTAGTTTTTCATTTTGTATTGTTAAACTGTAGTTTTGCCATCTTGAATATCTTCGATGTTTCGGGTTGGATGATCTTCTGTTTTTCCGGATCCATGTGTTTGTTGCTTATCGGATGGCGGGTTTCATTACGGTTGATTTTGAAAAGTTACCGTAAAAAAGGCGGCAATCTCATCAATATTGTGATTATCGGAGCCGGAGAAGTGGCTGAACAAGTGTATGAAGAAATGAAAGCAGATGTTTTTTCCGGATTTAAGGTATTAGGGTTTTTCGATAATAACGTTAAATCTTCGGAAATCATTCCCGACTATTTGGGAACATTGCAAGACTTGCCCGCTTTCTGCAACAGCAAACGGATTGATGAAATCTATTATACGCTTCCCATTACCACCGGACAACATTTTATGCCTCTCGTTCGTTTTGCCCGGATGAATATAATCAATTTTTTTGTCGTTCCCGACTTCAACCGGGTGTTGAAACGAAAAATAGACCTGTTGTTCCTGGATAATATTGCGTTATTCAAGTTCAGTACCGAACCGCTGTCCATCAAATCCAACCGGATCGTAAAAAGGGTTTTGGATATCGTATTCTCGGTTTTAGTCATTATTTTCACTTATCCGCTCCTGTTTTTGATTCTAGTCCCTCTCATCAAATTATCCTCTCCGGGCCCGATCTTATTTAAACAAGAACGCACCGGACTGAAAGGGGAAAATTTTGTCTGTTACAAATTCCGCAGTATGACTGTAAACAAAGATGCCGATAATTTGCAGGCAACCAGAGGCGACACCCGCATAACCCGGCTCGGATCTTTTTTGAGAAAAACAAATTTGGACGAAATGCCTCAATTCATCAATGTCATCAAGGGGGATATGTCGGTGGTGGGTCCTCGTCCGCACATGATTAAACATACGGAAGAATATTCCCGGCTGATTGACCGGTATATGTTTCGCCACTTGGTCAAACCGGGCGTTACCGGCTGGGCGCAAGTGACCGGGTTCAGAGGTGAAACCAAAGACTTGAAACAAATGGAAGGCCGTGTCGAAAAAGATGTTTGGTACATCGAAAATTGGTCGATATTGCTGGACATAAAAATAATCCTCAACACCGTTATCAACGCTGTAATCGGGGACGATAATGCTTTTTAAGTTGAAAGTTGAAAATTGAAAATGATTTTATCTTCTCATTTTTAATTTTCAACTTAACAGACCATGTTTCCGGAGTAAATCTTCCATTTCTTTTTGTACCTTTCGGGCTTCCATACGGGCCGATTCGGCAAAGTTTTCGGAATTGTCCGCATAGATAATGGCACGGGATGAATTGACCAACAAACCGCATCGATCATTGATTCCGTATTCTACAACGTCTTGCAGGCTTCCGCCTTGAGCGCCGACACCCGGAACCAACAAAAAATGATCGGGGGCCGCTTTTCTGATGTCTTGAAACATCTTGCCTTGTGTAGCGCCGACAACATACATCAACCGGTCTTTATCGGCCCACTTTTGCGATGTTTTGATGACTTTTTCGAATAATCGTTCCCCGTTTTTGTCTTCCGTCAATTGAAAGTCTTGAGACCCTTTGTTGGAGGTTAATGCCAACAAGATCACCCAACTTCCGGGATAAATCAAAAACGGTTTTACACTATCTTCTCCCATGTAAGGGGTAACGGTCACCGCATCCAACTTTAACGTATCGAAAAATGTGCGGGCGTACATTTCGGACGTATTTCCGATGTCTCCGCGCTTGGCATCGGCAATGATAAACTGATCGGGATAATTTTCCCTGATATATCGAACCGTTTTTTCAAAAGCGATCCATCCCTTCACCCCCAAACATTCATAAAAAGCTGAATTCGGCTTATAAGCCACACAAAATCCGGCTGTCGCATCAATAATTACCTTATTGAACGCAAAAACAGGATCTTCTTCCTTCAACAAAACCGGAGGAATTTTCTTCAAATCGGTATCAAGTCCCACACACAGGAAAGACTTTTTCCTTTTTATATTTTCAAATAATTCGTTTGCAGTCACTTCGGTAAAATTAAGAGTTAAGAATTAAAAGTTAAGAGTTGAAAGTTAAGAGTTGAAAGTTAAGAGTTAAGAGTTAAATACCCGGCAGAATTTAATTTATACTATTTATGATTATCGAATGTTGTACCTACTTACTCCCGTACAGGATGGGTGTAAAATATTTCAATATTCAAAAAAATATTCGTTCTTTTTTGTCCCGCCGGGGACATTATATCGGTAGAAAAACACCATCCCTTCACCTCTTGTCCCGTCAGGGACAAAATGTTTTCCTTCCCATATTACGTCCCTGACGGGACTTTGGACACCGGAGAAATTCTCCTTTCTACCAATATATTATCCCTGACGAGACGGAAAACAACATTTTTTAGAACATAATTCTCAAAAAACGAATATTGCATTTTTTATACCCCACCTGCGGGGATAGCCGGATATAACATCCGATCATTTTATTTAATATTTTAAATACGAAGATGCAAAAACACAAATCCGGAAAGATTTTACACTTCGCGTCTTTGTATCTTTGCGACCCGGTGTTTAAAATATAAATAATTTTTCGCAGCATGCTTAAAAATTAAAAAATTAGAGTTAAAAGCAAAGATACAACAATAAGCACATCAACTCTTACCTCTTAATTCTTAACTCTTAACTATTCCAAATAAGTGTACCCGTACAGTCCGGAACGATAGTTGGAAAGAAATTCCCGGCCTTCTTCGGCAGAAATGACCCCTTCTTTGACGGAGGATGTCACCCAAGTTTCTACTGTACGAACCAATTTTTTATGATTGTATTGAACATAATCCAACACTTCGGCAACGGTTTCACCGTCTATGACTTTATCGATTTCATATTTGTCTTTGTAAACACTCACATGTACCGCATTGGTATCGCCGAACAGGTTGTGAAGGTCGCCCAAAATCTCTTGGTATGCGCCAACCAAAAATACTCCGATGTAATATGCGCCTTTTTTCGGCAGAGAATGTACCGGCAAATGACAGGAATAGTTACGCATCGAAATAAAATTATCGATTTTCCCGTCCGAATCGCACGTTACATCTTGCAGCGAGGCGGTACGATCGGGATTTTCATTCAAATAAGAAATCGGCATGATCGGAAATATCTGATCGATGGCCCATGAATCGGGCAATGATTGGAACAATGAAAAATTACAAAAATATTTATCCGGCAACATTTTCGATATTTTTTTCAATTCATCGGGTGCATGTTTGATTTGCTGCGACATTTGATACACTTCCCGCGCAATCGACCAAAACAACCGTTCCACTTGCGCCCGCATCCGTAAATCGACCAATCCCAAACTGAACAAATCCAACGCTTCTTCCCTGATTTGCAGCGCATCATGCCATGTCTCAAGTACACGGGGTTGATTGAGGTTATCCCACAAATCATAGAGTTCCCGCACCAATTCATGATCATTTTCCCCCACTTCTTCGTCATCGTTCCAAGAAGGCAGTGTCGTGGTTTCCAACACTTCGAAAATCAAAACGGAATGATGAGCGGTCAACGAACGACCCGATTCGGTAATGATATTCGGCTGAGGAATGCCGTTCTTCACGCAAACGTCGACCAGCGTGGCTATCGAGTCATTAACGTATTCCTGAATGGTATAATTCATGCTGCTTTCCCCGGTGGAACGGGTTCCGTCGTAATCGACACCCAACCCTCCGCCGATGTCGACAAATTCGACGTTATAATCCAAATTCCGTAATTGAACATAAAATTGAGAAGCTTCCCGAAGTGCATTCTTAATGCGGCGGATTTTGGTAATCTGGCTTCCGATGTGGAAATGAATCAATTTCAAACATTCCCGCATCGAATTTTTATTTAAAAAGTCTAATGCTTCAAGCAATTCGCTGGAGTTGAGTCCGAACTTGCTCACATCGCCGCCCGACTCTTCCCATTTCCCGCTGCCGGAACTTGCCAGCTTAATCCGGATGCCGATATCCGGTTTAATATTCAATCGTTTGGAGATATTGGCAATCAATTTCAGTTCGTTTAATTTTTCAACCACCAAAAAGATGCGTTTCCCCATCTTTCTGGCCAAAAGCGCCAATTCGATGTAATCTTCATCCTTGTATCCGTTACAGATGATCAACGAATCGGCGTCATCGGTATTGATGGCCAGCACTGCATGAAGTTCGGGCTTGGAACCGGCTTCCAATCCGATGTTGAATTTTTTGCCGTGGCTTACGATTTCTTCCACCACCGGGCGCATCTGATTGACTTTGATCGGATAAATAATAAAGTTTTTTGCCTGATAACCGTATTCCTCTGCGGCTAATTTAAAACAATTAAAGATTTTTTCGATACGATTGTCCAGAATATCCGGAAACCGAACCAGAACAGGGGCCGATACATCACGAATTTGAAGTTCATCCATCAATTCTTTCAAATCGACCGGAACACATCCTTTTTTCGGAGTTACGGTTATATTACCCTTTTCGTTTATTGAAAAATAATCCAATCCCCAACCATGAACGTTATACAATTCGGCTGAATCCTCAATGCGCCATTTTCTCATTTCGCAGTGCTAAAAACAAATGATGAATAAATTAAACTTTACTTGATTAAAATTGCGTCAAATTTATATATAAAATATGGGAATACAAAGAATTTTATGCTATTTGATTGTCACCATGGTTGCTCCGTAGCCATATTCCCGAAATGACGCATCTTGATAATGATAATTTTTATATTTGGATTTCAGCTCATCGATGATGTTTTTTCTCAGAATGCCCTCTCCTTTCCCGTGGATGAATATGATTTTTTGCCCTTTTTTGAATTGGTTTTCTTGAAGAACCTCCCTGAACTTTTCCATTTGATAATTCAATATCTCGGCATTTCCGAGTCCCGATAAACTGTCCAATAATTCCGAGGCATGCAAATCGACTTCAATCACCGGCGCCGGTTCTTTCTTTTGATAAATCGGCATGCGTTGCGGACGCTCCGACAGTTGTTTTTCCCTGATGGCTTTCTCGATTTCTTCCGCATCGACATGCAATGATTTTTCGGGAACATCATTTCTGACCAACGGAAAAATCAGCGCATCTTCATCAAAGTAATCATTCTCCTTGAAACTGTGCAATTTATAAAATTTTACGACCTCAATCCGGATATCCGCCGAAACCGGATTTTTAAGGTCAAACGGTTTCTCCTGCTTGTATGCGATAAACTGAATACAAACCTGCTCCAAATCATTCAATTGTTCTTTGACGATTTCGTCGACAAAGATTTTCATGTTCGGCTCGATTTCCCCTGTATAACGGCTTTTCCATTGCTTATCGATTTTATTCATATAATTGACAAACAAAAAATAATTGCTGTCATTCACCAAATAACAATCGAAAGAAGTATTTTGCAGACTTTTGAGTTCATCGGGCAGAAACGCCAATGCAACATTCAATTTTTCACCCGAAGGCGTTTCTACAACTTCAACTTTTTCCCCGGTTGCCGGAGCCGGTGTCGTATCTTTCGAAAGAGTCGGCGCGGGTGTCGGCTTACCTGCCGGTTTGTTTTTGGATTCGGATGATTCGATCACCACACATTCCCGCATCAGTACCGGAATTTCAAATCCGTCTTTATCTTCGACTCCGACCAGGTTTTTGTCGATGATTCTTGTTACCGTACCGCCTCCTGTCGCATTGAGAAAACGAACTTTATCTCCTGTTTTTACGCTCATGATTCTCTTTTTTATTTATTTTGGACAAAGTTGACTATTTTTGCGGGAAAAAACAATACTTTTTACTTTTACCCTGACAATGGTTGATCATATCCATATTGAAAATTACACATACCACCTGCCTGACAACAGAATTGCCAAATTTCCGTTGAAAAAACGGGATGATTCCAAGTTATTGGTTTATAAAAACGGCGAAATATCGGAAACCGTTTTTAACCGGATAGCCGATGAAATTCCGGAAAACAGTTTATTGATATTTAACAATACCAAGGTGATACAGGCCCGGTTACATTTTCAAAAAGAAACAGGGGCGAAAATCGAGATTTTTTGTCTTGAACCGGTTGAACCGACTGAATATGAATTGATTTTTCAACAAACCGGTACATGCGTCTGGTTATGTATGGTCGGAAATTTAAAGAAATGGAAAAGCGGAAATTTGTATCAACATATTGAAATCGGGAACCGGTCGGTTTGCCTTCAGGCAACATGGAAAGAAAAACGGGGAGACAGTTTTTTGATTGAATTTTCTTGGGACAATTCTTCCGTTTCTTTTGCGGAAATTCTCGAAACAGCGGGTGAATTACCGATACCGCCGTATTTGAACCGGAAAACAGAGGAAGCCGATAAAAAAACATATCAAACGGTTTATTCCAAAATCAAGGGTTCTGTCGCTGCTCCCACGGCGGGATTGCATTTCACTCAAGACGTTTTCGACCGGTTGAAAACGAAAAACGTTGTTTGCGAAGAACTCACTTTGCATGTGGGAGCCGGAACATTCCGTCCTGTAAAAAGCGGATTGATTGCCGATCATGAAATGCATACCGAGTTTTTTTCGGTAAAAAAACAAACGATCGAAAAATTAATCACACACCGGGGAAAAATCATTGCCGTAGGCACAACCACCGTGCGTACACTGGAAAGTTTATATTACCTCGGGAAAATGCTCGAAAATAATCCGGAAACATCCGTACTGAAAGTAAGTCAATGGATGCCTTATGAATCGCCGGACAACATTTCAAAAGAAAAAGCATTGCAAAATCTTCTCGATTATTCGGAAAAAATCAAATCGGATACCTTGGTTGCATCCACTCAAATCATGATTGTACCCGGTTACCGGTTTAAAACAATCGACGGCATGATCACCAATTTCCATCAACCCCAAAGTACATTGCTGCTGTTGGTTTCCGCTTTTCTTGACGGAAACTGGAAAATGGTTTATGATTACGCTTTGTCGCACGATTTCCGGTTCTTGAGTTACGGCGACAGTTCGTTGTTGTGGCGGAAATAAATTAAATTCCACCATTGACCGCCTAAAACTTGAGACGTCGAAAAGAGAAGTCTTCATCATTATCCCTGACAAAATAAGAGTGATGCCCTGAAATCAAATAGCGCAGGGATCGCCCAATGTCATTAAGTTAAGGAGTAATTATTTATAAATCAACGGGTAAAACAAGTGAATAATGTTATTTTTGAACTCGTTAGGGCTTGGATATTGGTAGAAAAAATAAAGCCCTCACACCCTATCGTCCCTGACGAAACAACAAAGCGGAGAGGCGGAGTGTTTTTTCTACCAATATACAATGCCTACGGCTTTGATTACAAACTACAAACGATATTTATCTTGTTGATTCAAATGATTTTACCTCTTAACTTGATGACATTGGGCGTGAAACATGGATACTCCCTTTCAAATTGGCAGCAACTTCCGCTGTGACGGACGGAATGATTCGGAATTTCTTCGATGCGCCAACAAAAAAAGACCCCTGAATAAGAGGTCTTTTCCCGGTTTGCAACAAACAATTTGCTTATTTTACCAGAATGGCAGCAGCTTTGCCGTTGTATTTTACAATGTAAAGCCCTTTCAAGTTTCCGTTTTGTGCGGTAACATTCAAGCCGGCCGGATTGTAGATCACAAAGTTTTCTGCCGAACACCGGATTGTGCCGTTAACTGCACTCAGATCAATACCGTCGGAGATACTGTTAATGGAAGAAGGCCCGGTCGGTACTGCACTCAATTTTTCCGGATCATCATCCGCAGCAGCCGGATCGAATGTAATCGTAACGGTAGAGTTATCTTCTGCAACTGTTACAGTTTTGTCTTGATATGATCCCGGATATTCATACGCTGAATACGAATGGTTTCCCACTACCTTATACTTATATTCTCCGGCAGCTATACCGGTATACGTTTTTGTCCAAACATTGCCGTTTTGTACCATATCGTTGGCAACAGCCGCAGGTTCATCTTGTTCTCCACAGAGGCCCGCATCTCCAACCACCGTATACATCGAAATTACTAATTCTCCAAAACCGATGCTAGAAGACAATCTTATGTTTGTTCCGTCAAAGCTAATTGTGATATCGGCTGTACCTCCTATAGTAAAACCGATATTTCCTCCGGAAGGAGCTGTAACACCGGGTACTTTACATTCTTCTGCAACATACTCCCCACCGTACCATGTAGTACTGCCGTTTGTCACTTTAAAAGCGTATGTTCCGGCTTCCACGCCGGAGAATGTCACAGATGGAGGATTTTGGGTCATATCCATAGGGCTACCATCCACCGTCCAATATTTTCCATCACACCAGGAATTTCCGGCTGCACCATCACCTGCTACATAATACGTTTGAGCCCACATGCCCACTGCGGCAAAAACTGCCATTGTCAAAAGTAAAAGTTTCTTTTTCATAACTCTAAAAATTTAATGAATTAATATTATACGAGACTTCCAAAAACGGATTTATTTTTCAAAAGAGCCGAAGTCTTTTAAAACTCCATGAAAAATCTTTACAAAAGAAGTAAAATATATGATTAACACAAGTTAAATCTAACTAAAATATATAAAAATAGCAAAATATCAGGATTTTGATTGATTTTAAGTCATTAATAATCTTTCGGTTAACCAATAAAACTCCGTAAAATACCGATGCAAATATAGTAAATTATTTCAAACCGTAATCTCAAAATTTTCGATGTTGAATCATTTTCAAAAGTAATGAAATTATTCCGTTTGCATCTTCACCCCAAATGCGTCCGCCCGAATGTAGAGACGCAGCATATCCCGGCTGCCGGAGCCTGACCCGATATACAGTAGACGAGTAAACAAGTTGACGAGTTTCGGATGCCACAAGGCAAACTTGTCTACTCGTTTACTTGTTTACTCGTCTACTGTAAAAAAACAACTTAAAGTTAAACTTTATAAACTTCAGGGAAAAAGCAGTTGACAGGAAAGAGCGTACTTTTGTCCTGTCAATGCCGTTTCTCCAAAGACCGCAATCATCGGAAAAAGAGAACCGAAAATTATAAACATCATGCTTTGATGGAAGAGTATAAAAAATTGAATATCAGTGATTGGGCCGAAGAAGATCGTCCTCGGGAAAAATTGATGGCAAAAGGAGTTGTTTCATTGAGCGATGCAGAACTTCTGGCAATTTTAATCGGATCGGGAAATCGCGATGAAACGGCAGTCGAACTTTGTCAAAGAATATTGCAATGTAATGAAAATGACCTGAATAAATTAGCCAAACGATCGCCGGAAGATTTATGCAAATACAAAGGTATAGGCGAAGCAAAAGCGATCAGCATTATCGCGGCATTGGAAATCGGACGAAGGAGAAGGCATGATTTGGCCGTACAAAAGAAAAAAATTATCGGCGGTAAAGATGTCTACGAGTATTTTCATCCGATTGTCAACGATCTGCCTTACGAAGAACTTTGGGTATTGATGCTGGACCGGGGGCGTCAAATCATCGATAAAAAGAAAATCAGTCAGGGTGGAGTATCCGAAACGGTTGCCGACATCCGATTGGTCATGAAAGCGGCTATAGAATCTTTGGCCTCAAACATCATTCTCTGCCACAATCATCCTTCGGGGCAGGTTTTGCCGAGCACACAGGATGATATTCTGACTAAAAAACTGAGGGATGCCGGCAGAATCATGAACATCAACTTGGCCGATCATGTGATCATCGCCGAAAACTTATTTTTCAGTTACGCCGAAGAAGGGCGGATATGAATCCTGCCGGACAGTCCGGCAGGAACCTGGTTTGTTTCAAAAAGTTTATCTTTGCATCAAAATCGGTAAATATGGTTATCTATCTGCAGGCAAACGGATTGACAAAGTCTTTCGGAAATTTGATTTTATTCGAAAATTTATCGTTGAATCTTCCGGAAGGACAACGAACGGCTCTGATTGCAAAAAACGGTTCGGGAAAAACCACGTTATTGAATATTCTTGCGGGAAAAGAGGATTATGACACGGGTGAAGTCGTTTTCAAACAAGGAATCCGAACCGGATATTTGGAACAAGATCCTCAATTTCCCGAAAACATAAGCGTTTTGGACGCCTGCTTTCATTCGCCCGACGAGACCGTCCGGTTAATTGCGGCTTATGAAAAAGCTGTTGCTTCCGGCGATCATGCTGAAACCGACCGGCTTCTGCCTCAAATGGATCGGTTGCATGCATGGAATTACGAACAAAAAGCCAAGCAGATTCTTTCCAAACTGAAAATCACAAATTTCAGTCAACCGGTCAAAGAACTTTCGGGCGGACAATTAAAGCGGGTCGCTCTGGCCGGTGTGCTGATTTCGGAACCCGATTTGTTGATTTTGGATGAACCGACCAATCATTTGGATTTGGAAATGACCGAATGGCTCGAAGATTATCTCAAACGCGGCAACCGCAGTTTGTTGATGGTGACTCACGACCGGTATTTTTTGGACCGGGTTTGTAATGAAATCATCGAAATAGACAACCGTCAACTTTTCCGGTACAAAGGAAATTACAGTTATTATCTCGAAAAAAGACAGGAACGGGTGGAGTCGGAATCGGCGGAATCGGAACGGGCCGGCAATCTGTTTCGCAAAGAGTTGGATTGGATGCGCCGTCAACCTCAGGCTCGCGCGACAAAAGCCAAATCGCGCAAAGATGCTTTTTACGAATTGGAGGAAAAGGTGAAGCAACGTACCGGAACGGAAAACGTGAAGTTGGAGGTCAAAGCGTCTTATATCGGATCCAAAATATTTGAAGCCGAACATGTGTACAAAAGTTACGGGGATTTGAAAATTCTCGAGGATTTCAATTATATCTTTTCCCGATACGAGAAAATGGGAATCATCGGCAACAACGGAACGGGAAAATCCACCTTCATTAAAATTCTGACGGGAAAAATCGCTCCCGACAAAGGAACAATCAATATCGGGGAAACCGTAAAATTCGGTTATTACAGTCAGGACGGATTGCAATTCAACAATCAAATGAAAGTGATTGATGTTATTCGCGACATCGCCGAAGAGATTTCTTTGGGGGACGGAAAACGACTGTCGGCGTCTCAATTTCTGCAACATTTTTTATTTACTCCCGAAACGCAATACAGTTATGTTTATAAATTAAGCGGAGGAGAAAAACGGCGATTGTATTTGTGTTCGATTTTAATTCAAAATCCCAACTTTTTGGTGCTTGATGAACCGACCAATGATTTGGATATTGTTACGTTGAATATTCTGGAGGAATACCTGCAAAGTTTTAAAGGTTGCGTGATTGTTGTTTCTCACGACCGGTATTTTATGGATAAAGTCGTCGATCATTTACTGGTTTTTAACGGAAATGCCGACATCAAAAGTTTTCCGGGAAATTACAGCGATTACCGGGAATGGAAATACGAGCGGGAACGAAACGAGAAAACGGAGCAGGCGGGGAAATCGCCCGGAAAAGAAAAAGCAACGATCAAATCCGAAAAAAATTCACCGGAAAAGAAAAAACTTTCCTTCAAAGAAAAAAAAGAATTTGAAAATCTGAGCGTCGAAATAGAGGCATTGGAACAGGAAAAACGGGATTCGGAAAAAAAATTGAGCTCCGGAAATTTATCGCCGGATGAATTAATGTCATATTCAACCCGCATCAGCGAATTAATCGGCATGATCGATGAAAAATCTTTTCGTTGGCTGGAATTGAGCGAATTAATGTAAAAAAGTTAAGAGTTAAGAATTGAGAGGATGGCATTTGACTCCGGTACTAATAAAAATCCGAAAACAGTGAATATCGCCCTATTCCCAAAATCTGTGTCATCCGTGTCATCCGGGCGGGATAATCTGTTGAACCTCGCACGGATTTCACAGATTTCACAGATTTTTTTATTGAAAATCGACAGAATCAAATAGAAAAGGGCGATAACCCTACTAATAAAAATCCGAAAACAGTGAATATCACCCGATTCCCAAAATCTGTGTCATCCGTGTCATCTGTGAGGGATAATCTGTTAAGGTTCGCACGGATTTCACAGATTCCACGGATTTTTTAATTGAAAATCGACGAAGTCACATAGAAAAGGGCGATAACCCCGTACTAATAAAAATCCGAAAACAGTAAATATCACCCGATTCCCAAAATCTGTGTCATCCGTGTCATCTGTGCGGGATAATCTGTTGAGGTTCGCACGGATTTCACTGATTTCACAGATTTTTTAATCGAAAATCGACGGAGTCAAATAGAAAAGGGCGATCACCCGGTACTAATAAAAATCCGAAAACAGTGAATATCACCCGATTTCCAAAATCTGTGTCATCCGTGTCATCTGTGAGGGATAAGTTGATTTTCACTTCGTCAAATTCGAACAGTTTCTAATAAACCGGCACCATTTTTAAAATTCCGTTATTACTTGTAACTCCACTGACAAAAAGTCCGTATTTTGTTGGAATCGCGGTGTCGATATTTCCGTTGAAATCGGCTTGAACATCATCCCATGCTTGAGTCTCGTTATTATAAACAACGATTTTCATACCGAACAGATACAAACGACCCTGATATTCCGCAATTTCACTGAAATAACCGTAACTTGACGACAGTACAAGGTCGAATGCCGTTCCCGCATCGTTCAACTTCATCAGCCCTCCGCTTCCGAAAAAATACAGCATGTTGCCGGCGACTTTCAATTTTCCGGCTTCCGGAGTAATCTGATCGAAAGAACTACCGTTCCACACAAATGTTCCGTTTTGTCCTGTCGTGTACATTTTATCATTGTATTCGGCTAAATTGTAAACTCCATAGTCCAGATTGGTCGCCACCACTTCTTGTCGGTCATTATCCCAACGCATTACTCCGTAATTATCGGAAACGTGGCTTGCTCCGGCCCCGAAAAACACATTATTTTCGTCCAACGCTTCAATGGAATACCAACATCCGAGAGTTTGATTGGTAGAAACACAGTAGGTTCCGTTCCATTTGAATATTCCGTTTCCATTTGTTCCCGCACCCGCAAAAAAGTTGGAAGTGCTGCCGCCCAATGCTCCGGCATAATCGGTGGTCGTCCACCACAATGACCAATAATAATTGTCATCGCCTAATTGAACGAGTATACCTGTCGGACAGGTGATCAAAAGACTTCCTCCGCATGCTCTCATCGTCGGATAACTGTATGCACTTTCGGGCATTCCGGGAACTGTCTCCCAATTGCCGTTTTTATATTCGACTATCCCATCAATGGTGTTCGTTGCAAAAAGGCGGTCGCCATACAGCGCATATCCGTCCCAACTTCCCGAATTGATATTGGTGGATTTAAACGAAAGCGTACCTGTTTTATCATCCACAAAAACAACACTGTCGATTTGCGCCACGGCATTTTGATAAATAACCGCTTCCCCGTCGTACAATACAAAAGTATTATCATCGGGAAACTCGATATGATGTTGATCCGTAAGCGGAAAATTAACCACTTCTTTGTTATCCAAGCAGATCAAAATTTCTCTTTCTTGAGCGCTTACTCCTGCAAGGCTTAAAACTACAACCGTCAATAGTAATAATATCTTTTTCATTTATCCTTCCCTTTATTTTTTAATAATTTTTTGAGTCATGCCACCGACCCGCAACAAATAAAATCCTCCCGCCAAAGAAGACACATCTTTCGACACCGTTGTATCAGACGTTTCAAACACCAGCAATAAACGTCCTTGCAAGTCGAGAATTTCAACTTTACCGATCGGCGTCGTTGACTGAATGTTCAGTACATCTTTCACCGGATTCGGATAAATCAGACAATTACCGGCCGCAACCGAAACATCCGCTATTCCGTTCGTTCCTGCGGCAAAATACACGGAAGTCTGCGACAACGAAGCAGTAGAGAATGGTGAAACATCATTTTTTTTCACCACATTCAGCTTTCCTCCGGCAAAAGTCAATTTCCTGACATTGTCCAATGCGATGGTTTCAACCGGAGAATCATTTATTTTGACAATCATATTATCCTGAGCTTTTGCAAAAGCGCAAACTCCGACAACAAATATCAAAAGCGCAACTGTTTTTTTTATCATACTCATTAGTTTTAATTGAAATATTTACATTTTTTATTCCGATAATAACTTTTAAAGGCCGATTATCACACAACCCTTCTTAAAAAGAACCGACAAAAGTATAAAAAAGTTTATAGATACACAACAATTATCAACTTTGTAACCAATCGTAGATACAGCCGTCAACAATAAAAATTCCGTTTTTTATATTAATATCCGGTTAATTATCACTACCTTTGCGCCCGAATCAAAAATTATAAATGAAGACATTTGAAGAATTAGGCGTTGCACCGGATATTTTGCACGCCATAGAAGAGCTCGGGTATGAGAATCCGATGCCCGTACAAGAACAAGTTATCCCCTTTTTACTGCAAGGAACAAACAGCGATTTAATAGCGCTGGCACAAACCGGAACCGGAAAGACTGCTGCATTCGGACTTCCGATTTTACAGAAAATTGATGTCAAAAACAAACAACCGCAAGCATTGATCTTATGTCCCACACGCGAACTTTGCCTGCAAATTGCCGGAGACCTCAGTGATTATTCCAAATACATCGACGGATTGCGTATTTTGCCGGTATATGGGGGATCGAGCATCGAAAGTCAGATCAACACCTTGAAAAAAGGCGTTCATGTTGTCGTTGCCACTCCCGGACGGTTGGTGGATTTAATCAACCGCAAAACGGTGAAATTGTCGGGCGTTCAAAATGTTATTTTGGATGAAGCCGACGAAATGTTGAACATGGGTTTCTCGGAAAGTATCGATGCTATTTTGGCGGAAGTTCCGACCGAAAAAAACACCTTGCTCTTTTCCGCGACCATGCCTCCCGAAATTGCCCGCATCACCAAAAAATACATGAAAGAAGCGGAGGAAATCGTCATCGGAACGAAAAATGAGGGCGCAAAAAATGTCAAGCATGTTTATTTCATGGTGCATGCAAAAGACAAATATTTGGCGCTCAAACGAATTGCCGATTATTATCCTAATATCTACGGTATTATTTTCTGCCGTACCCGCAGGGAAACGCAGGAAATCGCCGATAAACTGATGCAGGACGGCTACAATGCCGACTCGTTGCACGGAGATTTGTCGCAGGCGCAACGTGACAGCGTGATGCAGAAATTCCGCATCCGCAACTTGCAATTGTTGGTGGCCACCGATGTGGCGGCCCGCGGATTGGATGTGGACGACTTGACGCACATCATCAATTACGGATTGCCCGACGACATCGAATCGTACACGCACCGGAGCGGACGGACGGGACGTGCGGGAAAATCGGGTACATCCATTGCCATCATCCACGTAAAGGAAAAAGGTAAAGTTCGTGAAATCGAAAAAAATATCGGAAAAAAATTTGAAGCAAGACCAGTTCCTTCCGGAAGCCAGATTTGCGAAAAGCAGTTGTTCAATCTGGTCGATAAAATCGAGAAAGTGAAAGTCAATGAAGAAGAAATCGCCGCTTATCTTCCGCCCATCATCCGGAAATTGGAATGGTTGAGTCAGGAAGATTTGATCAAACGGATCGTCTCTTTCGAATTTGACCGATTGATTGATTATTATTCGTCGGCTAAAGAAATTGAACAGCCGGATGAAAGATCGGATCGCAAAAAAGACCGAGCCGATCATTTCGGATCGAAAGGCAGAGACAGGAACGGCGGCGGACGTCGATCGGCGGAAAGCGGATATGCCCGGATGTTTATCAATGTCGGAAAAACTGACGGACTGTATCCGAATGTTTTGATCGAGTTTATCAATCAAAATGTGCCGGGACGGGTTGCCATCGGAAAAATCGATTTGATGAAAACGTTCTCGTTCTTCGACGTGGAAGAACGCAGCGCCAAAACCGTAATGAAAGCGCTCTCCGGAGAGCAATTCATGGGCCGCAAGGTTTCGGTTGAAATCGCTCAAGACAGCCCGTCGTCGGAAAGGGGTTCTTCGAGAAGCTCGAGAGGCGGCGGAGGCAGGTATCGCGGCGATGACCAATCAAACCGCGGCGGAAAGAAAAGATGGTAATCATCCTCATGTAAGTACCCGGCGTTTAAAATATAAACCGGTTTTTGCAATATACTTAATTAATTTTAATTATAAATTCGAACATGTCAGAACAATTATTTTCAACATTACCGTACAAGGTGGCCGATATGGGCTTGGCCGAGTTCGGACGTAAAGAAATTGAGTTGGCCGAAAAAGAAATGCCCGGATTGATGACGCTTCGTGAAAAATACGGAAAAGAACAGCCGTTGAAAGGAGCGCGCATCACAGGGTCTTTACACATGACGATTCAAACCGCCGTGCTTATCGAAACTCTGACAACATTGGGCGCCGAAGTGCGTTGGATCAGTTGCAACATTTATTCCACGCAAGATCATGCGGCGGCTGCCATGGCGGCTGCAGGCATTCCGGTTTTCGCATGGAAAGGCGAAACATTGGCCGATTACTGGTGGTGTACCTTGCAAGCATTAAATTTCGGAAACGGAAAAGGCCCGAATGTCATCGTCGATGACGGAGGCGATGCCACGCTTATGATCCACATGGGATTTGAAGCCGAAAAGAATGCTTCGTCCCTGAATAAAGAAACTCACGGTGAAGACGAAAAAGAGCTGGTTGCCATCCTGAAAAATATAGTAAAAGAAAACAACCGGTTTTTCACGGATATAGTGCCGGAAATCCGCGGCGTTTCGGAAGAAACCACAACGGGAGTTCACCGGTTATACCAAATGATGCAGGAAGGTAAACTGCTTTTCCCTGCTTTTAACGTAAACGACTCGGTGACAAAATCGAAATTCGATAATCTGTACGGATGCCGTGAATCGCTGGCCGACGGCATCAAACGTGCCACCGACATCATGATTGCGGGAAAAACAGCCGTTATCTGTGGTTACGGAGACGTGGGAAAAGGCTGCGCCGGATCCATGCGCTCTTACGGTGCAAGAGTGATCGTAACCGAAATTGATCCGATTTGCGCATTGCAAGCCGCCATGGAAGGGTATGAAGTGACCACGGTGGAAGATGCTCTTTCCGAAGGCGACATTTATGTCACCACCACCGGAAACTGCGACATCATCACCGTCGAACACATGGCAAAAATGAAGGATGGAGCGATTGTTTGCAACATCGGGCATTTCGACAATGAAATTCAGGTTGAAAAATTGAAAAAATATCCGGGCATCAAAGCCCGCAACATCAAACCGCAGGTGGATCAATATTTTTTCCCGGAAGGTCATTCGATTTTGCTGCTGGCTGACGGGCGTCTGGTGAATTTGGGGTGTGCAACGGGGCATCCTTCGTTTGTGATGAGTAATTCGTTTACCAACCAAACATTGGCGCAAATCGAATTATTCACAAAAAAATATGCGGTCGGCGTCTATCGTCTGCCGAAACAGTTGGATGAAGAAGTTGCCCGATTGCATTTGGATAAAATCGGCGTGAAACTGACCAAATTAACTCCGAAACAAGCCGCCTATATCGGCGTTTCGGTAAACGGCCCTTACAAGCCCGAACATTACCGGTATTGATTTTTGATCAATAAAATTTGTTAATTTATAACCGGATAATTTAAAGGGCGAATATTTATTTGCCCTTTTTTCTTTGATTTTGTATTTTTACCGGCCTTTATAATAAAAATACACCCATGAAAAAAACTGCATTGCTTTTTTTTCCGGTCTTTTTCTTTATTCATCAGGCATACGCTTATACCCGGTCTGAAAATGATTCTATTCTTCAGGTACTGGAACAAGAATTGAATCAGAAAGAAATTTATGCGCAAGAAAAAGAAGGGGAGATCAAGGAAATTAAACAAATGCTAAGATTCCCGGGTTTGACACTTACGCAGCAATATTCGCTCAACCGGCAGATTTATCTGGAGTACAGGGCCTATCAGACGGATTCCGCGCTCCATTATCTGGAAAGCAGTCTGGCGATTGCCAAGCGCATGCAAAATGATCCTTATTTTTACGAAACCAAATTGGAGTTATCCTACTCGTATTGGCAATGCGGTAAATTTTTCGAGTCGATTCAGAATCTGGGAAGTCTCGACCGAAGCCGTTTTCAATATTTGCCGGAGGAACTGCTGTGCAACTACTACGAAGCCTACAAACAGTTGTATCGCTATTATGCGAATGCGCAGATGGACAGAAATAACGAGTATTTTCATTACAGCAGCCTCTACCGCGATTCTTTACTACAGATTGTGCCTTCCGGTTCAACACAATATAAAGTGTTGATTGCCGAAAAATTAACGGATGAAAACAAAACCCGGGAAGCTGAAAAAATCCTGCTCGAATTGATGTCGCAATCGGTTACGGAAACCCGCGAACGAGCGATTTTTTCTAATATTCTCGCCGGCATTTACCAAAAAGACGGAAATTTGGAAATGCAGAAAAAATATTATGCCATTTCGGCGATCTGCGACATCAAGAATGCGGTTAAAGAAAATACGTCCATGCAAGCTCTGGCGTTGATTTTATATCAGGAAGGAGAGATTGACCGGGCGTATAAATATATCCAATCGTCTATGGAAGATGCGGTTTTTTGCAATGCCCGTTTCCGGACTTACGAAATCACCAAAATTTTTCCGATTATCGACGGCGCTTATCAGGCAAAAGCGATGAAGCAAAAGACAGAATTGAAACGTTATCTGTTGTTGGTGAGCATCTTGTTGGTGTTTTTGGTGGCTGCTGTCATCTATGTTTACCGGCAAATGCAACGAATTGTCAAAATAAGGACGGAACTGTATCAAACCAATCAGAAGTTGCAGGATTTGAATACCGATTTACAAGATTCCAACACCCGGTTGCATGATTTAAACGACGAGTTTATGCTTGCAAACCGGAAATTGTCGGAAACCAATCTGGTGAAAGAAATTTATCTGGGCAAATTCATCGATCTTTGTTCACATTATATCGAAAAGCTGAATGATTACCGCCGCAACCTGAACCGGATTGCCGCTTCGGGCAAAGTGGATGAATTGTATGCCGCCCTCAAGTCCACCCAGTATATCGACATGGAGTTGAACGATTTTTTTCACAATTTCGACGAAACTTTTTTACGGATTTATCCGACTTTCATTACAGATTTCAATGCGTTATTTCCGGAAGGAGAAAAACAGGAACCCAAACCCGGCGAATTACTGAATACCGAATTACGCATTTACGCTCTGATTCGTTTAGGCATCAACGACAGCGCAAAAATTGCTTTGTTTCTACGCTATTCGATTACTACGGTTTACACTTATCGCAGTAAATTAAAACACAAATCCTTAAACAAGGAAAATTTGGAAGAACAAGTCATGAAAATCGGAAAATAATTCATGTAGAGACGCGGCATGCCACGTCTCTACGGCGTGCCTGAACCTGCGTCAAATGCATCCCGCTGCTCTGAAAGAGCAAAATCAATAGCGTGGAGCGATACCCAATGTCATCAAGTTAAGAAGTAAAAACATTTTAATCAACAAAATAAATATCGTTTGTAGTCTGTAATCAATGCCGTAGGCATTGTATATTGGTAGAAAAACATCTCCGTCACGGCGGATAATTTTGCGGTTCTTTTTTGGAAAAATCAAAGGATTTTCCGGCAAAAAATATAGCAAATATCGATGCTTTTTATGGCTATGTTTGATTTTAATGTTATTTAACTTTTAATAAATAACGCAATATATTGGTTTATAGCGAATTGCATTACATTATGTTAAAAAATATTTATTGCACCGGTAGATGCCGGTAGACGCTTGGATTGTAAATTATAATCTACTTTTGTGTCAAGGATAAATAATTACGACAGGAGTCCATTCCGATAAAATCGTCCATTCGATTCTCGGTAATGGGCTTTTGTTTTTTTAATCGGTTGTCCCGGTTACCGCCGGAGCCTGCCCTTCGCTCGTGCGGTTTTCGATAAATCGGAATCGGGACGGACGGGAGACGCAGGGCGATGCCCGATCATGTTCGGAAGATTTTAATCACTCCGAAAAACCTTATTTTCCGGAAGTTCCCTTGGCAGCTCCGGGATTACCTTCTAACTCTCCCCTACTTCCTTATTAAATCATTGTCAATAAGGGAATAATGGAAATTGGTCATATAGATTCTTGACTTCTGCCAAGCGGATTTTTTCAAGAATAAGGTTTTTATCTTACTATATATCAACATTTTACAAATTTTCCGAATACGACCGGGCGATGCCCTGCGCTTATTGACGGAAGGACTTCGCCGTTGTCTATTCATTCATTCGTTTTTTTGCCTGCTTATTGTCTATTTTTCGACCAAATTAACTCTGATTTTTTTAGATTTTATGTACTTTAAATTAAGTTTAAAATATTTATTATCAATATTTTAACTCTATATTGTATTTAGATTTTTATTTGATGTGATTTTTGATGTTTTCTTTTTCTCTATTTTTATCAAAAAATTTTATTAATTATAATTTATTCACTTTTAATGAAAGTATCATGAAAGAAAGGAAAAAAACAGATTTTAAAAAGATTCGACGGACATGTATATTGCTTGTATGCTGGCTGTTGGTGAATTTAAATGTATCTGCTCAAAACTCAAAGTCCGTTTCCGGGACTGTTGTGGATGCTGCCGGCGAACCGGTTATCGGCGCTTCCATCATGGCGAAAGGGACTTCAAACGGGACAGCTACGGATGTTGAAGGAAGTTTCCGGTTGACCGTGGCCGACAATGCAGTGTTGGTTGTTTCATCTGTCGGGCTTATTACTCAGGAAGTACCGGTGGCGGGAAAATCCACACTCCATATTATATTAAAGGAAGATTCGCGGGTGTTAACCGAAGTAGTAGCCATCGGATACGGTACGGTTAAGAAAGCGGATGCGACGGGGTCTGTAGAATTGTTGACCGCCAAAGACATGAATAAAGGATCTATTGTCACTGCGGATAACCTGATGACCGGTCGTATGCCCGGCGTGCTGGTAATACCTAATGGTAATCCGGGAACAGGCTCTCAAATTCGTATTCGCGGAGGCGCATCTTTAGATGCAAGCAATGATCCGCTGATTGTAGTCGACGGGCTCCCTTTGGCAGATGTTTCCATTTCGCAAATCAATCCAAATGATATTGAGTCATTTTCGGTTTTGAAAGATGCTTCGGCTACTGCAATTTATGGTTCGCGGGCGTCTAACGGGGTCATTCTGATTACCACCAAAAGAGGAGGCGAAGGCAAATGGAAATTTAATCTTGATGCACAAGGATCGGTAATGACGGTGCCTTGGACGGTTGATATGCTCAGCCAACCCGATTTTATCAATGCGGTAACTAACTTCCGGGAGTCATCGGCTGAGATGTTGGGGTACAATGGAACAATGTATAACACCGATTGGCAAAAAGAAATTTTCAAAAGTGCCGTGGGTACTAATGTCAATCTTTCTGCATTAGGTAAAATCAGTTCTTTCCTGCCGGCTCGTATTAGCGTAGGATACAACGATACTCCCGGTTTATTGACTACTTCGGGTTATCAGCGTGCAAATACAGGTATTGTTTTGAATCCTACTTTTTTCAATAATACGTTGAAAATAGATGTAAATGTAAACGGCTCTTACGAAAAATACGACAAAGCCGAGGAAAGTGCAATCTCGGATGCTATTATGTTTGACCCGACAAAACCTGTTTTTGTAAATGGCGGCCGTGACGAAAATGCCTCCTATCTCGGATATTATGAATGGCTGGATGCCACCGGAATACCGAACAATTTGTCGGGACGTAATCCGGTAGAGAGATTAAAAGAAGTCGATCATAATTCCGATGTATGGAAACTTTGGGGAAATGTGCAATTCGACTATGCGATTCCTTTTGTTAAAGGGTTGAATGCTGTTTTGAATTTAGGGTTGCAAAAAGAAAAGTGGAATGAAAATTATTTTTCCAACAAAACGGCCGATCATATGTTTACCTATAACGGAATTACCGAAGCCATAGAAAGCGAATGGCATAACAAAGGCAATTCTACCAACAAATTGTTAGATTTTTATTTGAAATACAACAATACGTTCGATTTCTTCACGATGGATGTGACCGGCGGTTATTCTTACCAAAAATTTAATAAGGGTACTGAACACGACAGTCGTGATATGATTAAGCATGCTCTTGTAAATACAATTGAATTACCATTGGACAAAACTTATACGCCGAAAGTGTTGATTTCCTATTTTGGTCGTGCAAACTTGTCATTTTGGGATAAATATATGCTTACTCTAACGTTAAGAAACGACCATTCTTCCATGTTCTCAAAAGACCACCGCTCGGGTGTTTTCCCTGCTGCAAGTTTAGCTTGGCGTATGAGTGAAGAAGAATTTATGAAAAATCAGAATGTTCTTTCTAACTTAAAATTACGTTTAGGTTGGGGTGTTACCGGACAACAAAATCTTTACGGAGATGAACGAATTAACATCAACCGTTATTTACCGTTGTATGGAGTCGGAACAAGTACCGCTTCTCAATATTTTTACGGAGATCCCAATGCTTATCCTATTTATCCTCAGGCATACAATCCTGATTTGAAATGGGAAAAAACAACCACCTACAATGCCGGTTTGGATTTTGGATTTGCTAAAAATCGCATATATGGTTCGCTTGATCTTTATTACAAAAAATCGAAGGATTTGTTGGCAAACGTAATGATACCTGCGGGTGTAAACTTTGCGAATCAAATATATATGAACGATGGGGCTTTCTCTACCAAAGGGATAGAACTCGGTTTGAATTGGGACGTCATTCGTAATCAACGACAAGGAGCCTTTAACTGGTCGCTGGCCTACAATGTTTCTATGAATAAATTGAAAATCACCGACTATTCGGAAAATTCGAGCAATGAAAGAACTTTTATTTCAGACGGTGGCGGCGGTGTTCCTCTTTCGATATTTCAAATAGGTTATGCGCCTTACACCTACAATGTTTACAGGCAGGTGTATGACGAAAAGGGAAATGCGATGGAGGGTATATTTGAAGATTTGAACGGAGACGGAACAATTGACAGCAAAGACCGGTATTTCTTCCGCAGTCCGAATCCGGTTGCAATTATGGGATTCTCCACCAACTTGTCGTATAAAAACTTCGACTTCGCCATGGCATGGCGTGCAAGTATCGGAAACTATATTTACAACCAAACAGCAGCTAATAATTCCTATCGTGTGAAACTTGATCCGAGCGGCAGTTTTTTGCACAATATTTATTCTGATAAATATCTCATTTCCGACGATATAAAACGAATGTCCGACGAATGGATTGAAAATGGTTCTTTCTTAAAATGGGACAATGCGACATTGGGTTATAACTTCAATCAAATTATAAAGGGCGTAGATATGCGTGTCTATTTCTCTGTTCAAAATATTCTGATTCTGACCAACGCGAATGTAAAAGATCCTGAAGTCGCAGCCGGAAGCAATAATGCAGTTATTGATGCTATTAAGCCGGGCGTAATCGATCGATTGTATCCGCGTCCGCGTACATTCCTGCTGGGATTGAACATTAATTTTTAATTTTAGAAGTAAAATACAATATGAAAAATATATTTAAAACAACAAAATATTTAGCTTGTGCAGTAATAGCAACGCTTGCTTTTAACTCATGTATGAACGATTTGGACGTTATCCCGGAAGACTCTTCCATTATTACTGACGAAATCTTTAGAACTAATCCGGAAGCTTACAGACAAAATCTGGGTAAATTATATGCCGGTTTAGCAGTCAGCGGACCGATAGATGCCGGTTCAAGCGACATTCAAGGGTTGGATAACGGTTACGGACAATACATGCGTGCTTACTGGGTGATGCAGGAAGGAACCACTGATGAAGCCATCATTCATTGGGACAATGCCGGTATTCCCGAATTAGGAACCACAACATGGAGTGTGGATAATCAATTTATCCGTGCCATGTATCTTCGTATTTCCTATCAAGCTCGTGCTATAAGCGAGTATCTGAACATGACGGAAGACGGAAAACTGAACGACAGGGGACAAAGCGATCTTATTCCTGAAGTGAAAACCTATCGGGCTGAAGTTCGTTTCTTGCGTGCATTTTCTTATTTCAATGCGATTGACTTGTTTGGAAAGTTCGGTTTTATTGACGAAAATGTTCCCTTGGGAGAACTTCCGCAAGAAAAATCACGTTCGGAACTTTTCGCTTACGTGGAAAGCGAATTGCTTGCCATTATTCCCGACTTGAAAGATCCGCGCACCAACGAATACGGTCGTGTGGACAAAGCCTCGGCGTGGATGTTGCTGGCAAAACTGTATCTGAATGCCGAAGTATGGACGGGTACCAACCGCTTCGCCGATTGTATCAGCATGTGCGAAAACATCATTAATGCCGGTTATTCAATCGGATCGAATTACAGTTACCTTTTCCTGGCTGACAATGATAAAAACAGCAGTGCAAGCGAATATATCTTTACGATTCCGCAAGACGGTTTGCATTTGCAATCGTATGGATGTATGACCTTTGTCATTCAGACAGAAGTATTGAGTGATATGGGCGGTTTAGATGCATTTGGCGTTGGCGGTTGGAACGGTATGACCACTCGTCCGCAACTTTACAATAAGTTTACAAGCAACGATAACCGGGCGATGTTCTTTACCGAAGGTCACTCGCTTGATTTAACCGAGTTGAATACCAATACAAAATTCGGTTACGGCATAACCAAATTCCGCAATGTAACTTCTACCGGCGCGCAGGGCAGCGACGCAACCTTTGTGGATACCGATTATCCTTTGTTTCGTCTGGCAGACGTTTACTTAATGTATGCCGAAGCAGCTGTTCGCAGTAATGGAAACATTGCGCAGGCCCTTACTTATGTAAACGAGCTTCGCACTCGTGCCGGAATTTCAAACATTTCGCAAAGTGACCTTACGCTTGATTTCATTTTGGACGAACGCGCCCGTGAACTCTATTGGGAAGGCTGGCGTCGTCAGGACCTGATTCGTTTCGACAAATTTACCGGCAGCAATTATATATGGCAGTGGAAAGGCAATACATACGAGGGTATGACAATCCCCGCGTATCGCAATCTGTTTCCGATACCGGGAGACCAACTGCTTATGAACAAAAATTTGAAACAAAATCCGGGATATAATTAATACCGATAATTGTTAAACATTAAAAATAAAACAGATAAACAATGAGAAAAATATATAATATCATGATGTTACTTGCGGGCCTGACTTTCTTTCAGGCTTGCGATACGGATATCGACCATCCGACAGCATTGACACCGGACACTTTTGTATTGAATAGTCCGCCCTATGTTTCCGGTATTTATGATTTGATAAATACGGAATCTGTTCTGTTGACCTGCTCACAACCGGATTACGGCTTTACCGCTGCAACCACCTACCGGGTACAAGTGGCGCTGGATAATTCGTTTGAGAATTTTGTTACGCTTCCCACATTTTACAACTCGGCAAAGATGGAGGTCGACGCTTCCGAAATAGCAGTCGCAATGGTGAACTTGTTGGGAATTACCGATGAAGCGGATTTCCCGACGGGAGAACTGTTTTCCGTTTATATCCGGTTGTCTGCCGAACTGTCAGACGGCAGCCGGCAAGTGTTGTCGAATGCCATCGAATTGCCGCAGGTGAAAAGCTACTTCGCACTGCAACCCATGGTCATGCCGGAAAATATCTACCTGATCGGAAATGTTGTCGGCTGGAATTGGGATGCTGCAACTCAAATGGTACCCGTCTGGGGAACGGAAGGTAAATTCTGGGTGATGCAATATCTGGGAAAAACAGACGGTAACAATGCCGAAATTAAATTTAATACGGCAAAAGCGTGGGACGGCAACGATTTCGGCATGAAAACCGCCGATATTGACGATGCTTCCGGAACGTTGGCCGGTATTTCGGGCGATGATAATATTGTGATCGGAAATCCGGGCTGGTATATCGTAGTGGTAACGACCGAAATTTCAGGACGTGATTATATTTACCACGTACAGTTCCTCGAACCGAAGGTTTACTTGTTCGGACGTGTATGGAGTGAGGCCGGAATATTTAGCGCCGGCGACGATAATCTGTTTACAGTGCCCGACATTTCATTAGGTGCTGATGCAGATTTTGTATCGCCTGCATTTGCCAGAAGTGTAAGCACAGACGAAGACGGAGTTCGTGCGTGTGTTGTTATCAGCGGCGAAGATTGGTGGCATACCGAATTTATGGTATTCGACGGCAAATTGGAATACCGGGGAACAGGTGGTGACCAAACAAGAGTATCCGGAAACGCCGGTCAAAAATTGTACATCAACTTCACGAAGGGAACAGGTAAAATTGAATAAAAAAATCCGGGCATAAGGGTAGAAATGCCCTTATGCTTATTTATTAAAAATAAAATTCGATAAACAATGAAAAAAATATATTTCTTTTTAGCAACGCTCCTGGTAGCCGGTTTTTCTGCATGTTCGGACGAGGTGGGTCTTAATGTGACTCCTCCGCAATCGTATCCGCAAGAAGCTCCGCAGGTGATTGAAGGTTTTACCGTAGCTCCCGGCGATGATTTCAAATCGGACTCACCTTTGGTGCTGACAGAGGAAGAACAAGTATTTCAAGTGGCAAAAGTAACGGCTACGCCGGTTATGGCGGAAGGCGCAACGGTAATGTTCAGAACCGAAATTTCCGATACTCCGGATTTCGGGAATGTGGTAGCATTACCCGTTACAAGCGCCGATAACGCAGCAACAACGCTCTCGTCCGATTTAAGCGAAGCCGTGAAAACGTTATTTAACTCGAAAGCTCCCGATGAACATACTATTTATCTGAGGAATTATATTTACATTCTGGACGGAACTTCGGCCTCCTTGATTTCCTCTATGCCGGCTGTGTTCGGAGCTTACAATGTTACGCCTTATTCAAATGTCATCATTGAATCGGCTTACTATCTGATCGGCGATGTAAACGGTTGGAGTTTCGACAATCTATCGGATAACTACAAATTCTATCACAGCGATAAGGATGTGTATGACGATCCCGTTTTTACCATTACGGTTCAAATGGCGGCAAACTCTAATTTCAAAATCGTTCCGCAATCAAGCAAAGATTCAGGTGATTGGGGCGGAGTGCTTGGCAATCCTGAAAACGGCAATACTGACTTAGAAGGAGTATTGGTGGCAGGTAACGATGCCGGAGCGATGCTTGTGGAAGAAGAAGGTTGGGTGAAAATTACCATCAACATGTTGGAATCTACCTATACCATCGAGTTATTGGGCAATCCGTTACGACAACTGTATGTTCCCGGTGCTCATCAAAGTACGGTATGGGATCCTCCTACCGCACCCATTGTATTTTCACCTGATCTGGATTGGAAATTCGACGGGTATGTGTATATGAAAGCCGGAAATGAATTTAAGTTTACCTCCGCTCCCAATTGGACCGGCATCAATTACGGTAATGGCGGAGACGGCGGTGAGCTTTCTATTGACGGTGGCGCCGGAAATTTAAGTGTTTCCGCAGACGGATTTTACCGCCTGACAGTTGATTTGTCGAAAGAACCGTACACCTATACGGCTACAGCCACTGAGTGGGGATTGATCGGAGACGCAACGTCCGGAGGCTGGGATGCTTCTACGTCAATGGAATTGAACACGGCAACGGGTGAATGGACCGTTACGACTGATTTAGCAGGAGGAAAAGCATTCAAATTCCGTGCAAACAATGGTTGGGATATTAATCTCGGCGGCGACGTAAACAATTTAACGTACAACGGAGACAATATTCCGGTTGCTTCAAGCGGTACTTACCTGATTACATTGAAATTAGGTGATCCCAAGGCTTACACGTGTACGATCGTTAAACAATAAATCGATATCGGTTTTTCTATAGAAAAAGGCCGTCCGAACGGACGGCCTTTTTTAAATTAAACAAACAATAAATTCATTCTCTTAATCATGAAAAAAATATTAATTCCGTTTATATTGTTTTGCTTTTCCTTGTCTGCAACAGCATTGGAAATTACACGCATGGAACCGGCTTTCTGGTGGGTCGGCATGAAAAATCCCGAACTCCAGATTCTGGTTTACGGAAAAGATATTGCCCGTTCCGATTTGCAATTCGAATATCCGGGCGTCCGTTTGAATAAAATCGTCCGCGTCGATAATCCCGATTATTTGTTTATTTATCTGGAAATCGGAAAAGAAACAAAACCGGGCGTTATGAATTTGAATTTTGTTCCACAACAACAAGAGGAGGGACAAGCCCAGCCCCTACAACAAACGTATGAATTGAAAGCACGCGCCACAACGACCGGCGCTCAAGGGTTTAATCCTTCCGATGTGTTGTACCTGATTATGCCCGACCGTTTTGCCAACGGAGATCCTTCCAACGATGTTTGGGACGATGAAGATATAGACCGCAATGAACCTTTTGCCCGTCACGGCGGTGATTTGGCCGGGATCAACGCGCATTTGGACTATCTCCGTGATTTGGGGGTAACCGCCATTTGGCTCAATCCGGTTTTGGAAAATATGATGAACAGTCCCGAAAAATACAAATCGTATCACGGCTACGCCATCACCGATTTTTATCGGGTGGATCATCGTTTGGGAACGAATGAAGAATATTGCCGGTTGATTGAAAATGTCCATCAACGGGGGATGAAAATCGTAATGGATATGATCTTCAACCATTGCGGCAACCGGCATTGGTGGATGAACAATTTTCCCTGCAACGATTGGTTGAATCATCAGGACGGTTTTGTACAGACAACGCACAATCTTTTCACTGTGATGGATGTCCATGCCCCGCAATCGGAAATTTCGGGCATGACCGACGGATGGTTTGTGCCGGCAATGCCCGATTTGAATCAGCGCAACCCGTTGTTGGCCGATTATTTGATTCAAAACAGTATCTGGTGGATTGAATATGCCCGCATCGACGGCATCCGTCATGATACGCATCCTTATGCCGATTTCGATTTTCTGGCGGAATGGGTACGTCGGGTTTTCGAAGAATATCCCGATTTTAACATCGTGGGCGAATCGTGGTACGCTGCCGGCGCTCCATTGGCTTGGTGGCAACGCAACTCGAAACTCAATAAAAAGCAGACTTATCTGAAAACCATTATGGATTTTAATCTGATGACGGTCTATAATCAGGCGTTCGATCCCCTTTCCACCGACTATAATCCATGGAAAAGAATCTATGAAGTCATTGCACAAGATTTTATTTATGAAGATTTAGATAATATCCTTGTATTTTTGGATAATCACGATACGAGCCGTTTCATGAAAAAAGACGAAACAAATTTGAACCGTTACAAGCAGGCGTTGGCTTTCCTGCTGACCACGCGCGGCATCCCGCAATTGTATTACGGTACGGAAATTTTGATGTACGGTGAAAAAAGCGAAGGAGACGGAATGTTGCGTAAGGATTTTCCGGGCGGCTGGAAGGAAGATGCCGTCAATGCGTTTACTGCCGGAGGTCGGACAAGTTTGCAAAACGAGGCTTTCAATTACTTGCAAAAACTGTTGCAATGGCGCAAAACCAACCCGGCTGTCGCCAACGGAAAATTGATTCATTACGTACCCGATTGGGAAACGGAATGTTATGTTTATGCAAGAATTTACAACGACAATAAAGTACTGGTTATTTTAAACGGTTCGGACAAAGATCAAAAGCTGTCGCCGGAAAAATACCGGGAAGTGATTGAAGATGCCGATTCGGGAAAAGACATTATTTCGAATACCATCATCGATTTAAAAAAAGAAATCACGATTCCGGCTAAAGGAGTTTATATCATCGATTTAATGTAAATAATATGAATAAAAAATTTAATGGGACACTTCTTTTGTTTTTATTAATGTGTTCAACAGCTATTGCACAGACGCTGACTTCTCCCGATGGGAAATATCAGATGAATTTTTCGCTTTCCGCCGACGGTTCGCCTGTTTATGCCTTGATTTACAAAGGAAAAGAAGTTATAAAGCCGAGTAAATTGGGATTGGAATTGATGTCGGAAGGTGAAAAACACACCTTCGAAAATTTTTCTTCCGAAAAACAAAAAGAATCGGAGGCCCAAAAAGTTGAAGCCAATTTGTACAGCGGATTTCAAATCACGAACACTCAAACCGCCGCTTTCGATGAAACTTGGCAACCGGTTTGGGGCGAAACAAAAAACATCCGCAATCATTACAACGAATTGGCGGTTACTCTGAATCAACCGGCAACCACGCGGCAAATCGTTATCCGTTTCCGCTTGTTTGATGACGGATTGGGGTTTCGTTATGAATTTCCGAAACAAGACAACCTGACTTATTTCGTCCTTAAAGAAGAACACACTCAATTTGCCATGACCGGAGACCATACCGCGTTTTGGATTCCGGGCGATTACGATACGCAGGAATACGATTATACGATTTCCCGCCTGTCGGAAATCCGCGGTTTGATGAAAGACGCCGTTACGGAAAATTCTTCGCAAACGTCATTTTCTCCGACCGGCGTACAAACTTCATTGCAACTGAAAACCGCCGACGGGTTATATATCAATCTGCACGAAGCCGCTTTGATTGATTATGCTTGCATGCACTTGAATCTGGACGATAAGAATTTCATTTTCGAATCGTGGCTCACACCCGATGCCAACGGTTCGAAAGGGCATTTGCAGACTCCTTGCGTCAGTCCGTGGCGTACGATTGTTGTCAGTGACGACGCTCGCGATATACCGGCTTCCCGCATTACGTTGAATTTGAACGAACCGTGCAAAATCAGCGATACTTCCTGGATTAAACCCGTGAAATACATCGGCGTTTGGTGGGAAATGATCACCGGCAAAAGCTCTTGGGCTTATACGGATTTACAGAGTGTGCAATTGGGTGTTACCGATTATACCAAAGTAAAACCGAACGGACGTCATGCCGCCAATACGGCTCACGTGAAAGAATATATTGATTTTGCCGCGTTGCACGGGTTCGATGCCGTTCTGGTGGAAGGTTGGAATATCGGTTGGGAAGACTGGTTCGGTCACTCCAAGGACTATGTTTTTGATTTCCTGACGCCTTATCCCGATTTTGATGTAAAGGAAATTCACCGGTATGCGGCAAGTAAAGGAGTGAAAATGATTATGCACCATGAAACTTCTTCTTCGGTACGCAATTACGAACGTCATATGGACCGGGCATACCAATTTATGAAAGACAACGGCTACGATGCCGTGAAAAGCGGTTATGTGGGCGATATTATTCCTCGCGGCGAATACCATTACAGCCAGTGGATGAACAACCATTATTTGTATGCCGTCCAAAAAGCGGCCGATTACAAAATCATGGTCAATGCTCACGAAGCAACCCGTCCGACCGGCATTTGCCGTACCTATCCGAATTTAATCGGCAACGAATCGGCCCGCGGAACTGAATATCAGTCTTTCGGAGGCAGCAAGCCCGCTCTTGTGACCATATTACCGTTTACCCGCCTGATAGGCGGTCCGATGGATTACACGCCGGGCATTTTCGAAATGGATGTTATAAAACTTCCTCCGGAACATCCCTCGCATGTTAATGCGACAATAGCAAATCAATTGGCCTTGTATGTTACGATGGCCGGCCCCTTGCAAATGGCTGCCGACCTGCCGGAAAATTATAACCGTTTCCTCGATGCTTTTCAATTTATCAAGGATGTGGCGATAGATTGGGACGACAGCAAATACCTCGAAGCTGAACCGGGCGAATATCTGACCATTGCCCGTAAGGCGAAAGGAAGTGACAACTGGTTTGTGGGCAATGTTTGCAATGAAAAAGGTTTTACGTCAACGATCTCTTTTGATTTTCTGGATGCGGGTAAAAAGTACATCGCCACCATTTATGCCGACGGCAAAGATGCGCATTACAAAACCAATCCGCAATCGTATACGATTCGGAAAATGGCAGTAACCAGTAAAACGAAATTGACGCAAAAATCGGCGCCGGGAGGCGGATACGCCATCAGTATAATGCCGCAATAAGAGGTTTCAGGAATTATATAAGATGAACAATCCCGATAAATAAAAGCAGATGCTTGATATTTATCGGGATTTTATGATGTCCTCCCGGCTTATAAAATTATTCCGGTTTCTTATTTCCTGTCATTTCTCGTTTTACTCCGAAACCGGTTCCGCCATGTCTGCACCACCCACAACAAAATAATGGCGGCCAACGTGACTCCGATGATAATATAATACTCCGTAAAATCGCCTTTTTCCGCGTATTTCGGATAAGCGAGATAAGATATGACACCCAGATAGATTAACAATCCGACCACCATGATATTTTTCTTTTTAAATTTTCCCGGCATAATCGCTTCAGGTTAAGGGATAAAATAATCGGTGATTTTCCTCAATAAGTACCAAGCAAGAATTTAATATCTGCTATTTTAAACGCAAAGATACAAAGCCACACAAAAGATTTTAAACTTCGCGTCTTTCCGTCTTTGTGACTTGGCATTTAAAATGCGACATACTTAATAGGGTTTGTTGTGTGGTATGATTATTCTTTTTTCCCCGACAGCAACATCGAATATGCCTTGGAATCACTGATGATTTCAAACGCTTTTTGCAACGGCTTGTTTTCGGAATTGATCACTTTGTAATATTCGTTTTGATCGAACAAATCACGCGCCACCAAAGATTTGATCTGCAATTCGATCAACGGCCTCGATTTCCGGTATTGTTCTTCGTCATACTTGACTTTATCTTCTTCTCCCGTTTTGATCATTTCCTGCAACATCTCATCGGTTACTGTAAATTCCTTATTAAACTTATTAAAATCAGGATATTTTTGTTTGAGAACGGTTCCGTTATTTTCAAAATAATTGATGACAAAACGATTTAAAGCACCTCGTGCAACCAAATTCCGATGAAAATCGGTATAGCGGGTTGTGTCCATCGGTACAAAAATATCAGGCATGATTCCGCCGCCGCCATATACCGTCCGACCATACCGCAAAGTCTTGTATTTCAATGAGTCGGGAAAATGAATGCTGTCGGCGCTGACCATTTCCCCATGTTTAAACCGGTCGGTCAGATCTCTCTGATATTGCTCTTCGCCTCCATTATAAGGTTTTTGAATGCATCTTCCGGAAGGGGTGTAATACCGTGCAACGGTCAACCTCATCATAGAACCGTCAGGGAAAGGAATCGGACGTTGCACCAATCCTTTTCCGAAGGTTCTCCGGCCTATAACCACGGCTCTGTCCCAATCCTGCAAAGCTCCCGTGACAATTTCACTTGCCGATGCAGAGCCTTCATCAACCAACACAATCAAATTTTCTTTTTCAAAATCTCCTTTATCCGTTGCATTAATCGTTTGTTTTCCCTGATGAACGCCCTCTGTATATACAATCAGTTGTCCTCCTCCCAAAAACTCATCGGCAATATCGGTCGCGGCATTCATGTATCCGCCGCCGTTACCCTGCAAATCGAAAATCAGGTTCTTCATCCCCTGAGCCTGTAATTTTTTGAGTGCCGTTAAAAATTCATCGTGAGAAGTGGATGCAAAACGATTCAGTTTAATGTAACCGGTTTCTTTATTAATCATATACGAAGCATCCAAACTGTAAATAGGTATTTTATCGCGGATAATTTTAAAGTCGATCAAATCGCTGATGCCTCTGCGCAATACTTTTACATTGGCGACAGTTCCTTTTTTCCCTCTCAAGCGCCTCATGACGTCGGTGTTGCTCATATTTACACCGGCAATGGTTGAATCATTGACCGAGACAATACGATCTCCCGCCCTGATTCCGACTTTCTCCGAAGGTCCTCCGGGAATGGTCGACACCACAAAAAGCGTATCTTTGAGCATGTTGAATTGAATTCCGATTCCGTCGAAATTACCTTGAAGCGGTTCATTCAATTCTTTGGCTTCTTTTGCCGTCATGTAATCGGAATGCGGATCCAGATTTTGCAATAAGGAGACAATGGCTTCTTCGACCAGCGTATTCTGATTTAATGTGTCGACATACAAATTCTCGATGGCATATACGGCGTAGCTCAATTTGGATGCCGCATCATTCATTTTTAAAAACGGCCCTTGAGCAAATCCTGTTGTTGTAAAAATAATTATACAAAAAATGGTAAATGCGATTTTATTTTTCATACGTCAATGTTTTATTATTTTTTCCTCTTATTTTACCTCCACCCGTTTTGTCGGAGCCATATTCCGGTTTCTGAGTTCCACCTGCCGCACGACTTCTTCGGCCAAACGAATAAATGCTTTTCCGGTTATCGAATTTTCATTCAACGCAACCGGAGTTCCGGTATCTCCGCCTTCACAAATGCTTTGCACAACCGGTATTTGACCCAATAACGGAATCTGTAATTCTTCGGACAACCGTTTTGCTCCTTCCTTTCCGAAAATATAATATTTGTTTTCGGGGAGTTCGGCCGGAGTAAACCAGGCCATGTTTTCTATCAATCCTAAAACGGGAACATTTATTTTATCGCTCCGGAACATCGAAATTCCTTTACGGGCATCGGCCAATGCTACTTCCTGCGGTGTGCTTACGATAATTGCTCCCGTTACGGCCAACGTTTGCACCAGTGTCAAATGAATATCGCTTGTTCCGGGAGGAAGATCAAGCAAAAAATAATCCAAATCACCCCAGTCAGCATCCGCAATCAGCTGCCTCAAGGCATTGCTCGCCATTCCGCCGCGCCATACGGTCGCATTGTTTTTATCGACAAAAAAACCCATCGACAATAATTTGACGCCGTATTTTTCTTCCGGAATAATCAAGTCTCGCCCTTCCCGGTTTTCCAAAACGGGACGAGCATCTTCCATGCCGAACATCTTGGGTACTGAAGGTCCGAAAATATCTGCGTCCAAAAGTCCCGCACGATAACCGAGTTTCGCCAGAGCAACCACCAAATTAGCCGAAACAGTCGATTTTCCGACCCCGCCCTTCCCCGACGAAACAGCTATGATATTTTTCACCCGGGGCAATAATTTTTCCGGTTCGGGATGAGTGATTTGCCGGGTATGCACCGTTATATTCCCCTGTATTTCGACATCATTCCCCACATATATGAGAATCGCCGATTCCGCTGCTTTTACCACCGATTTGATAAACGGATCGGTCGCTTTTTCGAATGTCATCGAAAAGCTCACTTTTTTTCCGTCGATACGAATGTCATCATCCACCATTCCCGACTCCACTATATTTTTTCCGGTGCCGGGATATCTTACTTTCGATAATGCATCCAATATTAACTTGGGATAAAGACTCATCGTTATGTTTTCTCTCATTAACAAATCAACTTCCGAACAGTTCATTCAATCGGCCTCTGTGATAGCTTCGATAAATATCGTGAGGAATTTCAATATCCGGCTCTTTGATTTCCGCTTTTTCCTTGACGACAAACTTAAGATACTTGATATTCAAACCCCGTTCTCTCCATTGCTTTTCATAAAAAGTCTGAATGGATAAAATATCATCGGCCACATTCGAATGATATAAATCATCGGTATCGGCTAAAACCGGAAAATCGTTTAATTTTATCATTTCCCAAGTATAAGCATACAGAAAATTACTGTCTGTCTTCAAATGAATGATTCCCTCCGGAAGCAGAAATTTCCGATACAATCGCAAAAAACGACTCGAAGTCAACCGCTTGCCGACCTTTCGCATCTGAGGATCGGGGAAAGTCAACCATATTTCGGCGACTTCTCCGGGGCCGAAAAAATGATCAATCAGTTCTATTTGCGTCCGAATGAAAGCAACATTCGTCAATCCTTTTTCCGACGATTGTTTTGCTCCGGTCCACATTCTGGCCCCTTTGATATCGACTCCTATAAAATTTTTATCGGGAAACAATTCTGCAAGTCCCACGGTATATTCTCCTTTTCCGCATCCGAGTTCCAGCACGATGGGATGATCATTCTTAAAAAATGCATCATTCCAATTTGCCTTCAATTCGAATCCTTTTTCTTTCAATACCGAAAACGGATATTGAAACACATGCGGATAAAAAGACATGTCGCTGAATTTCTGCAACTTATTTTTCCCCATGACTTGTGTTACCGATTCTATTGACAATAATTATCGAACCCGTATCCCGGCTGTTGATCACAAACATTGAATATATTCAGATTCGAAGGGTTTAACAACGATTCCGGTACTGATCCGGTCAATCGGTTTCCTTCCAGATACAAGAATTTCAATGATTTCATGCCGCCCAATTCGGACGGAATGCTCCCCGTCAAATTATTATTCGACAAATTCAATGTCATCAAGACATTCAAATTGCCCAATTCAGGCGGAATATTTCCGGATAATTGATTGTTTCCGGCAGGAAAATCCTCCAATTTGGAAAGATTGCCCAGTTCGGACGGAACAGGCCCGGTCAATTGATTGTCATTAATCGAAAAATACGTCAACTCGGTTAATTTACCTAAAGTCGAAGGGATGGAGCCCGTCAATTGATTATTATCCAAATATAATTGAAGCAAACCGGTTAAATTTCCCAATGATTCGGGAATGGATCCCGACAACCGGTTTTCTTCTATTTCCAAAACCGTCAAACCGGTCAGATTGCCTATTTGTTCAGGAATGGCGCCGGTTAACGCATTAGAGTACAATTTCAATTCTTTTAATGCCTTCAGATTTCCCAATCTGGTCGGGATACTTCCGGATAATTGATTGTTATTCAAATACAAATATTGCAACTTCGCCAAATTACCGATGGCGTCAAGTATGTTTCCCGACAAGCCATTATCGCTTAAAGACAAATATTCCAAATTCGATAACGAACTTAAATCCGGAATGCTTCCGATGAACTTATTATTCGACAAATTCAATCTTTTCAATGATAAAATACTTTTTGCAACGAAAGGAATATTTCCTTCGTATAAATTGCCGCTTAAGGATAACTCTTCTAAATTGGTCAATCCGGAAAATTCCGACGGAATATTGCCCGACAATTTGTTTCCGATCAGAGAAAGCACTTTCAAATAGGTCAAATTTGATATTTCCGACGGAAGTTCCCCCTGCAAATTACCGTTGTTCAGGCTTAATCCGATTACACGTCCGTTCGACACCGTAACTCCCTTCCATGCGGTGATGGGATCGGTCAACGCCCATCGCTTATCAGATGTCCAGTTGCTTCCGCCCAATGTATTGTAAACTTTTACCAAAACAGTACTGTCCGCTCCTCTTTCCAAATTTGAACTTTCGGCTTGTGTAATCACCAAATCGGTATAAACATTGCCGCCTACCTGCTTGAATCGAACAGTTCCCGTTCGTTGTGTGTAAGAATTGGTTACAATTCTCAATGAACAATAATTCGCTCCGGAAGAAATGGTCGGCAAAATAATCCAACCGTTATCGGACGAAACTTCCCAATCGCCGACATTGGAAGCGACCATAACATTTAATGTAGCGCTTGCCGCTGCAATCGATGCGGTGTTCCGGGATAATGCAATCATCGGAACGGTTCCGGTTTGAAGAATTTTTATGGTATCTTGCCCCGCAGCTCCTTTCAATGCTATATACGCCGATCTGGGTGACGTAGACGTATTTGCGGTAACTGTTACCGTCATGGTTGTACTTTCATTTTTGCTCGAAGATGGAGAAATCGTACACCAAGGTTCGCTATTCGAAGCTTTCCAATTGTCCGTGGAATATACCAGGACTGTTTGGCTGCTGTCTCTTTGCGAAAATGTCAATCTTACGGGACTTACCGAAAAGGATTTTACCTCATCGTCTTTGCTGCATCCGATAAGGACGGATAAGCCGATTAATGAACCGATGGTATAAAAAAGAAAGGATTTTTTGAAATGTATTATCATATAGTCTATTGTTTCTTTGTTACAAAACAAAACGATTTTTAATCGTATGATCCGATTTTTATAGAGGTACCCCTCTACTGAAAGTAATTTTTCAAATGTTACGCAAATGTAATAAATTAACCTAAATGGTATTCGGTCATTTTTATTTTATATAAAATAAACCATGTTTAAGGACTGTTTTGGAAGAAATCATCAAAGAATGTATAAAGTAAATGACTTTTACATACGAATAAAAAAACCGACCTTATTCTCAATCATTCATTCGAACGGATTGAAAATGCCGTCGGTTTTTTACACGCAAATGTCTGCTTATTTTATCATCATGATCTTGCTTATGACACTTTGACTGCCATCATTGTTTGTCGCCCAAACAAGGTAAATCCCGGTGCTCACTCTTTCCCCTGATTTATATTTTCCGCTCCAGCTGAATTGTCCGCCCTGAGATTGTCCTTCGTAAATCAAATTACCGCTTATGTCCGTTATTTTTACCGTTGAATTTTCGATTAACCCGGTCACGGATATTATACCGGTATAGTCCGGTTTCACCGGATTCGGATATACATATACATTTGAATAATCGGGTTTCCCTTCGATGGCATCCCCTTTGTATGAAATAATTCCTGCATCCGTTCCGATAAATACTTCTCCGGTGTTGGGATTGATTGCCAATGACATAATTTTATTCGAAAGCAGCGGACTGTTTTCTTTGGTAAAATGATGTATTGTTTGCAATCCGTCTGCACTGACTAAATAAAGGCCGCTACTTGCCGTTCCCAACCATTTCCGGTTTCCTCCGTCGACAGCAATGACATTGATCACTTCACTATCCAGTAAATAATCGGCCAAATTGGTTCCGTCATTTCTGGGAATTTTTATTCTTGTACAAGTAAAATTAGGGCTATATACTATACTCGGATCATTCTTTACATTATTAAATACAATCGGCCCTCTATCTGTTGCTACCCAGATATTTCCGATCCTATCTTCTGCCATGTAATTATAATCCTTTGAATCGAGAGTCAATCCATCTTGATCCGAAAAATTTAAAAACCATTTGTATTTTTGAACTTCAAAATTATCATTATCATCAAAAATCAAAATACCTTTTCCCGAACCATAATTTCCGATAATCCATTTTTGCCCGAATGAAGTAATTCTAAAACAAGGAAACTCTCGTTGAGCCACTTCCGCAAAATACAAATGCTTGTAAGCATTATCTTTCGTCAAAACTTTTATAATATTAAATGTTTGATTATTAAGCATATACAAATTGTAGTATTTATCGTAAATTATAGCTGTGATCCAAACAATACCATTAACATTTGCCTCTGTCAATCCGTCTTTAAAATACTGCTTTTCAAGATTTCCATTCCGATATTCTAATAATCCGTTCGCATAAGTACCTATAAAAAGATGATTGTAATCTCGAGGATCAACCACTACATCCAATACTTCATTAAAAGGAATCTTTATATTACTCCAAGAAGTTCCGTCATATTCCATAAGGTAGCCGGGAGTATTCGAAGCATAAGCTCTTCGTCCTCCGCTGGGCACATACAATTTACTATAATCCGGAGAAAATATCAATTCCGGAGCATTGTTCAAAATAGGGCCATTGGGTTTAATATTACTCAATATTTTTTCACCGGTATTTTTCACACAAACCAACCCTTCGCTTCCGGATGCCACCCAATAGGAATTATTATCGGAAGAAACAGCCGCAGAAGCAGTCGTAAGTCCGGCTATCGTCTCCAATGACAATGTCGTAGTATAGGAATATACCGAAGACGGCGCAGTAACCAACATGCGACCATTGGAAACTGACAACGCTTTGACATTGCTGACTTTAAGATACAATGACCATGCAGAATTCAAGTATTGATAGATTCCGTTTGATCCATTTAATAAATATATTCCACCTTGATATTCAACTAATTGAGTTCCTATCGGAGATCCGGGAATCAAATTCCAGTTTTGATAATCCAACAAATTGTCCGTTAAATTCGCTTTATAAACACCTGCCGATGTAGATGCAAATATTTCCGTATCCGTAATGGCAACTCCATAAACAGGAAGAGCGACATCGTCTTTTTTGATGGTGTATGTAGCCGGTATTTGATATTTGTTCACATCGACAACAACAACACCTATACCTGTCGACAAATAAGCCAGCGTCCCTTTGAAATACACATCATAAATTGTTTTGTCTCCCGTCATGACTTTATTCATGAAATCCGGAACATTAACCACCCCATTGTTCAACATCAAATCAATATTGGCGTCACTGTAGCCGATAAACAAAAGGTTATTCTCTTTACTGTAAGAAATTTTTACAATATTATTGTCATTTAATCCCGTCAACTTGGAATAGGCCCTGAGTTCTCCTCCGCTTTTATCGTAAGAAAATAAAGCGCCGTTGGCAAAACCGAATACCAAATTAGGACTTTCCGCCACTTGAGTCACCGATGAATAAGCAAGATGAGTTCTCCACTCCCCCACCGCCATTTGTGTATAAGCAGTAAATGTAGTTGCAATAACTCCCGATATTATTAAAGATACAATTTTTCTCATGGATTTAATTTTTTTATAAATGTTATCAGTTTTTGGGCTGCACGAGCTCTATGACTTATTTGATTTTTTATCTCTAATTCCATTTCCGCAAATGTCAGATCACAATCCGCCGCTTTAAAAATCGGATCATAACCGAAACCGGACATTCCTCTTTTTTCCCGGATGATTTCTCCATCCACTTTCCCTTCAAACAAATATTCTTTTCCGTCGATAATCAATGCGATAACCGTCCTGAAACAGGCCTTCCGGTTTTTCACACCGGATAACTCATTCAACACTTTATTCATATTGGCTTCGGGATTTTTTTCAACTCCGGCATAACGCGCCGAATAAACTCCCGGAGCATTATTCAATGCTTCAATTTCCAACCCCGTATCATCGGCAAAGCAGTCTTTTCCGAATTTCCGGTAGATATAACGAGCTTTCATCAACGCATTTTCTTCCAACGTTTCTCCTGTTTCGGGAATATCCTCAAAACATCCTATTTCATTTAACGTTTGAACTTCGAATTTGTTGTCTGACAGTTGGATAATTTCTTCCAATTTATGCCGGTTGTTCGTGGCAAATACAAATTTTCTCATCCGTGGTAAAAGTATAAAATCTTATTCATTTTCAGACAGAATATGACCTTTTTTCACATTTTTACAGCTTTTTAGGCTTTAATTTTGTCAAATCCTTTGCCATATACTCCTATTACCGAACTTTGAGAAATAAATGCATCAGGATCGATTTGTTTTACCAAATGAAATATTCTGACCGATTCACTCTTTTTTGCCATTACGATGATGACTTTAACCGGCTGCTTTGAATACCATCCCATGCCGTCAACCACCGTTACTCCTCTGTTTACGTCTTTATTGATTTGATCGGCGATTTCTTTGTATTTACCCGAAAAAATAAAAAATTGCACCGACTGACGAACTCCGTTTACCACTAAATCCACCGTATAGGTCGAAATAAGCATCACCACCAACCCGTATACGATTTTTTCTATGCTGTGAAAAAGCAAATAGGAAGAACTGATGATTATGACGTCGCAATACAAAATGGCTCTGCCGAGTGTGATATTTTTATATTTATTGATAATGGCCGCAACAATATCCGTTCCTCCCGAACTTCCGTTTGCGGTAAAAACGATGCCGATTCCCGTGCCGCACAAAATTCCTCCGATTACACACGCCATAAATGCCTCTTCCGTTACGAACGGAACGGTGATGAAATGTTGAAAAACGGACAGAAACAAGGTCAAAACGGCAACGCCGTAAATCGTTCTGATGCTGAACCGGAAGCCCAACACTTTTATGGCTGCTACGAGGAGTACCAAATTAATGCTTAAAAAGGTAATCCACATCGGAACGCCCGATTTATAATACACCAAAGCACCGATTCCGCTGATGCCTCCGCTCGTTATTTTATGAGGAAGTAAAAAAGCGGTCCATCCCAATGCATACAAAGACAATCCGAAGGTGATAACCACGTAATCTTTGATCGCTCGCGCTTTTTTGGACGTATATTTCTTTTCGATATACATGCAAATGGAAAAACTGCCGGTTAAAAGTTATATATATCCATGTTAATATGTTCGGCTTTTACCTGCTCTTTTAAAAATATCGACGTCATTTCGGCAAATTTATCGGGAGACTCTGATGTGTAAAATCGTGTATTTGAATTTTTGGTACATTTTTCATCCATCTCCGGATGTCGTTTCAAATAATCGGCCAGACTTTCTGCCACGTATTCTCCTTGAAAAAGCAGTTTTACCCGTTCGGGAATATATTCCTTTATCTTATTGATTAATAACGGATAATGGGTACATCCCAATATCAATAAATCGATAAGAGCATCTTCTTTTAAAATTTTGTCCAGATATTTCTTCACAAAGTAATCGGCGCCCCCACCGGAATATTCGTTATTCTCAATGATCGGCACCCACATCGGACAAGCTTGTGAGGCCACGGATATTTCCGGAAACAATTTATGTATTTCTATGGTATAAGACCCGGAACTGACCGTTCCTTCCGTCCCTAATATTCCGATATGTTTCGTTTGCGTTAAACGATCGACGGATTCAACGGTAGGACGAATAATTCCGAGAACCCTGCGTTCGGGATCCCACCCCGGCAGATCTTTCTGCTGTATCGTTCTCAACGCTTTTGCCGAAGCTGTATTACATGCCAATATCACTAACCGGCAGCCTTCAACGAATAATCTCAGCACAGCCTGCCGCGTAAATTCATATACGACATCGAAAGATCGGGAGCCGTAAGGTGACCGGGCATTATCGCCCAAATAAATAAAATCATACTGCGGCAAAATTTCTTTGATTTTGCCGTAAATGGTCAATCCTCCGTAACCGGAGTCGAAAATACCTATCGGGCCGGGTGTTTTTGGCAGATGCATATCTGATTTGAACGCAAAAATACAAAAAAGGATGGATTTGCATCCACCCTCTTAATTCTTTTTATGTATCCCGGTGTTACTTAATGCCTAACTTTGCCTTTATCATGGAAGAAACATCCGTCATTTTTGTCGGAGACAAATATAATGCGGCATTGACATCGATAATGGATGTATAGCCGTTTTCGTCGCCCACAGCCTTAATGGCGTTTTTTATTTTTTCTTCGATCGGCTGCATTAATTGCACTTGCAATTTTTGCATGTCCTGACGCGCAACGTCGTAGAAATTCTGAGTCCGTTGATCCAATTCATTGATTTCTTTCATCCGCATCGCCTTAATACTTTCCGACATCGAGTCTTGCTCTTGTTGAAATGCCGTAAACTTCTTATTCAGCTCATCCCGCATGTTATTCAGCTCTGTTTCAAGCTTACTTGTTTCCGCATCAAGTTTATTTTGAGCTTCCACCCTTTCCGGCATCGCCTGCAAAATATCAGCCGTATTGAGATATCCGAACTTATCTTGCGAAAATGAACTGAATGAACATGTAAAAGCTATTACAAGAACAACTAAAACCTTTTTTAACATATACTAAAATTTAAAATGATTGATACTCGACTGATTTTTTTTGCAAAATTAAGGATTTATTTTGAATATCCTAATTTTGCGAGAATTTCATTGCTGATATCAATTCTCGGAGATGCAAAAATGATATTTGCCGAAGATGCCCTGTCCATTACCATTTGGTATCCTTTTTCTTCGGAGACCTGTTTTACGGCATTATAAATTTCTTCCTGTATGGGTTTCATCAAACTTTCCCGCTTCTTATACAATTCTCCGTCCTGCCCGAAATATTTCCGTTTCAAATCGTTTGCCGCTTTTTCTTTGGCTACAATCTCGTCTTCTCTCTTTTTTTTCATGTCTTCGGATAAAAAAACCACTTCCGATTGATAGCTTTTATACATGTTTTGTGCATCCTGAAATTGTTTTTCCACTTCCACCTGCCATTTTTTCGAGATCTGGTTCAATTGCTCATTGGCCATTTCATACGCCGGAATATTCTTTAGAATATATTCCATGTCGATCAAAGCAAACTTTTGCGCTTTTCCCGAAGCGCAAAATGCGATTGCCGCTATGGTTATCAATACTATCTTTTTCATAATGTTATAATATAATTCTATTTTGGTTAATCAATCAAAATTCTTGTCCGAGCACAAAATGAAGCTGGCTCCCGCCGTAATCTCTCGTATTTCCGATCTTGTCGAATCCGTAAGCCCAATCAAGTCCCATCAATCCGATCATCGGAAGCATGATCCGTATTCCCACTCCCGCCGAGCGTTTAATATCCATCGGGTTGAATCGATTTACATCATACCAGGCATTTCCGCCTTCAACAAATGCTAATGCGTAAATGGTGGACGTCGGCTGTAACATCAACGGGTATCGAAGTTCCAACACCATCCGGGTATATGCCGAGGCCTGACCTCCCAAAGAACCGTCCTGATACCCGCGCAATGCAACGGTTTCGGTTGCATACATGCTGCCGGTTCCCGACATTCCCGAACCTCCCACATTAAATGTTTCAAACGGCGATTTTTTGTATTTATTAAAATATCCGACCAATCCGAAATCCGCTCTCGTCATTAAAACCAGCTTTTCATTAGGCGTCAGCGGCGTAAACGTTTTCGAATCAAATTTCCACTTATGATATTCGATCCACTTATATTTACGCTCCGTATATTCGTTCGCCATGGCGGCATAATCCTTTCCGTCCCAAAGAGAAAAAGGCGGCGTTATATTGAGAGACAACGAGAAAATAGATCCTCTACGGGTATAAATAGGCTGGTCCGTTGAATTCCGGGTCAAATTTATACGTAAACTCAAATTGTTGCAATTTCCGTTTTGGACAATAAAATAATCCCAGTTTTTCATCCGGTATTGCTGATACGAAATTTCTCCGTATATCGTAAAATAATCATCAGGCCAGTTCAATCGTTTTCCCAACCCGACCGATGCCCCGAGCACTTGAAATGAGGTGTTGGGATCGGCATAAGCATATATGGACGTATTGTCATAATCATTACCGCTGTACAAGTAGTTGTAATAATTGTTGGCATAAGTGCTGCTTATGCTTGTCTGCCGGGAATAAAACGCGCCCACAGAAAATGTGTTCGGACGTTTTCCTCCGAACCACGGTTCCATAAAAGAAATACTGTACGATTGATAATAACGGCCGTTGGTTTGTCCGCTTATACTCAAAGATTGTCCGTCTCCCTGCGGAAGAATGCCTCTCCGGTTTTCTGTATTAAACATATTTCTTATGGAAAAGTTGGTAAATCGAAACCCTAATTTTCCCACCAAGCCGGTTTGTCCCCAACCCAACGAAAATTCAACCTGATCGTTGGCTTTCGACTCGAGTTTATAGGCGATGTCCACTGTTCCATCTTCATAATTCGGATGAACATCGGGATTCAAGTTTTCCGGATTGAAATGTCCCATTTGAGCAATTTCCCGTAAAGAACGGATCAAATCTTCCTTGCTGAACAATGCTCCGGGTTTTGTCCGCAATTCACGGCGGATAACGTGCTCGAACAAACGATCATTCCCCTGAATATCCACTTTATTGATGGTTGCCTGCGCTCCTTCAAAGATCCGGAATTCCAGATCCACCGAATCATTTTCAACATTCACCTCCACCGGATCCACCCTGAAAAACAAATATCCGTTATTCATGTACACATTGGCTACTGCGTCATCATCGGACGTAAGCCGTTCTTCCATCTTCTTCTGATTATATACATCGCCGGCGTTCATCGACAATACCTGATTCAACCAATCCGAAGGATAAAGCGTATTCCCCACCCACTGAATGTTGCGGATATGATACAAATCTCCTTCGTCTACCGTCAGGTAAACATCAACCGTTTTATCATCGTATCGGGCTATACTGTCATGGGTGATCTGTGCATCTCGATACCCCATTTCATTGTATTTACTGATAATCAAATCTTTATCTTTATCAAATTCTTGTGCCACAAATTTTTTGGTACGAAAAAGGTTTCTAAATTTGCCTTTTTCATTCGTTTTCTTCATGACCCTCTTTAATTTTCCGTCGGATAAAGCCACATTGCCGTCGATGTATATTTTATGAACTTTTATTTTTTCTTTTTTATCGACATAAATATCAACAATATCCTGATTCTCCAGCGTATTATCGGCTTTTTGAACAATCGTCACATCCGCATCGCGAAATCCTTTTTCATCAAAATAACGTTTGATATATGTTTTGGCTCTGTCGACAATATTGGGAGTAATCTGATTTCCGACCACCAATCCCAATCGGGCTCCCAAATCTTCGCGTTCACTTTTCTTCATTCCGTGGTAATTAATTTGAGAAATACGGGGACGCTGTTTCAAATCGATTTGCAGCCAAATCTTATCGCCGTCGATTTTGGTTGCCGATATTTTCACATCCGAGAAAAGCCCGTGCCTCCAAAAACGTTTGATTGCCGTCGATATTTCGTCTCCTCCGGGAATGGTTACTTCTTCGCCGACGGAAAGGCCCGACAATCCGATCACGATAAAATCATCATAATTGGAAGCTCCCGATACTTTAATATCGGCGATGGTATATGTTTTGGGTGTAGCTGAATAAGAAATAACGGGAAGATTTTCCGATGCAACAGAATCTTTATTCATTTCCTGAGAAAAAGAAGTCAAAATCGAAAATAAAATACCTGCAAAAGCAAGTGTCGTTTTTTTATACATAATTATATTAAATCGTCTTTTAATCGATCGTTTTATTCCGGCCGAAATCAAAGCTGTTCGCTCGTTTTTCCGAATCGGCGCTCCCGCAACTGATAGTCGGATATCGCTTTATACAAATCTTCCTTTCCGAAATCGGGCCAATAGGTTTCGGTAAAATACAGCTCGGAATAAGATAACTGCCACATCAAAAAATTGCTGATGCGAAGTTCTCCTCCCGTTCTGATCAATAAATCCGGATCCGGAATCCCTTTGGTGGTCAAATGTTCGGATACGACCTCTTCATTGATGTCTTCAATGTTCATGTCATTCCCTTTCACCGCTGCGGCAATTTGTTTCACCGCTTCTACGATCTCGCTTTTGGAAGAATAACTCAATGCCAGCACAAGCGTCAACCCGGTATTGCAGGAAGTCTGTTTCATGCAATTTTCCAAACGCAAACGCGGTTCCTCGGGCAAACGATTTTTATCCCCGATCGTCAATAGCCGGATATTATTTTTCATTAAATCCGGCAATTCTCTTTCGATGGCCCAAACCATTATTTTCATTAACGCATCAATCTCTTGCCGGGGCCGATTCCAATTCTCAACGGAAAATGTATACAGCGTCAAATAAGAAACTTTTAAATCAGAGGCCGCTTCGGTTACCAAACGCACGGCATCGACGCCTTTTTGATGTCCGGCGCTTCTGTCGAGGCCCCGACTTTTTGCCCAACGTCCGTTTCCGTCCATTATAATGGCTATATGACGAGGAATCCGCTTTATGTTCACATTTTCTTTATACGACATATCTGTTTGACCGTTATCAAGTTTATCATCCGGTTCCGGTTATTCTTGTCCGAATCAATCCTTTATTTTCCATCCGGCATTACCGGATCTTATTTTCCGTTTTTACCGGCAAAACCCTCCGCAAGTATAAAAATCATAGGTGACAAAAATAAAGGTAAAATTATACCAATCTTTATTTTTAAAGGTCGAACTTTTAATCCCGTAAGGATCGTCCAATGAAAAATCGGGATTCTTGCTCGTCACATCCAAATTATCCTGCAATGTTTTCCGGAACGAAAATTCAAGTCCGACATTCCATCGATGTTTAATTTTATATTTTATCCCCACCCCAAAAGGAATATTCATCCCGAAAAAACTGCCGTTATCGCCGGGTGAAGGAGAAAAAGTCATCCCCACTCCCGCTGACACATACGGAGACCATCTTTGCGTATCCAGATATTTAAATTCGTCACTGTAATTAAAAAAATTAAATTCAATCTGAACTCCCAAATCAAACAGATTTCGGCTGAAACTCACTTGAGTGTTGCCCGGAAAAACATTCGGATACCCTTGAGTATCCCCGGTTATCCCGGCCATCGCCAGATTTGCTTTTACGGCATAACGAAAATTATAATTATACCTGAAAACTCCTCCGAATGTTTCCCTTATACCATGATACATCGAGCGGTTGGCTTCACCCAGATAAAAGGAGGTTCCGAGCATTCCTCCTATTTCATACCGGTATGATTGCGCAAACAAAAAACTTAACGGAAAAAACAATAATAATCCTGTTGTCTGTATTTTTTTTATCCCGGAAAATACCATTTCGATCGTCTGTTTATGAGTCAATACAAAAAGAACGTTCCGGATTGTCCAAAATTATATCCTTCCGGTTAATTTTTATTTAAGTATGCCGCAAAACCGGTTTATATTTTAAACGCTATGCCGCAAAGACGGCAAGATGCGATGTTTAAATTCTTTGTGACTTTGTGCCTTTGCATCTTCGCGTTTTAAAATAGTTAGCTATTAAATTCTGCCTTGTATTGTACTTACTTAAATCCCAATTTATTCAAAAAGCCCGACCACACATCGTCAATCCAGGTTGTTCCCCCGTTCGTACCTCCGAACAACATGATTCTGTTGTCGGCGTTTACACACGCCGAGGCATAAGCACGCGGTGAATACAAATCTGTTATCGCATTCAATGTATCGGCTTTTTGCCATGTCACGCCGCCGGTAACCGAAACATACATGTCGTCGGTGTAGGTTCCGCTATCGTCTTTTCCTCCTATCAAATAATATTTACCGGCATAATAAATCACAACGGCTCCTTCTTTTCCGGCAAAATTCGTTGCTTTTTCGTCGGCCAATTGCACCCAATTCAATCCGTCGGATGTTCGCCAAGTGGTATTCAAAACCGTTCCCTGAGCGTTTTTTCCGCCGGCGGCAATCAATCCGACATAAGCGGCAGCCGGGTTATAGTCGGATGCGGCGCCGAAGCCCGACACCGGAAAATTTGCCGGAATCGCATCACGGCTTGTTTGCCACGTACTGACATCGGATGTCACCCCGAAATAACAAGTTTCGTCGATACTGATCAGCGCACACAACAACGAGGGCGACGTTTTGGTTTCGGGAATGCTTCCGATAAATGTTTTCACCGGCGCGGAAGAAGAAACTTCCGTCCAACGTCCGGCATTTACCGATTGATACACGACTCCGGATGTTCCGGCAAGATACACGGCTCCCTTATAAATCACCATCGAACTTAAATCGGCATCAAAAGGAAATCCCGACAATGTCTGCTCCGTCCATGTGCTTCCGGATGCAGAAGAATACAGGACGAAACTTCCGTTTATTTCGGCAAAGGTATAATAAATCCCGTTAAACAGGATTGTCTTTTGAAAAGATACCGGCCTGTTCAATGCCTTATCGGTCAATTGTGTCCATGAAATCCGGCCGCCTTCCTGCCGGTGAATGTTCAATTGCGCCGTGTAAGTCTTTTTATTGATTCCGTCGCGGGAATAAACAATCAATTTTACCGGTTGAGTAAAATTGACGGAATCCGAAGGTGTCCAATTGATCGTATCACCGGTCGCACCCGGTATCATCATGATGCCGGCGGCCGCATTGGTCGTAACGGAACAAAGCGCTTTCGTCAATTTTGTTCCGTAAGGCAATGAATCGATATTATATATTAATCCGTTTAAATGATCAATGGTAAACGATACACCGGCCAACACCGGTACAGAATCGGTCGACATCGAAAATGAATAAATTTGTGCATCAGAACCGGCAACGCCGGAAGTATCCGTGTTATCATCGCTCAAACAGGACATAAAGCCCAGCAACTGAATAAAAGACAGGATGGATAACAATGCTTTTAACTTCATTTATCTCAAATTTACAAAATGAGTTGCAAATGTAAAAAAAAAAAAACTCCGGGAGTCATCAACCCATAGTTTTATGAAAAATTAGAGATTGATCTGTATTGAGATGAGCTTTTCATCGGGAATCCGTTATTTTTTATCGAAACCAGTGATGAATCCCCGTATTTTTCGATGCTCATGACTTCTCCGTATAGAACAGGCGCCTGAATGCCGCCTCCGAATGTTTTGCCGGCAATTTCAATACGCGCCTCATCCCAAATTCCGGCATCGATAAAAGCCTCCAACAATGTCCTTCCGCCTTCTACCAGAAGGGATTGAATGTTTCGTTTATATAACTCGCACAAGATTTGGGGGATGATATTCCGTGAAAAATCCAGACAAACGTATTCGACATTTTTCCGTACCGGTGTGTCGTTCTTTGCGGTAAACACTATGGTTTCGGTTTCTCCATTCAACAATGCGGCCTGCTCCGGGACACGCAGTTGCCGGTCGATGAAAATCCGGACGGGATTCCGTCCTTCCCACAAACGCACCGTCAGCGAGGGATTGTCTTTGATCGCGGTATTGGTGCCGACCATAATTCCGCCCACTTGAGACCGAAATTTATGGAGTTTTATTTGTGTGATCTCATTGGAGATTACCGCCGCCGGTTCTTTCTCGTAATCGCGGATGACGTCGATATAGCCGTCTTTGGTTTGCGCCCATTTCAGTACGACGTAAGGTCGTTGCCCGGTATGAAAGGTAATGAAGCGATTGTTTATTTTCCGGCATTCTTCTTCCAATACACCGACGCTGACTTGTACGCCCGATTCCCGCAACATCCGGATGCCGCGTCCCGCCACTTCGGCAAAAGGATCTTGAATGCCGATCACCACCCGCGGTATTTGTTTCCTGATGATTAATTCGGCACAAGGCGGCGTTTTTCCGTAATGTGAACAGGGTTCGAGACTGACATACAAGGTGGAATCTTTCAATAATTCCCGTTTTTTGACCGATGCAACGGCATTTACTTCGGCATGGGCCCGGCCCGAAACGGAGTGAAATCCTTCTCCTATGATTTTATCTTCATATACAATAACCGCACCGACAACCGGATTCGGTATCGCATTCGACCGTCCGTTGACCGCCAATTGCAAACAGCGCTTCATGTATTTTTCATCAAACATTTATGAATTTACAATTTGACGATTGACAAATTTTAATGTTATTTCTTTCGGGTTTGCATGTAGAGACATGGCATGCCGCGTCTCTACGGCGGTATCCTCGTAAATCCCGTTAATTCATTTGACTCGCGCTGATCCGATTTATCTGAGCCCGCATAAGCAGATGGTAAAAACCTTATTTTCCGGAAATTTCCTCAGTAGCTCCTGTGTTGCCCTTTAACTCGCCCTTATTCCCTTATTGGCCATGATTTAACAAGAAGAGAATAAGGACAAGTGGGGTATAGATTGCCCGGCTACTAAGCTTGCTTTTTAGAATAAGGTTTTTATCTTAAAGCATATTGAAAGAAATCGTTTATATTTTAAACGCCAAGTCACAAAGACAGAAAGACGCGAAGTTTAAATTCTTTGTGACTTTATGTCTTTGTATCTTCACATTTAAAATAGCAGCTACTAAATTCTGCCGGGTACTTACTCCCCCACCCCACCTTTAACTCTTAATTCTTAACTCTTAACTTCAAAGCGTTCCGCTTCGGGCGATTACGTCTGCGTTTATTTTTTTCACCAATCCTTGAAGAACGGTTCCCGGACCGATTTCGATAAATTCGGATGCTCCGTCGGCTATCATGTTTTGAACACTTTGCGTCCAACGAACGGGTGACGTCAACTGTGCGATCAGATTGGCTTTGATGGTCTCCGGATCCGTTTCGGGACGGGCATTTACATTTTGATAAACGGGACAAACCGGTTGTTTGAACGTGGTTTTTTTGATCGCTTCGGCCAATTCTTCTTCCGCCGGTTTCATCAACGGAGAATGAAATGCGCCGCCCACCTTCAGTTTCAGCGCTCGTTTTGCGCCGGCTGCCGATAATTTTTCGCAAGCGATGTCTATTCCTTTTTCCGAACCGGAAATAACGATCTGGCCGGGACAGTTGTAATTGGCGGGTACCACGACTTCATCTATGGAAGCGCAAATTTCTTCCACTTTTTCATCGGGTAAATTCAATACGGCCGCCATCGTCGAAGGGGTGGCTTCGCATGCTTTTTGCATGGCGCGGGCGCGGGCGGAAACCAATTTTAACCCGTCTTCAAATGACAAAGCGTCTGCCGCAACCAATGCCGAAAATTCGCCTAAGGAATGTCCCGCCACCATATCCGGCCGGAATGCGTCGCCCATGGCTTTCGCCAAAATGACGGAGTGCAAAAAAATGGCCGGCTGAGTGACTTTGGTTTGCCGGAGATCTTCATCCGTTCCGTCAAAGATTAAATCGGTGATCCGGAATCCGAGTATATCGTTTGCTTTTTCAAACAATTCTTTCGCCTGCGGTACAGTATCATACAAATCTTTCCCCATACCGACGAACTGTGCTCCTTGTCCGGGAAATACATACGCTTTTTTGCTCATCTTATTTTTTTGAATTAAAAACCGGGTGCAAAGGTAGTAAAAATAAAACAAAGAGGCTGCCTCCTTTCGAGGCAGCCTCTTTTAGTTTGTCCGGTATTTGTAAAAATGATGATGATTAAAGTTATCGTGTTCCACCGGCCCACCAAACTTTTTCGGTATAGACATATTGTCCCTTGTCGCCGTAAGCCTCTTTTACATTCAAATTAGCCGAAACATCAGAAGTTCCATATGAATACCTTAATGGAAATTTCGTACTATTCAGAGGATTATCTAATTGAATGAAGGATGCTTCTCCCAATGCTTGAAGACGGCGGTAGTCATTGTAAACTTCCAAAACTTCTCCGTTGGCACCATACAATCCGAGGTATTTTTGAATCATTGTTTCTCGCAACGGATTAGCGTCAAACAACGGTTTTACCGAATCATCGAAATAATCTTCGGCTACTTGCGGATCATCTAACGTTGTCTCAGCTTCAATACCTCCGTAATTCAATAATAAAGGAGAATTAACGGCTGCATGAATAGAATTGGCCAAGTTAGCAAAAGCAGCGGTTATTGCTTCCTTAAGAGCAACTTCGGCGTCACTTATTCTATTTAAACGACATAAAGCTTCCGCTTCGATAAATTTAAGTTCATGATAACTGATTAAGTGTGTCGGAGCAGTTTGAGCTCCTACAATAACAGACATGTCATAATGATCCTGCAACTCTATCGGGTTTCCGTTAGGAGCTGCATTTATTTCGGCAGGATCCGTAATTTGTTCCCAATCGGGAATCATATATAATTCTGCGGCTCTCGGATCGTTACGGCTCACCAATTTATTCAAGAAACTTTGACTTGCCCCCAAATAATCCCTATCTGCATAAAGCGAGAAATAAGGATTGGATGCATTGGCTCCGTCATACAAATTATATTTTAATTCCTCGTCGGGAGATGCAAAAGACTTGGAAATATACGTTAAAATATTATTCAAATCTTGTGTTCTATTCGCGCTTCGATAAAGCAACCGCATTGTGTATCGCGCTTTTAATGCATAAGCTGCTTTAATCCAAGAATTACTCGATCCTTTATAAATGACATCTTGATTTCCCAATGTATTGTCTGCGCCCTGCAAATTCGAAATTGCCTCATCCAAATAGCTCATGACATCTTTATAAATATCTTCTTGTTTATCCAATTTAGGCTGTTTGGTCAAATTAAGATCGCCGGCTTCGGAAAACGGAGTATCACCGAATAAATCCGTCAATACCGCTGCATTATAAGCCAACATGATTTGTGCCACTCCGAGGGTACTTTTTTTCTCTGTCTCACTACCACCTTCCGAACATTTCGAAATGACAATTTTTGCATTTTGAATATTGGTATATGCAGCATTCCACTGGTTATTATAGGTACTCGAACTTGAGGGGCTCACATTACGAATTTCAGCGCTGTACATTTGACCAAAGACCCCTACTTCATGTTCGATGTACATAGACGCATAAAATGATAAATCCGCACCGACCACATTAAATGCCGTGGATGTCAATATCTCGGTAACAATAAATTTAGCATCGACATCTTGAGGATGATTTTTATCTTCATTAATCTTATCCATCTTATCTTCCGTGCAAGATACGATGAAAAAAGAAAACAGAACGAACGATAAACCCAATAAAAAACTATATTTTTTCATACTTTTAATCGATTTTAAAATTTAACTGTAAGTCCTAACCCATAACTTGATGTCTGAGGTAATGAAAAACGCTCAAAAGCGCCGCTCATATTATCATTTCCTTGGCTTGACTCCGGATCAAGATAAGGATAATTCGTCCAAATTAAGATGTTACGGGCAAATGCACTGGCGGTCAGTTCAAGCCATGATCTTTTAAACACCGGATAAGATACCGATAGCTCTCTCATTTTAATAAATGAATTTTTGAAAATAAATGATTCGTCAATGTCATTAATTCTTGTATAATATTTTTGATGTGCATTAGCTCCTTGAACTACTATATCATTCGTAACATATTCGGGATTTTCGTCTGTTCCGATATTTTTCACCCCGTTTACAATCAAAGGAGTTTCACGGTTTTCCGTATTTTTCCCCACACCATAATAGTCTAACATCTGGGCAGTCCCCCCATACATGTGACCGCCTTGTTTCCATTCAAATACAGCATTGAGCGTGAATTTAAATAATTTTAACGTTGTATTGGCACCCAATATAAAGTCGGGGGATACTGAACCTATCACTTTATCTTCTCCGGCCATTGGTAACCCGTCCTCATCTACAACAATACGACCTTTATTATCCCTCAAATAAGAAGCACCGTATATTACCGGAAATTTATCTCCGATCCCTGCGCGAACTTGAGGAATAACAAATCCTCCCAAATATATGCTTTCTACGCCGGGAGCCAGTTCGTCAACATAATTATCCACTTTACTCCAATTAAAGCCTAAAGACCAATCTACGTTTTTCGTTCTCACCGGATTAACGGTCAACGTTATTTCATGTGAATTGGTATGAATTTTACCACCGTTGGTTCTTAAATACCAAGAGCCTGTCGACCCTGCCAAAGGCACGTCAAAGATTTGATCCTTCACATTCTGCCGGGAATAGGTGTAGCTCAATGTAATCAAATTACGGAAAAAATTAACATCAAAGCCTAATTCATACGACTTCGTATTTTGAGGTTTCATATCCCGATCATAAACCACTACGTAAGGAGTAAATGCACTCACCCCATTAACCGGATAAACAATCGGAGCATCAGCCCAAAGGCCGCCGTCATAGTTAGGTTTCACAAAAAAGTTTGCATAATAATTTCCGGCCTGGCCGACATGTGCGTAGGATGCACGAAGTTTCGCATAATTCAATACATCCAAACCTTTCAATCCGTCCAATTCCGTCAAAATGAACCCTAAAGACACCGACGGATAGAAGAAACTCCGATGACCTCTCGGCATAGTGGATACATAATCCTGGCGACCGGTCGCATTCAAATAAAGCATGTTTTTATAATCAAAAGACAAACTGCCGAAAAATCCGACTGTTCTTTCACTGTCTTGACTTTCATCACTCTCCTGCGTTACGGTATTATTGAGATGATTCCATCCGGGAAAGTTGTATTGTTTCCCGTACTGGCGATAATATTTGAAATTCTCTTGATTAACTTCATTTCCCAAAATTGCATTAAAGCTGCAATCTTCATTAATTTTCCAATCATAGGTGGCCGTCAACAATGAATTGAAAACATTTTTGGTCACCCCGGTATTTTGAATCTCTCCGGTCTTTCCTGAATGCCCGTAAGCCCAAATATCTTGATAATGTGTCGTATAAGTATCGTCACCTATCTGGTATTTCACATTAAGTTTATGATTTTCTGCCAATTGGGTAAAATAATTTGCATATATATTACCGTAAAAACGATTCGTTTTTTCGGTAAACTTTTCATTCTGAACCAGCCAAGGTGCATAATCAAATCCGCTAATAGCTCGATATGCGTTTTGGCTATAGGGATCGTCGGCATACGACGCTGGAATTCCCATCAAGTCATAAGAAACAGGAGCCCCGTAAACAGTGGCTACCACTCCGTCATTGGCCGTAGGCATCTTTTTAATGGAAGTATTAATATAAGTGCCGATAAAGCCGGATTTCCAATGATCATCGAGTTTCGTTTCCGCACCGATCTTACCAAGGTAGCGATCCATTCCGGTAGTCGGAATGATACCCGTTTGATGGGTATTTCCGAGAGAAACCGAATAAGTTGTATTGTCAGTGGCTTGACTAACATTTAATGAATTATTGTAAGTAAACCCTGTATTAAAAAAAGCTTTGATATTATCATAGGTTTGAGGACGCACCCATGGATCTAATCCCGCATTTTCCCTTTGCGGTACATAATACATTCCCGGATGTCCGTTATTGTTTCCTCCATATGTCGGGTCATTCGGCAAATCGCTGATCTTCGGGCCCCAAGAAGATGATGTGACCGGTGCAAAAACAGCTTGACCACGTCCGGAGTTATAAGTTCCTTGTGCATAAGTTTGTTGCAAGTCGGGATAGCGGGATATCACATCCCAACCCACATTCGTATTGTATGTAACCTGTGGTTTTCCTTTGGCTAAACCCTTCCCGCTTTTTGTCGTAATAACAATCACCCCGTTAGATGCTCTGATCCCATACAAAGCGGCAGCAGCTTGTCCTTTCAATATAGATATGGATTCAATGTCATTCGGATCAATATCTACCCCTCTGTTCGCATAATCGGGACCGACGACTCCTCCGTTTCCGAATTCACCATAGTCAGAGGTAAGATCCGCAGTGGAAGCCACCGGCATACCATCAATCACATACAAAGGTGTATTACTCTCGGTAAATGACCGCGCTCCACGAATAATTATTTGAGAAGATGCTCCCGGCATACCACTGGACGATTTGATATCGATACCGGAGGTTTTTCCTTGTAAAGCTCCCGCCAAACTGGAATTCGCAGCTTGCGTCAACTCATCAGAATTCACCGTTTGTTGAGCATATCCGAGTGCCTTTTTTTCACGAGTAATTCCCATTGCTGTTACAACAACTTCATCCAGATCTCTAGCCGAACTTTGCAACACTACTTTCAAATTACTTCCGACAGCCACTTCTTTACTGATCATTCCGATGTAATTAACAACCAACGTATGATTGCCGGCCGGAACATTTATATTAAAATGTCCGTTTACATCGGTTACCGTACCGACAGAGGTGTTTTTCACCAATACCGATGCCCCGATAACAGGGTCTCCGTTCTCATCTACAACTGTTCCACTCGAACCGGTTTGGGCATTCGCCCATACCCAACCGAATAGAAAGAAGGCTGATAGTATTACAAATTTTTTCATAAATTTGACTAAAAATTAACTAATGATTACTATTTACTATAAACTCTTTACACAAATGTAACAATATTCTGCAAAACAACATGATAATATCGGCTGTTTTTGATAAATACCTCACAATTTGTAAGCAAAACGCCCATTTTACAGCACATTGTACGAATACTTTCTCACACCCGAAAAATACCTGAAAATAAATTAACAATTTAATAATCAATCAATTAACGATATGCATTTCGGATATTCCGAATATTAAAAAATGCAAACAAATTAAATCGAAAAGAGGAATATATATCTTTTTTAACTTCATTTTCTAATAAAATGACATTGATCATCAAATTTCAAATGAATAGATTTCCGGCATTTTTTTTACAATAACTTTGAAACGAGTAGACGAGTTTCGGGTGCCACAAAGCCGGACTCATTTACTTGTCTTTTATCCTCATTCCGGCTGTTCTGTGGATTTCTTTGTGGAAGAGGAAGGTTGTTTTGAAAAATGACTTTTAAGAAATGTATCCGGCTAACTATCAAATCAATAAAAATACGACTGAATTTTAATCGGTCAATAGTGAAAGATTTTGAGTATCTTTGCCACACAATATTCCGGTACGTGAAATCTGCATGAATTTAATCTCGAAACAACATTTTGCCGGGTCATCTGATTTGTAAATCGTAAATTGTCAACTTGTAAATAATATTTTATGCTTTCTTATATTACCTGGACTGCCGATCCGGCCATACTCTCTGTTTTCGGGCGCGAAATCCGCTGGTACGGACTGTTCTTTGCCATCGGTTTTTTAATCGGGTATAAGATGATCGAATACATGTTCAAAAAAGAACAAGTTCCGCCGGCCTGGGCCGATAAATTATTTATTTACGTCATCATTGCAACCGTTATCGGTTCTCGTTTGGGGCATTGTCTTTTTTACGACTTTGAATCGTACATAAGAAATCCGATCGAAATCTTTAAAATATGGAAGGGAGGATTGGCCAGCCACGGCGGAACGATCGGGGTCATTATCGGCGTATGGCTGTATTCCCGCAATGTGACGAAACGAAGCATGTTGTGGACATTGGATCGGCTGGTGGTTCCTACGGCATTGGTCGCTTCGCTTATCCGTCTGGGGAATCTGATGAATCACGAAATCTATGGTTATCCGACCGATGTTCCCTGGGCTTTCAAATTTATTACCAACATTCACGAATATCAAACGGGAGCGCCGCCGATTTTTTCGGAACCGTCCCATCCCACTCAAATATATGAAGCTTCGGTTTATTTTTTAACTTTTATTTTATTGGTATATTTATATTTTAAAACCGGCGCCAAAGAAAGATCAGGATTGATTTTCGGCATTTTCCTGACGCTGGTGTTCCTCTCCCGTTTTTTTATCGAATTTATCAAACTCGATCAGGAAGCATTCGAAGAAGGAATGATTCTCAACATGGGACAATTGTTGAGCATTCCGTTTATCATCGCCGGTATTTATTTTATGTGTCGCGGACTGACAAATAAAGCCGGAACGGCGACTCCTCCAAAGACTGCTCCGGGAAGTAAAAAGAAATAGTCGTTCATTTATAAATCGGTCAATGTTTAAACCTGTCTCCATATCCGATCATATTTATTATGTGGGTGTCAATGATCGCACCAAGCATTTATTCGAAGCATTATGGCCGTTGCCGTCGGGTGTATCGTACAATTCTTACCTCATCGACGACGAGAAAGTGGTACTGATCGATACCGTCGATATTTGTTATTCGGACATTTTCTTCAAAAAAATCGATCGGATATTAAGCGGTCGTTCCATCGATTATCTGATCATTAATCACATGGAACCCGACCATTCCGGATCGTTGCGTTTGTTGAAAAAGCTTTATCCCGGCATTCAAATCATCGGAAATAAAAAAACGTTCGAAATGGTAAAAGGTTTTTACGATGTCGACGGGCCTTTTCATGAAGTGAAAGACGGCGATGAATTGTCGTCGGGAAAACATACTTTGCGTTTCTATATGACCCCGATGGTGCATTGGCCCGAAACTATGATGACGTATGAAATTTCGACCGAAACACTTTTTTCGGGAGATGCCTTCGGTTCGTTCGGCGCCCTCAACGGCGCTGTCATGGATAAAGATTTCAATGCCGATCCGTATTGGGACGAAATGTACCGGTATTATGCCGACATCGTGGGAAAATACGGATCGCCGGTGCAAAAAGCGCTTCAAAAATTATCGGCTGTTCCCGTTAAAACGATCTGTTCCACACACGGACCTGTATGGCAGGAGCATATCCCGCAGGTTATTTCGGTTTACGACAAACTCAGCCGTTATGAAGGGGAACCGGGTGTCGTGATCGCTTACGGGAGCATGTACGGCAACACCGAACAAACGGCCGAAGTCATTGCAAGCGAATTATCCGCTTGCGGCGTAAGGGATATTGTAATGCACAATGTGAGCAAAACCCATCTCTCTTACATCATCAAAGACATATTCAAATACAACGGGATCCTTGTCGGCAGCCCGACCTACAGCAATGAATTGTTTCCCGGCATTCAATCGTTGCTGGATAAAATCGAGACGCGCGACATCAAAAATCGTTATTTCGGCTGTTTCGGATCGTTTGCATGGGCAGGTGCGGCAGTAAAACGCATGTCGCTTTTCGCAAAACACGTCGGGTGGGAAATGGTAGGCATCCCCGTGGAGCAGAAATTCACCCTGACGCCTGACAAATATGATGAATGTGTGGCATTGGCTCAAGCCATGGCGAAAAAAATTTTATGAACGATATTTACATTCTCGGGATCGAATCATCGTGCGACGATACTTCCGCTGCCGTCATTAAAAATGATCTGTTGCTGTCGAATGTCATTGCCAATCAGGAAATCCATCAAAAATACGGGGGAGTCGTTCCCGAACTGGCATCGCGGGCGCATCAGCAGAATATTATTCCCGTGGTTCACGAAGCATTGACCCGTGCGGGAATAACCAAAGACGACTTGAACGCCGTCGCCTTTACGAGAGGTCCCGGATTAATGGGTTCTTTGCTTGTCGGGACTTCTTTTGCCAAAGGATTGGCCTTGTCGCTGCAAATTCCGATGATTGACGTGAATCATTTACAGGCGCATGTCTTGGCGCATTTTATCCGGCAAAACGAAACGGATGCGCATCAACCGGAATTTCCGTTTCTCTGCCTGTTGGTTTCGGGCGGCAATTCCCAGATTATATTGGTGGAAGCCCCCGATAAGATGAAAGTTATCGGGCAAACCATCGATGACGCCGCGGGAGAAGCTTTCGACAAATGTGCGAAGGTGATGGGGTTGCCTTATCCCGGAGGGCCGGTGATCGACCGTTTGGCCAAAGAAGGAAATCCGGATGCTTTTAAATTCAGCAAACCGCAAATCGCAGGATATAATTACAGTTTCAGCGGCCTGAAAACTTCATTTTTATATTTATTGAAAAACCGGTTAAAAGAAGACGCTCAATTTATCGATGCACACAAAAATGATTTGTGCGCATCGCTGCAAGCCACCATTATAGATATTTTGATGAACAAACTGCGAAAAGCCGCCGATGATTTAAACATCAATCAGGTGGCCATTGCAGGAGGCGTATCGGCCAACTCGGCTTTGCGTAAAGCCTTTATCGATTACGGAGAAAAACATTTCCGGAAAATTTATATTCCGCCTTTCTCCTTCACGACCGACAATGCCGCCATGGTCGCCATCACCGGTTACTTCAAATATCTGAAAAAAGAATTTTGTCCGTTGGATGCCACAGCTTTCGCCAGGGTGGAAATATAGTCCGACCGGGATAACATGCTCCTTTTAACCCTCATCGTGTCGGCACTTTCAATAAAAAAACCGCCTGAAAGAATATTCTTTCAGGCGGTTTTTTATTAGATCAAATCTTTCCGTCGATTATCCCCGATAATCCTCGGATAAAGATTTGATCTACGAACATAATAAATTCCAATCTTCCGAAATCGTATTATTCTTCCGAAGCAGTTTCTTCAGTAGAAACAGCTTCTTCACTATCTTCCGATTTCTCAGCCTTTTCATTGTTACCCTGAATCATTTGCATGGTTTTAGCCAAGTCTTTCAACACTTTATTCAATTCAGAGGTAACACTGTCGATTCGTTTTTGAATTTTTCCTTTGATGAAGAAAGGTACGGAGTAGTCATCAATATGCGGATCACGAACGCTGGAAAAGACTTTTCCGTCTTTTTCCAAATCGTCAAACCAATAAGAAATGGGCACTGCCAACACTTCTGACACTCTTTCCAACACTTCCACCTTCATCGATCTGTTACGAATCATTTGATGCAGGCCTTGTTCCGTAATATTAATTCTACGGCAGAAATCTTTTATCACGATTCCCCTTTTTTCCAGTTCCGGTTTAATTTTATCGTAATTCATAAATATAAAATATATAAAGGATAAATAAATAAAAATATTTCAACTCACTCAAACCTCCGAGAGCGCTTCACTCTCATCATAAAAAACACATAAAGATTACACCCTTAAGTTTCCTTTTTCAGGATTTTACCTTTTAATAATAAAATAACACTTCGGACACCATTTCGTTCATTTCGAACATTAATATTTTTTATAAAAAGCATAAAGATAAAAAACTTTGAATAGTTGTCTTATATAGGTTTTCTTTCTTTTTCTTTGTCCAATCGCATCCTTTTTTCAACATTTAAACAGATATTTATACCTGTAATGTATAATCGAAATATATTGTAAGTACGATTAAAAGGGATTCTTCTTAAATATGTCAATTAACATTAACTAATTTTAACCCAAAAAACCTCAAAAAATCACAAAGATAAAATAAAGTCCACATGAATTCAAAGAATCGTCTTTTTAAAATTACGCCGTCAAAACTCTTACAATAACGGATACAAATATAGTACTATTTATATGTTAAAAAAAATCTATCCAAATAATTCATATTTTTTAACTAAAATAAGTGCCTTTTATAAGAATTTTACCTTATACATACTCTAATCATCAGTAAATTTTTGAATCAATACCGGTTGCAGCGTCGAAAACTCAACTTGAAAATATTGTACAGATTATTTTATTTCTTATTTTTACATCACCATATTCTTTAAAAAAAAACCGAATAATTTGGTTTTTACACAATCGACTTATTGCCGGAATAATCCGGGACAATGATTATTCATTCCATATTCCGGTAAATTATACAATCCTATTTTTTTAAGATCAATAAAAAATCCGCACAACTTACGACGGCAATCTATTTTGCCCTAAAATCCTGTATTCTGATTGATGCAAACAATATAAAATTTGCTTGTTCAAGCGGCTGAAAATAACCCGGAATAAATACGGCCGGATAAAACCTTTTTACGAACACTTTGTTATCTTTGCAGAACCGAACCTCCATAAAACCGAAAAATGAACAGTAAGAACGAAGACATTTTAAAGAGATTTCATGAGTCATTGGAAAACATGAAGGGCAATATCCATATCATCGAGTCTCAAATTGATGTCGATATTCAAATGAAATTTTACTCCTATTCAAACAATTTGAAAGAAGAGAGCAATCATGCCGATTTGGAAAGGGAGGAAGAATTACTGTTCTCTCCCGAAACATCGTTAGAAGAAAAAAAACACAGCTTGGCCATGATCTCGAACATTCCCGATGTCAAGGCTTTCCGGCTGATCGAAAAATATACCGCCGAATCCGACCCGGAGCTGAAGGATTGGGGCGCATTATCCCTTTTAAAGTCAAGAATAACCTTGGAAACCGACCTTTCGGATGAAAAGCAAATGGTTATATCGACAGGATTGGGAGGAAAAGACAACAAATTACGCTTTTTCATCCTCATTCTTTCCGAAGGAAAAGAGGCTTTTTCCGATTTTCAAAAAAAGACCATTCAAAAGGAATTTTCGTATTTCCTTGAAAAATCAGACTGTGAAACAGAGGAATTCGTCATTCGTGATAATTATTTTACATTATTGATTCTTGTTCCCATCATGGCCGATTTACAAGAAATCTTCGACGCTCCGCTGAATGAATGCAATCAATACGGCAATTTTCTGAACAGGGATTATATCATTACTAATGTCAGAAAAATTCCGACGGAAGAAATCAACGAATTATTGACTAAAATGAAATAAGGATTCTATTCATTGAAGAAAATATATACAAGCATCGATCAATGATCGCACCTAATAAATATATCATCATTTTCTCGGTTGTTTTCTTCACGGCTAATTCCGGAACTTCCGGTGCACAATCTATTCGTACCATCGACAGAGATATTTTGGAAAGCATCAACGGCATAGACAATCCGATTATCAACGGGTACAGCAGTGTGATGTCGACAAGTGCGGTGATTTTGTCGATCGGTCTGCCGGCTTCCATGCTTATATACGGAGGTTACACCGGCGACAATGAAATGGTGCATCAATCCGTAACCATAGGCGCAAGCGTTGCGACAAGCGTCTTGATTTCTTATTTTCTTAAAAATAAATTTGACCGGGCGCGCCCTTATCAAAGATATCCGTCCAATATAGATGCCAGAACAACAGAAAATTCTTATTCTTTTCCTTCCTCTCATTCTTCGGTAGCCTTTGCTTTGGCAACATCTGTCAGCATGGAACATTCTCAATGGTATGTGATTGCCCCGGCTTATTTTTGGGCGGCATCGGTCGGTTTCTCCCGGATACAAATGGGAGTGCATTATCCGTCGGACGTGGTTGCCGGTGCAATTCTCGGCACCGGTTCGGCTTTTTTCTGTCATGAGCTGAATAATTGGTTGTTTCCCGTTCAAAAAAAGAAACCGGATGTTTCGTGGGTGAATTTTGTATATGAACGGTAATCACCGGCGACACGACACAAATAACGACCTGAATTTGTTCCCGGAGTCATAAAATCTCAATATCTTTGCACCTTCTTACTTTGCACTCTCTTTAAACGAAATTCAACAACATGATTTCTTTTTTTAAAACTTCCCGACAAAGCATCATCGCCGTAGAATCACATCCGAAATTTTCGCAAGAAGATGAAAACAAGCTGATCTGGCTTTTCAGTGAAGCAATTCCTCTCAAGGACAGCGAAATAAACGGTTGGTTTATCGGCCCCCGCAAAGAGATGATTACCCCGTGGGCGACCAATGCCGTCGAAATAACGCAAAATATGGGAATCGCGGGAATTTCCCGAATCGAAGAATATTTCCCGACCGACAACGAAAACGCCGAACACGACACAATGCTTCAACGCATGTATCCGGAATTGAACCAAAACCTGTTTACCGGCAACAAGCACCCGAATCCGATTCTTTATATCGACGACATCGCCGCCTACAATGAGCAAGAAGGATTGGCATTGAGCAAAGGCGAGATCGATTATCTGAATGAGGTCAGCAAAAAAATAAACCGCAAACTCACCGACAGCGAAGTATTCGGTTTTTCCCAAGTCAATTCGGAACACTGCCGTCATAAAATATTCAACGGAACATTTATCATCGACGGAGAAGAAAAAGAAAGTTCGTTGTTCAAACTCATCAAAAAAACATCGGAAGAAAATCCGAATAAATTAGTTTCGGCCTATAAAGACAATGTCGCTTTCAATGAAGGCCCGATTGTAGAACAATTTGCGCCGAAAAGCAACGAGACTTCCGATTATTTCGAAACCAAAGACATTAAAACGGTCATTTCCCTGAAAGCCGAAACCCATAATTTTCCGACAACGGTGGAACCGTTCAACGGCGCGGCAACCGGAACCGGCGGAGAAATCAGGGACCGTCTGGGAGGAGGAAAAGCGGGTTTGCCGATTGCCGGAACCGCCGTTTACATGACCTCTTACGCCCGAACCCGAAAGGGCAGAAAATGGGAAGAGTCCATGCCTGAACGTAAATGGCTGTATCAAACACCCGAACAAATATTGATCAAAGCATCCAACGGCGCTTCCGATTTCGGAAATAAATTCGGACAACCGCTTATCTGCGGCTCTGTCCTGACTTTCGAACATGCCGAGAATGATAAGAAATTCGCATACGACAAGGTTATCATGTTGGCAGGCGGCGTCGGATCCGGCACCATGCGGGACAGTTTGAAGGGAACACCCGTACCGGGAGAAAAAATTGTGGTCTTGGGCGGCGACAATTACCGCATCGGGATGGGCGGCGGCGCCGTTTCATCGGTCGACACAGGGCAATACGACAATACCATCGAGTTGAATGCCGTGCAACGTGCCAATCCGGAAATGCAAAAACGGGTATCCAATGTTATCCGGGCATTAGCGGAAAGCGAAAATAATCCGATTATTTCGATTCATGATCACGGAGCCGGCGGCCACTTAAATTGTTTGTCGGAATTAATCGAATCGACGGGAGGAAAAATAGACATGAGCAAGCTGCCCGTCGGAGACCCGACTCTTTCGGCCAAAGAAATCATCGGCAATGAAAGTCAGGAACGAATGGGATTGTTGCTCAAAAAAGAAGACCTCAATCATGTGCAAAAAATAGCGGAACGCGAACGCGCACCGATGTATGTCGTCGGTGAAACGACCGGAGACATGCGATTCGTATTCGAACAAAAAGACGGACAAAAGCCCATCGACCTGAAACTCGATGATATGTTCGGAAACCCTCCGCGCACCATAATGGAAGATAAAACGGTTGAAGAAACATTCCTCAATCCGGAATATGACATTTCAAAGATAAACGAATACCTCGAAAATGTGCTTCAATTGGAAGCCGTAGCTTGTAAGGACTGGCTGACGAACAAGGTCGACCGGTCGGTGACGGGAAAAGTGGCCCGCCAACAATGCCAGGGAGAAATACAGCTTCCGCTGAGCGATTGCGGTGTCGTTGCTCTCGATTATCACGGAAAAGCAGGCATCGCAACATCCATCGGTCACGCTCCTCAAGCGGCATTGTCCGATCCGGCCAAAGGTTCTGTTTTGTCCGTTGCGGAAGCATTGACCAACATCGTGTTTGCTCCGTTGTCCGAACGATTATCCTCTGTATCACTTTCCGCCAATTGGATGTGGCCCTGTCGTAACGAAGGCGAAGACGCCCGTTTATACAAAGCAGTGGAAGCATTAAGCGATTTTTGTTGCCGGCTGGGCATCAATGTCCCCACAGGAAAAGACAGTTTATCGATGACTCAAAAATACGGAAACGAAAAGGTATTTTCTCCCGGAACTGTTATTGTTTCTGCCGGAGGAGAAGTTTCCGACATTAAAAAAGTTGTTTCTCCCGTGTTGGTAAACGATGCGGGAACAGCTGTTTATTACATCGACTTTTCGTTCGACAAACTACAACTCGGCGGTTCGGCTTTTGCGCAGTCGCTGAATGCAATCGGGAATGAAGTTCCGACCGTCCGGTATCCGGAATATTTTGTCGACGCTTTCAACACCATTCAAGAACTGATCGAAAAAAATCTGATCTTATCGGGCCACGATATTTCAGCCGGAGGAATGATCACCACCTTGCTCGAAATGTGTTTTGCCAATGAAAAGGGCGGATTGAACATCAAATTGGATTCCATTGACGAGAAAGATCCGGTCAAAATACTTTTCAGCGAAAATCCGGGAGTGATTATTCAGGTAAAAGAAAAAAGCGCCGTCGAAAAAATATTGAGTGACAACGGCGTCGGATTTGCAAAAATCGGCGTTCCGTGTAAAGAACGCCGGCTTTCGGTAACAAAAGACGGAACGACTTATCCATTCGATATTGACCGGTTGAGGGATGTGTGGTTTTATTCTTCTTATTTGCCCGACCGGAAACAAAGCGGCGAAGTCTGCGCCAAAGATCGTTTTGAGAATTATAAACGCCAGCCGATCCGACCGGCATTCAATCCGGATTTTACGGGAAAATTAAGTTCTTACGGACTTCCCGAAAAACGCACCGGAAAATCAGGAATCAATGCCGCCATCATCCGCGAAAAAGGTGTAAACGGCGACCGGGAAATGGCGTATTCGCTTTACTTGGCGGGATTTGACGTCAAAGATGTGCATATGACCGACTTGACTTCGGGACGGGAAACGCTTGATGACATCAACATGGTGGTTTATTGCGGCGGATTCTCCAATTCCGATGTGCCGGGTTCGGCTAAAGGTTGGGCCGGCGGATTTTTATACAACGAAAAAGCCAAAGCGGCATTAGATAAATTTTACGCACGCCCCGATACATTGAGTCTGGGAGTCTGCAACGGATGTCAATTGATGATGGAACTGGAGTTGATTTGTCCCGAAGACGATAAACATCCGAAAATGTTGCATAACGATTCGCATAAATTCGAATCCCAATTCGTGGGAGTAACCATTCCTCAAAATCGATCCGTCATGCTCGGCTCATTGTCGGGAAGCAATTTGGGAATTTGGGTTTCTCATGGCGAAGGTAAATTTTCTTTTCCGAAACCGATTGGCGAATACCACGTGATTGCACACTATGCCTACCCTGACTATCCCGCCAATCCGAACGGTTCTCCGTCGGCAGTTGCGGGAATTTGTTCCAAAGACGGCCGCCATCTGTCCATCATGCCGCATTTGGAACGGTCGATATTCCCTTGGCAATGGGCATATTACCCTGTCGAAAGAAAGAACAACGACCAAGTCAGTCCGTGGATTGAAGCCTTTGTCAATGCAAGGAAATGGATCGAAAAAAGTTAAGAGTTAGGAGTTGGATGGTGGAATTATGATTATCAAGCTTTTTATTATTCCGATTCCGACCCAAACGTAGAGGGTGAGTGGTACACGAAACGTTTTGCAGATTGGCGGCAGGCTTGTGCCAAATACCTCCGTTAAGCGTCGGCATTTCATCTGCTATATACAGGTACTTTTTGCAATAAGATTTTCTTTTGCTTCCGTATCATGTCGAAAAATGAGGCCGACTATTTGACAGGTATCTAATTCTTTACAGTCGCCACAAATATCAAAAACATTCCGTTTGAACGCATTTGCGTCAAATATATGATAATATTGGTATCTATCAAAATTAACTCCATTCATCTCTAATACGTCTTTGATAATCAACGGGGTCAATAATATCTGAAAATATATTTTTTGACCGCATAGCGTCTAATGCTTTTTGCACAGCCTCCACATTTCCACCCCCCGGCTTGTTAATATCAATGGTGACATTCTGTACAAAACGAATGTTTTTTAACCATTCTACCAACATGAATGCTTGGTCGGCTTGCTCAACAGTTACAGAAATCGTATTCATGTTCTTTCTATTAATTTGAATTTTTTATTTTTAACTACACACAAGGATAACCCATTTTTCCATAAAATTTGTATTGAAATTATTATTTTGTTATTTTTTCTTTTCGCGACTTATTCTATACGCTGCCCCCACGCTGTCGCCCACTTGCGCTTAACAGACAAATAGACAAGGTCGACTTTGTGACGTTCGAAACTTGTCAACTTGGTTTATTGTCTACTCGTTAATTTGACGGGCTGTACGACAACAAAACTACCGTTTCAGCAGTCTATTGACCAACGAATATGCCGTGCGGTAACCCGAATACAGGATGGGAACCCATCCTCCTTTTTTGGAAGAAACCAAAAATCCGATAAAATTGACGGCTATATTCATGATGTCAAACGGTTTTTTAATCCGCGCCCAATCTTCCGACAATCGAATCTCCTGTTGATCGATACGGTATCTCAACAGGGTTTTTTCATGCAGTACGGCATCGATATTGTTCAAATCCCGATACCTTTTATACTCCGGATTTCGTATCCTTTGATTATATTGTTTCATTTGGGTCATCAAATAAAATTTTACTGAGTTGTTTTACAAGGGGGTTAACAAATATATTTTTTCTGAAAAAATATAAAAAAGCGCTGATCAATAAATAAATTCCTCCCACGCATAAAAAAGCACCTACTTTGCTGTTCCAAATTTCGGACAACTCATAAGCCAATGCCAGAGAAAAGTAAACCAACATGATTACCAACAGCATCAAAGATACCATGATGATTAACAATAATGCAATGATTTTCGACAGTTTTTCCAGCAAATTCAGGCAAAGCAAATCATAATGCATGTATGCATATTCTTTCAAATCATTCAGCGATTTGATGTATTTTCCTTCTTTTTTATTCTCCATACTCATCTTTATTCATCAAGCATAAATCAGTCATTAAAAAACACATAAAGCCATAAAAGCTGTTTTTATGGCTTTATGCCTTGCTACACAACCGGGTGCAAGAAAAAACATCTTTCCGGCAAGAATAGATTATGCCTGCGTTGCATCCGCCGACTTGTGAAATCCTTCTTTTGCCTTCGTTTGAATTTTTTCGATCAGATCATTGATGGTATCGCCCGTGTATTCGGCTCCCTCTTTCACTTTATCCGAAATTTTCTTTCTGGTTTCGGTTCCCTTTTCCGGAGCATACAGTAACGCAATAGCGGCACCCGCTACTGCTCCTCCCAAAAATGCCAATAAACAATTCGCTGTTTTCATAATTTTCAACTGTTTTTATTATTATTTAAAAAATCATTCCCATAAAGGTAAACATTTTCCGCCGATAATGGTTTAATATTTCCGAACATTTATCATAATATTAAGAAATATTAGAAAAACAAGACAACCAAGTGCGTAACGACACCTCCGAACAGAACCGGCAACCACCTGTTTTACCGCGATAAAGCAAACCTCATGGCAAATCCGAAATTCGTCGTGGTAATCGGATAAGACGTCGACGAAACCAACGGTTTATTCATTTGCCGGTCGAAAAATGCTCTGATGGTCAACGCCTTACTGAAATTATAATCGGCTGAAATTTTAATTAAAAAGCTTTCGGTACCACTCACCGCTTCCGAATAATTTTCTTCGACTTTATGAATAATCGACTCTATCCGGCTGTAAGAAATGTCGCCCCGCACATTCAAATCATGATTCACCGCTTTAGAATCTCTCATTTTCAGCACGTTGTTGAAGTTGATGATTTTATATCCGATACCCAGCACAATCTCGTTCTTCAATGCTTCGATCAATTGATTGGCCGACATATTCAGATTCAACGTGCGGGTATTCCGATACTCGCCCGTGCAACTGACATTATTTTTGAACGTGACGGTTATCCCCAGCAACGGAGCAAAAGATTCGGTAATGCTCACCGAAGCAATATCATACTGAAAAGACGGAACCGGTGATTTGGTCTGCACATCCGGCACGAATCCGAGTTCGTTTCCTTCCTCAATTCCGATCCAGCTTTGATACGTTTGATAAGAACCCACGCTGTATGTACAGCGATAGGCATGATTCAACACCACCGATTTCAACCGGTCTTTGATCCAACCGATCTGAGAAAGACCGTCATAACTGATCCGCCAGTTCGGCAACATACTCGCCAACGAAGGAAAAGCCGTCAGCTTAATCGTATTCGGATCGCCTGTGGCATAGGCCGATAAAAAGGCTGGAATCAACACTTCAGGTGAATTTCTGTCGATTTTTCCGGTTGCTTCACTGTACGGATTTCCGCTGTACCCGGGAAATCCGGTCGGATAAGCAATACCTGAATTATAGATGGCTTGAAGCCGGTCGGCAATAATATCCCGATTGACCAAAAATTGTCTGAAAGCCTTGGTTTCAAATCCTTCTTCCCTTTTCGGCATCCGGAATGCAGACTTCAAGGCAATGGTCGTCATCGTGAAATTTCCGCCTTTGGATTCCGGCATCCCGTCATACATGTACTGCACTTGGGTATATTTACTGTCATTCCAGCGGGCATTCAAATCGATTTTCAATCCTCTGACCGGTTCGATCAAAGCCGTCGCCGAAAAATCTTTATTGACATTGGTCACGGCAGGATTGATATTGGTCGAATCCGTCGACAACCAACCTCTCCCGTACGCATCATGAATATAATCGTATCCGTCGACAAGCCCGAAAGCAAATTTCCAACCCGGAGCGGATCCGTTCGAATTACCCTGTCCGGTCCAATCGCCGATGTCCGGCAAAAATCCGGGAATCTGGGTCGAATTTGTTTCCTTGTAAGAGAGCGAAAATCTTCTGATCATCATCAATCCGCGGGCCGCATACTGAGCGGTTCTGTACCAGGATGATTCGCCGGGATCAGGCCCTTCGACGATATTCACTTTCAATGAAATACTGTCGTGGTTTTGAATCCGGATGGTTTTATTGTCTAATCTTTTATATTTCAACGAATAAACCGTATTGTCTTGCCGGTAAGCTTTCACCCGGATATTTTTCGTATTCAGGTTGTGCGTCACGACAACCGCCGAATCTTTAAGCAACTGTACCTGTGTATCGAATTTCTTCTTGACGGGAGGACGTTTCGGCGGCTGATTTTTATTGGTTGTCCGCTGTTGAGAGGAGGAAGAGTTGAACTTCCGGTTTACCTCTTTCAAAAACGAAGACTTATTGTAAAGTCCTTCCAAATTGAAATTACCATCCAACTGATACGTCATTTCATTGGCAATCGTATTCCCCATAATGGTTTCATCATCAATGTAAGCGCCTTTGTCCCAGGTATATCGTGCATTATACTTGGCAGTGGAGCTGATCCAGTCCAATATCGGAATCACCCCGAAAGGCAGCGAATACGACGCATCAAACGTCTGTGCATACGACAACGGAGTTCCCATATCCCGTATACTTTGCCAAACGGCATCTTTCCATTCCCGGTATTCATCGGGATAAAGTTCTTTGTTCACGACCACATTCGGTGTTTCAATCTTTGCCCTTGTCGTATTGTCGAATGAAAATTGCAAAGAACGGCTCAAATTCCACCGGATATTAAATCCTCTGTTCCAATAAAATTCCTCTCTGAAAGCAATCGGCACATTTTCATAAGATCCTCCCGGATTACTCATATCCCGAAGCTGTATTTCGTAATAATTGCGCGTAATATCCGAAACAAAGCCAAAACTGTTGGGTACATAATTAAAATTCATCGCCTGAATCGGTTTGAAAAACGGCGACTTATTCTTGCTTTTCGCAAAAGGTTCCAATGGTTTCACCGCCGACGAATACGCATATGTCATGTTCAGCCGGTAATCTTTCGTCGTTTCCCAGGCCGTGGTCGGATCTTGCCGTCTGTTGATGTTTTGCGAGTATCCGAACGAAAAGTTGGACGGATCGTAAGGCATCGGATTTTTACTTTTTATATCGACTTTCACGCCGGATAAACTGAAGCTGCTGTTGGTGACTTTCTGCTGCGCAAAAGCTTTGATGGAATCTTTTTCGGTTTTATCGGCGGCGGCATCCAAGGCGTCTTTCAACAAAATATCGCCGTCCAACGGGTTATATTTCGGACTGTTTACCTGTTCGGAATACGAATAATAAAACGGCGCCGAGATTTTGGCCTGTTTCGGAAGGAAACGACCCAAGTTCAACGATGCGGCGATATTATACATATGATAATCGTCCAGCCGCCTTTCGCTTACGCTTTCCTCTATCCCGCCGAATCCGGTTGTTTCGATTTGTCCGCCCAAATTCACGCTTCCCAAATCGGACAGCATCACATTTAAATTTCCTTTAGCCGCCCAACCGCCGCTTTCATTAAAATCGGTCAGCCGGAGTTCGTTTACCCATACTTCCACTGATTTGGCGCTATTGGAATTGTTACGGACTCCGATCATGATGGTTTTTATTTCCGATAAGGAAGGATTTCCCATCACCGTTATTTTATTCCGCGGATTATCGGAATCATATTTATAATAAGGAGTATAAAAGGTTACTTTGGATCCTGCTTTTCTCTTTTCGGTATTCCGTTCGAGTTTGAGATCCGTGAATTTTTCAAAGAAAATATCCACCATATTTTCGTTCGGCCAAACAGCCAGCCGGTCTGAAGGAATATCCGAATTATAATCAATACGCGGAGGGGTAAGATTCAACGGAACTTCATATTCATAATAGTTGCTTTTATAATCGGATCCCATCCGGATAAATACCGCCACTTGCCCGTCAGTCAAAGGTTGAGTCGTTTCATTGATAAATTTTTCGGCATGGGCAAACATTTGCAACCGCTTGTACTGACGCATATCGAACCCGGTATTTCGATATACCGCACGCGCATCTCCGGCCGACAAATTTTCGAGCCGAAGCGACAACGCTTGTTCATTGTTTTGCCGAAGTTGCGGCTGGCTCGGATCCAAAATCCGCGACACACCCGGAGGCAATATATAATTCACCGGACTTCTCGATCCGTTTTCTTCGATATTCACGGAAGAAACGGAAAGCGATGCGGTAGTCGACGGTTTCAGGTTCGGGTTATTCAAATCCTGTTCATATTTCCGCCATTCGCCGCGCACAAACTCAAAGGTCCCGAAACGCAATATGGTCGTATCGGTAAATTGAGTCATAAACATCCGCATAAAACGGATTGATTTAAAATCGTTGATGGTACCTTGTTGGCCGGCATTATTTTGTTGAACCGGAATTTTAAACTGATACCAGCTTACCGTTGCTTCTTGTCCGTTTCTCAAACGAACCGTCGCGTCCCGTTTATCGACAACATAATTTTTTCCGACCACTAACGAATCGGGACTGATTCCGACCCGATATTCATAAAAACGTTCGGACTCGCTCAAGGTCATATCTTCATTTATATCTTCAAAATCGGGAGCCGTGCGGGCAGCTGTAGACCAACCGAGCGAATTATCGTTTAAATTGACGGAATTTCCTTCGGTTCCGTTATACCATTTATAGCGTTCGAGAATGTTTTTTTGATCCAGGTCGTAATCTGCGCCGCGATAGTGGTGGTACAAATCACCCGAAGGGGAATTAAACGGAGAAAACGGATCTTGTTCCATTTGAGCGACAACCGCCGGAGAAAGTCTCTGCCTTAAATTCTGTAAATATTGTGCATAAACGGGATACGTCTTTTCCTCTTCGGCTGACAATCCGTTGAGTCCGACATCCTGTATTTTAATATCCGCTTGAGCATCAAACGCATAAACCAACGCCTGACGTTTAGGAACATATCCCCAGATGGATTTGTCCAAAGTGGCGGTGTCGGCCGTAATTCCGTTCTCGTAAAATTTCTTTCCATCTTTCAACACATCTTCCGAAATATCTCCTAAATCGAAGAATAAATATCCGCCTTTGGAGTCCGGTTTGTAAATAAACGGATCCATCAGCCAAAACTCGATGTATTCAAAATTATTTTTCTCGAAGTCGGTATATGCAGATAAAATCTTCCGCATGATTCCGCCCCAACGAGTTTCGGGATACAATAAGAATCCGCTTTGAGGATCGACAGATGTCGCATCCAAGTTATACGGCCCGCGTTCTTTCGGATAATAGGCCAAATTGAAAACGGGAATCGTCGTCGCTTCATTGTAAAGCGTCTGTCTGTCGGGGAAAAGTTCCGATTGGAAAACTTCTCTGACATAATGATTCGATAATTGATTCAAATCATTTTTGATATGAGAAGGAGTAATGGAAGAATTCCGGTTGGTAAACATCTGATCGATGGTGTACCATGCCAACAACGCCCGGTTTTTCCCGTATTGAATGCTGTCCGACAAATAATCTTTCCCGAAACGCAACGACGGCGTGGAAGCCAAGCTCCATTCGTAAGGACTCATCAAAGACCACCCGGTTTGAGTCGATTCAAAATCATCAATATATGAATAATCAATACCGCCGGCATGTCCGGGAAGCAATTGGGCAAATTCGGCGTTAAATGTGATTTGAGAAGGCTGTGTGGCCTCCACAAACGGCAATTTGTCGATCCAATTGGTCAACGTCTGCGATTTGGTACGGTAAGACATGTTCAATCCCCAAAGCGTATTGTTCACCGACTCGTCACCCATCGTCACTTTCGTGGTCAACGGTTTTTCGCTCAAATTCATGATGGTGCCGCCGATGCTGAAATCTTCCGAGAAATCGTAACTCAAGTTCAATCCCAATAATGTTTTACGCTGCTGATTAAATAACGACTGGCTTTCATACGTCGCGTTGATCGGTGTTCCGGAACCTAAAATACTCTGATTGATGATGGTTACTTCCCCCATCACATAATTAACGGTATAGTCGGTTCCTTCCGTCAGTGTCACACCTCCGGCGGTAACCCTCACCGACCCGCGCGGAATATTCGTTCCGTTCAACTGAATCACGTTGCTCGAACTCCCTTTGTATTCTCCTTGAAGTTTGAATTTATTTCGTTCGGCAATTTGTTTGGCAATCGTCATTGTCGAATCATACAATTCCGGAAATACATATTTATCGGCGATGGCGTCATTATTGATTGCGTTACGTAATCCTTTTCCGAATGGTTGAGTCGACGGAAAAATAATACGTCCGTTTTGAGAAATAACGGTAAATCCTTCCACATAATCAAAAAAACCGTCAGGATTGGGATTTTGTTGCGTATCCAACCGGTCAAGTCCGGCAAGGCGGAGCCATAAGGTGTTCTTTTTGCCGTCGACCGTTTCAGGAATATAATTCAAGTATACGCCGGCGGTATCGCTCTGATACATGATGTTCATCGCAAAACGATCTTTTTGAATCTGATAAGCGCCCAACGAGTAAATGTTTTTCATCATCAGCTTCCACGTAGGAAAAGACGGGGATAAATTCGTATTTTTCACCAATTTCAAGAAAAGGGCGTTTTGAGGAGCAATGTTATCGGACGAAAATTCACCGACTTGATAAACTTTTCCGGCATAGGTGTATTCATACGCTACGGCAAGTACTTCATCAGGCTGTAATGCGGCATTCAACGAAATATATCCCAACTGATTGTTGATGGTATACTCCGATTCGGTCAGTTTCCTTGCATTTTCTATTTTTTCATAATCCCGGCCGGAAACCATTTGATCCGGATAAACAGAGGTAAAGATTTGTGTTACCTGACTGATGTCCCGTAACCCCGCATTATTGACCATTGCTGCGTATAAATCATTGGATTCATTTACCGGTTGCGAACCGAATCCGATAGAAGGACTCCATATCGAATTAGAAATACTGTCATGTTCGGCCAAGTCGGCAAAAGCCACGATGTTTCGCGGCTGATCAAAATTAGAGCGTTTATTGGTTACCCAAACCTCGATTCGTTTAATCTGCATCCCCGACTCAATTTTCGGAAGCTTCTTGATCCAACTGTCATAATTTGCATAAAAAAATTGGGAAAGAAAAAAGTGCCGGTTTTCGTCGTAGTCGGTGACATTGATTTCATACGGAGTCATTTGGGCGCCGCGATCCATTTTTACGGATTGCGATTGAGACTGCTGTTGAGAAGCCAATGCACTGACTTTCAATTTTCCGAATTGCAAATCGGCCTTGATTCCGAACAAAGCCGCCCCGCCTTTCACCAATGAGTTGGTGGTGGTCATGCTGACATTTCCGGCTTCCAAATGCTTGATGATTTCATCCTCTTTCCCGTCGTATTTCAATTTGATTTGTTGTTGGTCGAAATCAAATGTGGCGTCGGTATTGTAATTCATCCCGAAATTCAATTTATCGCCGACGGTGGCATTGACATTCATTTGAACGACCTCGTCAAATTTGAAATTCGTGCGGCTCCTGTTTTTTTGAGCAGCCGTCGGATTATCCAAATTCCGGTGTTGAAATCCGAACGATATTTCCGCAAAACCCTGTGTTTTAACTTGTACGCCACCCGGCCCGAACAGTTTGTCCAACGGCCCCAACTCGAATGACATATCCGTAATCGAAAAAGGTGTTTTTCTTTTTTTACTCGCGTCGGGAGAAGACTCTTCATCACGGCTGCGCCAATAATCGCGCATCGACTCCCGCAAACTGTATTCCTGATATTCATCGGGAGTAAGCATAAACGGCGTTCCGACTTCCATATCCCCCACTTTGGTACGCATGATGTAATTTCCCGACGCCGGATCATATTCGATGACTGTTTTTATATTTTCGGGATTTTCCAGATCGACGGGATGCGTTTGGTTCAAATCTTCATACGACTCGATGGTCGGTTTGGTCACCGGATAACGCATTTTCACCGTATCCTTGGGAGCAGGAGAAGGCGGCGGTTGTAATTCTCCGGGAGCGGGAATAAAAGCCGCTTCCCCAAACATTGCCGGAGTACCTGCAAATGCAGAATAAATAATCCCGCAAATGCACGCTATTATAACCGATATGAATAGATTCTGTTTTCTCAAAGCAACAACCGAACTCTTTTATAATATTTTCAATGCATTTTTGATGACTTGCTCCACCGTCAGCCGGGGCATCTCCTTCAATATTTTGGCAATTACTTTTTGAGAGGAAGCCTGAGTAAAACCAAGCATCACCAAGGCTGCCAACGCTTCTTCCGCCACTTGATTGTTTTGGGAAAGCAGCAAATCGGAAGAGATGGTGTCCGGACAATTGACTTTATCTTTCAAATCAACGATGATTCGCTGGGCTGTTTTGGCGCCGATTCCTTTTACGGCTTTCAAGACATTCAAATTTTCGGAAACAATGGCCGATTCAATTTCATTCACCGTAAGCGACGACAAAATCATCCGTGCCGTACTTGCACCCACTCCCGAAACACTGATCAACTGCATAAATAAATTCCGTTCGTGTTTGCCTTCGAATCCGAACAATGTAAACGCATCTTCTCTGACAGCCTCATAGACATATAATTTACATTCTTTTTTTCCGGAAATGGCAGTATAAGTGTTCAATGAAATATGTAAAAAATAACCGATGCCGCTGTTCTCAATCACCGCACCGGCCGGAGTAAGCTCAACAACTTCACCCTTAATATACTCTATCACAAGCTTCTATTATTAAATTAAATTTACTTTGACTCGCAAAAATAAATAATTCAATCGACAATCAGCGCATATTAAGACCCGCATGTTTCTAAAAACGGTATTTTTTTCAAAAACGTACATTTTTCAAGTTAAAAATTAAATATCAATGCTCAATTCTTTATTTTATCGGGTATCGTTATTTCACCGACCAAAGAACAGTCCATGTATTGGCGCACCTGTATCGGAGTCATATTGCGGCCCAGCAAAAACATCAATTTGGTTACGGCAGCCTCCGTCGTGCTGTCGTATCCGCTGACTACACCGGCTTCCGATAACCGCTGTCCTGTTTCATAACGTTGCATTTCCACACTGCCGGACGCACATTGAGACACATTGACGATCACAATGCCCCGATTGACGGCGTTTTTCAACAGCTTCAAAAACCAGGTTTTGGTGGGAGCATTTCCCGATCCGAATGTTTCCATGACCACCGCTTTTAAATCGGGAATGTCGAGTATGGCTTTCACCGTTTCCCGGGTAATTCCGGGAAACAGTTTCAGCACCACGACATGACGATCCGGCAGAAAATGTGGGTTGAGCGGTTTTCTTTCCGGCGGACGAATCAATGCCGAATTGTACTGAATATGAATGCCGGCACGGGCCAATACCGGATAATTGAACGACCGAAAAGCATTGAAATAATCAGCATTTATTTTCGTCGTCCTGTTGGCTCGCATCAAATGATTTTCGAAAAAGATGCACACTTCCGGAACAACCGGCAATCCGTTTTCTTTGGCTGCGGCAATTTCAAGGGCGGTCATCAGATTTTCCTTTCCGTCTGTCCGGAGCATTCCGATAGGCAGCTGAGAACCCGTAAAAATAACCGGTTTCGATAAATTTTCAAGCATAAAACTCAATGCCGACGCGGTATAAGCCATGGTATCCGTTCCGTGCAAGACGACAAAACCGTCGTATTTGTAATAATTATCAGAAATGATGCTGACCAATTCGCACCAGTCTTCGGGTGTAATTTCGGAAGAATCGCACGGCGGCGAAAACTGTACGGTCGAAATTTTATAATTGAACCGCTTCAATTCAGGTACATTTTTTTCCAATTGATTAAAATTGAATGTCTCGAGAACTCCCGTTTCCGGATTCTCGACCATTCCGATGGTTCCTCCCGTATAAATCAACAATATGGATGTTTCGCTTATGTTCATACGCGATTCCTGATTGAATTAAAAATGACTTGTGCCGCTTTACGCGCCGCACCGGGAGGGCCGAGTTTCCGGATCACTTCCTCGTAACCATCGAGCATTTTTTTCCGGAACGGTTCATTTTCGATGATATTTGAAAGTTCCCGGCGAAGATTTTCGGTGGTGAGCAGATGTGCCGGAAGCTCCTTGACCACTTCCCGACCCGCAATCAAATTCACCAAAGAAATAAATTCGACATGCAAAATTGCTCTGAGCAGTAAATAAGTCAATTTTCCGCCGCCTGTATAATAACAAACAACTTGGGGAACTTTCAACAACGCTGTTTCCAGCGTGGCCGTTCCGGATGTCACCAAAGCTGCATCCGCCTGTTGAATCAGCCGGTACGTTTGCCCGAAAACAACGGGAGTATCCCGAATATCTTTCACTGTTTGATAAAATTCGGGAGCAATGCCCGGCGCTCCCGCAATGACCGGCCGATACCCGGCAAAACTTCCGGCCGATTCCAACATGACGGGAAGATTCTTGGAAATTTCATGTTTCCGGCTGCCGGGCAACAACGCAATAATCGGTTTATCCGCCAACCGGTTTTCGGCAATATAATGCCCGAATGTTTCATTTTTATACTCCCTTTCCGCAATCTCGTCAACCGTCGGATTTCCCACATAATCAACCACATAATCACGCTTTTTGTAAAAATCCGTTTCAAACGGGAGAATACACAACATGTTATCCACATATTTCTTAATGCTTTTAATGCGGTATTCTTTCCACGCCCATATTTTGGGAGAAATATAATAATGTACCGGTAAATGCAAAACGGTCTTTACATACTTCGCCATTTTTAAATTGAAGCCGGGATAATCGATCAGAATAACCACGTCGGGCATATACTTTTTAATGTCCTCTTTGCACCGGCTCATGTTCTTGAAAATCGTCCGAAGATTCATCAAAACAGGAATAAAACCCATGAACGCCGTATCTTTGTAATGGTTCACCAAGGTACCGCCTTGCGCCGCCATCAAATCACCTCCGAAAAAACGGAAATCGACATTCCGGTCGATCTCTTTCAATGCCGCCATCAAGCGTGATGCATGCAAATCTCCGGATGCTTCGCCGGCTATCAAATAATAACGCATGTTAATTTACGATTGGACAAATTACAAATTAAAATTTTCTGCACCGATTATCCGGAACCGGGAGTATTTATTGCATAATGTATTTCCGGGATTCGCACAAAACAAAAACACAAAGGTACGAAGAAGTTCTTTATCCCTTTGTGTTTTCCCGGATGAACGCTACAAGATTATAAGTAACCGGCAGAATTTAATTTAAATTATTTCAACCGCAAAAATGCAAAGACAAAAAGTCGCAAAGAATTTAAACTTTGCGTCTTTACGACTTGATGTTTAAAATATAAATTATTTTTTGCGACATACTTATCCAAAAAACGACATATGTGTCTATGATAGCGGTTTTTCGCCCCGAAAAGCTCTTCGGCATATTGAGTTGCCCGGAATTTTTCGTATCTTTACGAAGTTAAAATTAAAAAACGAAGGACATTATGGCATTAGAAATAAAATCGCCTCCTGTGTTAAAGGGGCAAGCAGCCCGTGACTTTTATAAAAGGTGGGCGCAAGCAACTGAAAGCAAAAGCAAAGAAGAAGCGCAGGAAAGCATGCGTCGATGGCGGGCTTTTTTTGCTAAACAAAAACAATCTTTATAATGATTGATTTGGAAAGAGATTGCGAAATGATTGTTCTTTCGGAAGAACAGAGCATTTCGAATTTCGATTGTGGCAACGATGATTTGAATGATTTTTTCAACCACGATGCTCTCCAATACAGGCGTCAAATGCTGTCTCAAACATGCTTTTTCCGTCATAAAAGTGGAGGGGCTGTTGTCTGTGCATTTTCCTATTCGGCAAGCAGCATCAAAACCGCCGATTTGCCCGGCAGTCGGCGCAAAAAGGTAAAAGAATATGTTCCAAAAGAAAAATCGTTGAAATCTTATCCCGCCATTCTTATTGGTCGTTTAGGAGTTGCAACAAAATTTAGCGGACAAGGTGTAGGTTCGCAGTTAATAGAAGCTATCAAGAACTTTTGTCTTATCAATTTTCCCGATTTTGTCCGTTTTCTTTTAGTGGACGCATATAATGAGCCTATCGTACTCGGATTTTATCAAAAAAATGACTTTGCAGTAGTTTTTTCGACTGAAAAACAAGAAAAAGAAGCCTATCGGCAGTCGCCTTCCGAATCCTTGCAAACGAGATATATGTTTTACGATATGATGCAGTGGCGAAATAAGATGACTTAGCCGGTTATTCCTATCCTACGAATGAAAGCGTGTAACCCAATCAAAAAGTGGTTACACGCTTTTTTTGTGCTTAAAAAGTTTATGCCATAACCGCATATGCAGGTTTTTTCTTATCCGACATTCAAATACCTGCATATGCATCTATGACAGTGGTTTTCACTCCCTAATTTTATAACATCGATTAATAATTACGAATTAAAATGGCAAATTAAATATTAAAAAAATGGAACGAGCAAATTTCAAAAATACCGTAGGGGCATACCCTTATGTCACCCTGTAATGTACAATTTTTATGCACAATAATTTTGAAAAACTTTGGTGATTCCCGCTTCCAATGAAATTTTAGGGGTCCAGCCTAATGAATATAGTTTGGAACTGTCCATCAATTTTCTCGGCGTTCCATCGGGTTTTGTCGAATCCCAAACGATCTCGCCTTCGAATCCCACAATCTTTTTTACCAGATAAGCCAACTCTTTGATCGACAAGTCTTCGCCACAACCGATATTGACATGGGGGATGTTCGAATCCGGCGCATCGTATGTCTGCATCAAATATACGCAAGCATCCGCCATATCTTCCACATTCAAAAATTCGCGCAACGGGGAACCGGTTCCCCACAAGGTGACGGTATTATTCGAAATACCGTATTTTGCCAAAATATTCCCTATTTCGACATCCGTATTTTTTCCGGAAACACCTTCCACCGGTCTTTTATCCAAATCTTCGCGAATGGCGTTCCAATCGCTTTTCCGTAAACATTCGGCCAAATACATCTTACGAATCAATGCCGGAAGCACATGACTTTTTTCCAAATCATAATTATCGTTCTTTCCGTATAAATTCGTAGGCATCACCGATATAAAATTGCATCCGTATTGGGCATGATAGGCTTCGCACATCTTTATTCCCGCAATTTTGGCAATGGCATACGGTTCGTTGGTCGGTTCCAATTCTCCCGTCAACAAATATTCCTCCTTGATGGGTTGCGGAGCCAATCGGGGATAAATACAAGACGAACCCAAAAACAACAATTTTTTCACACGGTTTTGATACGCCGCATGAATAACATTATTCTGGATCATCAGATTTTCATAAATAAATTGAGCACGATACGTATTATTCGCCACAATACCGCCGACTTTCGCCGCAGCCAAAACCACATATTCGGGTTTTTCGTCCGCAAAAAATCGGGTTACACTTTCCTGATCGATCAAGTTCAGTTCCGGATAATTACGGGTCAACAAATTCGTATAGCCTTGACTTTGCAAGTTACGACAAATGGCAGAACCAACCATTCCGATATGCCCTGCCACATATATTTTTGCATTTTTTTTCATCTTATTCGAAATAATTCATTATTCGATAACCTCCTGACCTTAAATAAGATTCCCTTTTCATCAATTTGATGTCACCCGTCATCATGTCGGTCACCAATCCGGGCAAATCATATTCAGGGTTCCATCCCAAAACCGATTTCGATTTGGTGGGATCTCCGATCAATAATTCAACCTCCGTCGGTCTGAAATATTGAGGATCAACAGCTACCACAACTTTATCTTTTTTCGTTGACATGGCGGACAAATATTCCCCTCCGACTTTTTCCTTAAACACTTTTTCATCGATGGAAGCAATATACCCCCTTTCATCCGCCCCTTCACCTTTAAACGCAATTTCCACCCCGCCTTCGGCAAAGGCCATTTTCACAAAATCGCGCACTTCAGTTGTTATTCCGGTAGCGATCACATAATCGGAAGGAACATCCTGTTGCAGAATCAAATACATTGCTTTCACGTAATCTTTGGCATGTCCCCAGTCTCTGCGGGCAGACAAATTACCGAGATATATTTTTTCTTGCATACCGAGCATAATACGGCTCACGGCGCGGGTAATTTTACGTGTCACAAACGTTTCCCCGCGAACGGGTGACTCATGGTTGAACAAAATACCGTTGCTTGCATGCATTTTATAAGCTTCGCGATAATTTACGGTAATCCAGTAAGCATACAATTTTGCCACAGCATACGGACTACGCGGATAAAACGGGGTGGTTTCCTTTTGAGGAACCTCCTGCACCAATCCGTAAAGTTCGGACGTAGAAGCCTGATAAATACGTGACTTGCCGCTCAATCCCAATAACCGTACAGCTTCCAGAATACGCAATGTACCGATCCCGTCGGCATTGGCGGTATATTCGGGCGTATCGAAACTGACCTTTACATGGCTCATGGCTGCCAGGTTATAAATTTCATCCGGTTGAGTTTCCTGAATGATTCTTGTAATATTCAAAGAATCGGTCAAATCCCCGTAATGCAAAATCAAATTACGATTTTCCGTATGAGGATCTTGATACAAATGGTCGATACGATCGGTATTAAACGACGAAGAACGACGTTTCAATCCATGGACAACATAGTCTTTTTTCAACAAATATTCGGTCAGATACGCACCGTCTTGTCCTGTTACTCCCGTGATTAACGCTACTTTTGACATATTTTTTTATTTAGGTTCTATTTCTATCATTAAAAAATTCTTGGGAATTTTTTGTCCTTCTGTTACATGAATTGCTTTCACAACTCCCGTAATTGGAGATACCACACGATTCAACATTTTCATGGCGTCATGAATCATCAATAATTCGCCTTCTTTTACTTTTTGTTTCGGCTTAACCTTCAATTTGATCACTGTACCCGGCAAAAAAGATTTTACATATCCGGGATTGAACTGCTCCCATTTTTGCCTTGCCAAATATTTATTGGTCAATTTTGTTTTGTATTTTCGGGCGGTGACGATAAAATCGACAAATTCCTGATTCCCGTTTTGATTTTCATTTTGTTTATCCATCCTGATTCAATGTTTTTAAAGATACAACATAATATTTAGATACAACAAAAGATTAAAACGGAGGAATACCGTGCTTTTTCTCCGGACGTGTTTCTTCCTTGTTTTTGGACACATCCAATGCATGAAGCAACAAATTGCGTGTTTCCGAAGGTTCAATCACGGAATCGATATATCCTTTGGATGCGGCTACATACGGATTCGCAAATTTCTCGATGTATTCTTTCACTTTTTCCTGACGCACCTTATTCGGATCTTCCGCCTCCATGATTTCTTTACGGAAAATGATATTGGCGGCGCCTTCCGGTCCCATGACGGCAATTTCCGCCGAAGGCCAGGCAAACATAAAGTCGGCGCCCAAATGACGGGAATTCATGGCAATATATCCGCCGCCATAAGCTTTACGCAAGATAACGGTGATTTTGGGAACGGTTGCTTCGGAATAAGCATACAATACTTTTGCTCCGTGACGAATCACCCCCGCATGTTCCTGATCCACTCCGGGCAAATATCCGGGCATATCTTCGAACGTAATGATCGGAATGTTAAACGAATCGCAAAAACGAATGAAACGGGCGGCTTTATCCGAACTGTCGCAATCCAACACTCCGGCCAGCACCATCGGTTGATTGGCGACTAAGCCCACGGTCTCGCCGTTCATTCGTCCGAAACCGATGATAATATTGGCGGCAAACAACTCCTGTACTTCAAAAAAGTCTGAATTATCGACAACGGCCCGAATAACATCACGTACATCATACGGTTCTTTTGCTTCGGAAGGAATAATATCGTCGATTTTTTTCTTGAAAGTCGGTTTTTTCGGTTCAATTTTTTTGGCCTTTTGCGTATTGTTACAAGGAATGAACGAAATCAGTTTTTTGATCTGTTCGAAACATTCGGCCTCGCTTTGAGCATAAAAATGAGCATTACCGGTAATTTCGGCATGTACGCGGGCGCCGCCCAAATCTTCCATCGAAATATCTTCTCCCAAAACGGTTTTAATCACATTCGGACCGGTGATGAACATTTTCGAAATATTTTCCACCACAAAAACAAAATCGGTCAACGCGGGAGAATAAACCGCACCGCCGGCGCAAGGGCCCAAAATAACCGAAATCTGAGGAATAACCCCCGAAGCAATGGTATTGCGATAAAAAATCTCACCATATCCGGCCAATGCACTGACTCCTTCCTGAATACGTGCCCCGCCCGAATCGTTAATCCCGATGATCGGCATTTTCATTTTCAGGGCATGATCCATGATTTTGGTAATTTTACGGGCATGCATCAACCCCAAAGAGCCACCCGCAACGGTAAAATCCTGAGCGTAAATACACACCGGCGCTCCGAAAATGGTTCCGGTTCCGGTAATCACACCGTCTCCGTACAAAACCTTTTTATCCATTCCGAAATCGCGTACCCCATGTTCCACAAACAAATCATATTCATGGAAAGAATCTTTATCGAGCAATTGAACGATCCGTTGGCGGGCCGTAAGTTTACCCATTGCCACCTGTTTTTCGATGGCCTCTTCACCTCCGCCTAATTCGACGATGACCTTTTTCTCGCGCAAAGCAAGAATATTTTTCTTTAAAGAAGTCATAGTTTTTGTCAGTGTTTATTTATATGTATAGAAATTAAAAAAGTATCAAAAACATTCCGACAATGAAGCCGAAACCCCGGATTGACTGTTCAATCTCCGGATTTCGGCTTCATCGGTTATTTTACACTTTTAGTCCGATAATCACAATTGATCTTACCGGCTATTAAATTATTCAATTTTCCTTTAATCATTTGTTTTCTGATCGGAGAAATACGATCAATGAAAAGTTTTCCGTCCAAATGATCCATTTCATGCTGAATGACTCGGGACTTGTACCCTTCAAACACTTCTTCGTACGGAACAAAATTTTCATCCATATATTTCAACCGGACACGAGAAGAACGTTTTACATTTTCATGGATCCCGGGTAAACTCAAACATCCTTCTTCCCGGATAACCTCTTCGCCCGATAATTCGATAACATGGGCATTAATAAAGATCTTTTTAAATCCCTTCACTTCCGGTATATTTTCGGAAAGCGCATCCAAATCGATCACCAACACCCGGATACTCAATCCGGTTTGCGGAGCTGCCAATCCGACACCGTCGGCATTATACATGGTTTCATACATATTTTTGATCAGTGCGGATAACCCGGGATAATCCGAATCAATATCCTCGGCTACTTTTCTTAAAACAGGATGACCATATAGATATACAGGCAATATCATTATTCAGTTTAAATTTTCAATTTACTCGTCAAATATTCATTTCTGAAAACGGCTGCTTTCCAGATAAGTCTGTAAAATAATGACAGCGCTCACTTCATCCACCAAAGCCTTATCTTGACGTTTTTTCTTTTTCACTCCCCCTTCCAAAATTGCTTGATGCGCCAATTTCGAGGTAAACCGTTCATCTACATATTCTACTGGAATAAGGGGAAACATTTCTTTCAATTTATGGACAAATGGTTCAATCAACCGCGCATTTTCCGAAGGTTGAAAATTCATTTGACGCGGATAACCCACAATAAACAAATCAACCGGTTCTTTTTCGACATATCTTTTCAAAAAGTCTGATAATTCGGATGTGGGAACGGTTGTCACTCCGTTTGCGGTGATTCGCAACACATCGGTCGCCGCAATGCCGGTTCGTTTTTTTCCGTAATCGATCGAAACAATCCTACCCATAAATTCAGCCTGCAAAGATACTAATAACAATTTAATTAACCATAAAAAAGGAAAAGGTAAAAGGGTTGAACACCTGTTTGCCGCCTTTTACCTTTTACTCTTTATCATTTATTTTTTCAGTATGAACAGCCGTCGCCGCAACTTCCTCCGTTGCAATTATTGCACCCTCCGCCTTGAGGATTCAACGCAAATTGAATTTCTTCTTCGGCGGCATCGCGTACTACTTCCACTTTTCCTGAAAAATGGAGTTCTTCGCCGGCTAACGGATGATTAAAATCCATCACCACTACATCATCGACAACGGATACAACCGTGCCTGTCAAACGATCGCCGTCGGAATCCATCATCGGAATCACAGCATCTTCATATACTTTTTCATCATCGAACACGCCGTCGATTTCAAACAATTCTTTCGGCAAATCGATCACCTTGCCGTCATCATATTTGCCGTAAGCTTCTTCCGCAGGAATCTTAAAATCAAACAAATCGCCGACGCTCAAACCCGATAAGTTTTTTTCAAAGGCATCCAACATCAATCCGGTTCCGGAAATATACGTCATCGGTTGATCAGGTACGGTTTCTTCAATAAGATCACGCTCTGCGCCTTCGCCGACATACAGTTGATACGATACTGCAACAAATTTATAGGGGGAAATTTTCATTTTATCCGATTTTAAAATTTATACTCCGGGATTTATGCAAACAGCTTTTTTGCCCCGCAAAGGTAATGCTTTTTTACGGAATGGCAACCGGAGTAGATCGGGTGGAAAATGTATAGTGAATAGAAAATGATAACATTCAAAGTATTCGGTTAATAACATTTCTTATCTTACAAGTTCATTTTCCGGGCCGTCTATTTTTGCATTGAAAATAAGAGACCGGTTAAAATTCAAATCAAGTCCTATTTGTGCAATTTATTGCCAATTAAGTATGCCGTAAAACCGAATTATATTTTAAACGCCGACTCGTCTTCTTGCTTACCGTGCTCCATTTTCCCGTCAGCTTATTCGTTTTTTCGTTGAACGACCGAATGTTTTATGCCATATGTAAAGTAGATGACAAATCCCGTCGCAGTCCAAACAATCAGCCGCAACCAAGTGCTCCACGGCAGCGAAATCATTTGCAGAAAGCAGATGCCTGCGCCGAGTAAGGGAACCAGAGGTACAAGCGGTGTTTTAAAAGGTCTCTCCAGATCGGGACGGGTTTTTCGCAAAATAATGACGGAAATGCATACAATGGTGAAAGCTAAAAGGGTGCCGATCGAAACCAGTTCGCTGAGAACATGCAACGGAAACAATCCCGCAAACAAACCGGTGACGACACATGCAAATATAGTGGCGTTTTGAGGTACCCGATGCTTTTTATGCACTTTCGAGAAAATTTTAGGCAGCAACCCGTCTTTGGAGATGGCGTAATAAATTCGCGATTGTCCCATCATCATGACCAAAATGACGGAACTGAGTCCGGCAATGGCTCCGAGTTTGATGAACGGGCTTAACCACGACAATCCTTCTCCGGTACGGTCGATGGCCAATGCGATGGGAGCGGGTACATTCAGTTCTTTGTAATTGACGATGCCGGTGAGCACGGCGGTTACCGAAACGTACAAAATGGCGCAAATGATCAGTGAAACCAAGATGCCTTTCGGCATGTCTTTTTGTGGATTACGAGCTTCTTGCGCAGCAGTTGATAATGCATCGAATCCGAGGTACGCATAAAAAACGACGCCGGCTCCCCGAAGAATTCCGCTCCATCCGTATTCACCGAATTTTCCGGTATTTTGCGGAATGTACGGATGCCAATTTCCCGTATCGATAAAAGACAGTCCGAATCCGATGAATAACAAAATCACTCCTACTTTAATGACAACAATGACATTGTTGATGAGTGCGGATTGTTTGATACCGCCGATCAGAAGGGCCGAAATAACGGCAATGATAAATACTGCCGGAAAATTGATGAGGCTTCCCGTCCAGATCCACCGGTTATTGACGTGATCGAAGGCGGCTTGTGCGATTGATGTCGGCAGATGAATGTTCCAGCCGTCAAGCAGACTGGTCATGTAGCCCGACCATCCCACGGCTACGCTTGAGCAGGCAAACAAGTATTCGAGAATTAACGTCCAGCCGATAAACCAAGCCGGCATTTCGCCTGTTGTGGTATAACTGTAAGAATAAACACTCCCGGCCACCGGCATCATCGCCGCAAATTCGGCGTAGCATAAGCCGGCCATCACACAGCCGAAAGCCGAAATCAGAAAAGAAAAAGTCAGCGCAGGGCCGGCATATAATGAGGCGGCTTGTCCTGTAATGACGAAAATGCCCGTTCCCACGATGGCGCCGATTCCCAGTGTTATCAAATTGCTCGCGGAAAGGCTGCGTTTGAGGTCTCCGGAAGGATAAAGAGAGGATGTGATATCTTTTTTCTTGAAATATTTGCTCGTCATAGATAAAAATTTATACAAATGTACAGAAAATAATGTATTACTTCGCCTTATTGCGTTTTTTTCAGGAAAAGCATTTATTTTATTGGTGAATTTATATAAATGTATTACCTTTGCCCCGCTCAAATGCAGGGCGAGATAGCTCAGATGGTTAGAGCGCATGATTCATAATCATGAGGTCGGGGGTTCAATCCCCCCTCTCGCTACACCCTTAAAACGCCGACGGGACGCTCCGGAGGCGTTTTTTAATGC